>Ga0210403_10004032_pt1 | contig 12752 bp, 10 predicted proteins | sample IncBWC19MmetaG_FD_150863 | JGI IMG/M metagenome (GOLD analysis project Ga0210403, IMG submission 150863) | Forest soil microbial communities from Barre Woods Harvard Forest LTER site, Petersham, Massachusetts, United States - Inc-BW-C-19-M | ecosystem: Environmental > Terrestrial > Soil >... | reverse complement strand
TCACCGTTGCGGACGGCTCGTGATCCAACCGCGGCTGCTCTGCGGCAGGCGGTGGGCTCTCTTCGATCCTCCAATCCGTCGGCGCATACTCGATTCCCCAGAAGTTGCCAGGGACCTCGAGTTCCAGGCCGACCAGCCAGGTCTCGGGATCACCGCCGAGTGGAACCACCTCCGCCACTCGCGCCGTGGTGTGCCGTTTTGCCGAAACGATTTCCAGGCGGACCTGAATGCCGTGCGCGAGCGCCCGCGGAGCGATCAGCCCACATCCGTGCGCGTTCACCAGGGTGGTATTGCACTGCTCGGAAAATGGCACGGCGGCGTCGAGGCTGGTCACGAGCACCGGAACTTCCAGCGGCAGCCGCGTGCTGCGCCGGATGGCGTGTTGTGTTTTTTCCGAAGCGCCCATAGGGTTAGCAGGCAAAAGGATCTTCGGCCTGAAAGCGTCGATTTGAAAACCAATGCCCTCGACTGCGGTAACGATTGACCACGGACCATGCTAGATCACAAGAAAGCCCCGGGCACGTAATTTCGCCGCCCCCGCTTACAGTTAGACACTAGCACGAGACTCCCGCAGAGACAGCCGCCCTCGGCTGTCATGGCGAGCGCAGCACACGGGGTTTCGTCCGTCGATCCTCGCACCCAAAGTTGGCGGGCCTTCGCCCGGCTGGACAAACGAGGGCGGCCGTCTCTACGTTGGGTGTCCGTCGCCAGACCGGCCCTTAGCTGATCTTGATCGCTGTGTCGGGTGCCTGGAAGGCGATCTTGTGACTACCATCGCAGAAGGGCTTGTTGGCGGAAGCGCCGCAGCGGCAAAGGGAAAACGCCGTCTTGCCCGTCAGGTCGTACTTGTTGCCATCGGCGTCCACCATCTCGACAACGCCGTTGGGATCGTCTACGCGCAAAGGACCGTTATTGCGCACCGTAATCGTGACTTGCGCCATGAAACCCCCGATAAAATGACCAAGCTTTCAAACTATCGCACAACGAAAGAAGTTGCCAGTACTGACTTCCGCCACCGGTCCACCGCTTCCCACCACAACATCTTCAGCCATTCATCAAAAGTCACTTTTGCCCATTCGCGGTTCGTCCACCAGGCTTCGCCGAATTGGGCTGGATTGCGAGCCGCGGCCGCGTTGAACTGGTATTGCGGCAGGCGATGGCGAAAGATCATCAAGGCGCGGCGGGTGTGATATTCGGAGGTCACGATCAGCACCCGACGTGCGCCGAGTGACTGCAGGCATCGGCTCACGTCATCGGCCTCAGCGCTGGTCGAATACCCGTCGATCGGGCATATCGAGACGCGGTTTGCTTCCCCAAGACGGTTCACGTATTTCTGCGCAATCTCGCCCAGTTTCTGATCGTAGATCACATCTCGCGTCTCTGCATCCAGAAACACGTGCGGCGCTACTCCCTGGCGCAGGAGTTCCAGAGCCCGGGCCGAACGGACGTTAGTCTCCCCAGCCAGCACCACGATGGCATCGGATGTTTCAGGGTCGTCCACCACCAGAAAGCGCGCGGCCTGGCTGGCGAGAGCGGCCAAGATAAAGACAACGACCAGGAACAACAGGATCAGCAGCCGGAAGAATCGCATGGGAAATGCATGTTACTGTACCCGCATGTTACCAAGGAAACCGTTGCGCGGGCGAATTCGATTACGGAAGTAATCAAGATCGCAATCCGTCCTGTAAAAATCGTATGGCAACCGCAGCTTCCGCGGCCCAAGCGCAACTTCCAATGCTAGAATTATTTCTTGCCATATTATGGATACTCAACTCACCGCTTCTTCCCTGCTTACTGACTTGAAAAGCCGCATCGACGCGCGCAAGGCTCGGGTCGGAATCATCGGCCTCGGCTACGTCGGACTGCCTCTGGCTCTGCTCTATAGCGAGCAGAAATTTCCCGTCACCGGTTTCGATATCGACCAGCGAAAAATCGACACCCTCGCCAGCGGCGGCACCTACATTTTCCGCATCACGCCCGGGGAGATTGCGGCCGCCAAGTCGAGCGGCTTCAAAGCCACGGCCGACTATTCGCAGATCACCGCCATGGACGCGGTCATCATCTGCGTGCCCACGCCGCTCAACGAATATCACGAGCCCGACCTCAGCTACATCACCAACACCGCTCACGCGGTTGCACCCTATCTGCGCGCCGGGCAGATCGTGATCCTCGAGAGCACGACCTACCCCGGCACCACCGAAGAAGTCCTGATCCCGATTCTCGAACAAGAAAACAAGGCCGGCTTGAAAGCTTCCCGCAAGGGCACAGCCGGCGACAACGATATCTGGGTCGCGTTCTCGCCCGAGCGCGAGGATCCCGGCAATACCCAGGTGGCTCGTCACGATATTCCGAAAGTGATTGGCGGACTCGATCCGCAGGCCAGCGAAATCGCGGCCGCGCTCTATGGCGCAATCTTCCGCCGCACCGTTCCAGTCTCATCGCCCGCCGCCGCGGAGATGACCAAGTTGCTCGAAAACATCTACCGCTGCGTCAACATCGCCCTCGTCAACGAACTCAAAATGCTTTGCCTGCGCATGGACCTCGACATCTGGGAAATCATCGACGCCGCTGCCACCAAGCCTTTCGGCTTCCATCCGTTTTATCCCGGGCCAGGTCTCGGCGGACACTGCATTCCGGTGGATCCGTTCTATCTTTCGTGGAAAGCGAAAGAGTTCGACTTCCGCACCCGCTTCATCGAACTGGCCGGCGAAATCAACGTGGCCATGCCGTACAATGTAATCGCGTCCACCATCTCCGCGCTCAACCGGCAGAAAAAACCCATCAACGGATCCAAAATTCTGGTTCTGGGCGTTGCCTATAAGAAAGATATTGACGACCTGCGCGAGTCGCCCGCTCTTACCATAATCGAGTTGCTGCAAAAAGAGGGCGCCGTGGTCGGCTATAACGACCCCTACTTCCCCTTCGTCGGCCGCGGCCGGAAGTATGACCTGCAAATGAAGTGCTCCCCGCTCGACAATCTTGGCCAGTACGATTGCGTACTCATCGTCACCGATCACACCGACTACGACTACAAGAAGATCGTCAGCGAGGCCAAGCTGGTAGTGGATTCGCGCAACGCCACCCGCGGCATCAAGAGCGACAAGATCGTGCACTGCTAAGGGCAGGTGTCAGCTCTCGGCTTTCAGCCGTCAGTTAAATCGCCGCGTATGCTAGTATTTCGCGTTGAGCCGAGGCAGCGTTTGCATGGCGCGTTGCGTCAATACGGTGTGCCGATGACGGTGTGCCAATGAAAGATACGCTCGGAATTTTGCTCGCTGGCGGCGCAGGCGAGCGCCTCTATCCGCTCACCCGCGACCGCGCCAAGCCGGCCGTAACCTTCGGTGGCATCTACCGCATCATCGACATCACCCTTTCCAACTGCGTCAACTCCGGCCTGCGCCGCGTTTATATCCTCACTCAATACAAGGCGCTCTCGCTGAATCGTCAGATCCGCGAAGGCTGGAACATTTTCGGCCGCGAGATCGGCGAGTTCATCGAAATCCTGCCACCCATGAAGCGGGTCAGCGAGAACTGGTACATGGGGACGGCCGACGCGGTCTATCAGAACATCTATTCCATCGGTTCTGAGCAGCCGAAATACGTGCTCATCCTCTCCGGCGACCACATCTACAAAATGAATTACGGCCGCATGCTCAAGCAGCACAAGGACGCCGGCGCCGATGTCACAGTCGCCACTCTGACGACCGAGCCGGAGGAATGCCGCCATTTTGGCGTCGTCGACATCGACCACGACCATCGCATCATTGGCTTCCTGGAAAAACCGAAACAGACCGATATCCGATCGCCGTACGATCCAACAAAAATTTCAGCGTCGATGGGCATTTATATCTTCAACACCGACGTGCTCATTCCGGTGCTGCTCAAAGACGCCGAGGATCCCGATTCCAGTCACGATTTCGGCAAGAATATTCTGCCCAAGATGCTGGGGGATTACCGCGTCTTCTCTTTTAATTTTGTCGACGAAAACAAAAAAGAAGCTCTCTACTGGCGCGACGTGGGCACGCTCGAAGCTTATTACGAAGCCAACATGGATCTGGTGTCGGTCTCGCCCGTCTTCAATCTTTACGATGACCAATGGCCCATCCGCACCCACCAGCGGCAGTATCCGCCGGCGAAATTCGTGTTTGCCGAAAGCGGGCGCATGGGCCACGCCGTCGATTCGCTGATTTCCTCCGGTAGCATCATTTCCGGCGGCCTGGTCCAGAATTGCGTGGTGTCTCCGGATGTGCGCGTCAACTCCTACAGCGAAATCGAGAGCAGCATTTTGTTTTCGCACGTGAACGTGGGACGTAGTTGCCGCATCCGCAAAGCCATCGTTGAGCGGGACGTGCACATTCCCGAAGGAACCACTATCGGCTACGATGCCGAAGCCGACCGCGAGCGCTACTTCGTCACCGACAGCGGCATCACGGTTGTGACCCGCGATTACTCTTTGTTCGAGAACCCGGTCACCGTGGATTACTTCACGAGCGAGTAGGCGCCAGTTCTCAGTGCAAACGCAATTGGTCTTACTGGGAACTGAGAACTGCCTTCCGGTACACTTCTTTACTCTATGTCCTTAAGCCTTCGACGCCTTTTCCATAAAGAAAAGCAGGAGCGCCGCATCCTGCGACAGATTGAACGCACCGGCGACCGGCTGGAGCCCGAATATCATCGCCCGACGCCCGAGTGCCCGCATCCGGAACGCTGGCGCATGTTCGATTCCATGACCGCCGAGGCCGAGGTGCTCGAATTCCTGCGCACCGTCGTCACTACCATCAAGCCCGAACTGGTAGTGGAGACCGGAACCTTCAGCGGTATCAGCACTCTGTGGATCGCCGAGGGACTGAAAGCCAACGGACGCGGGCGCGTCATCACCTGCGAGTTCGATCGTGAGGTATACGAGAACGCGAAGGCGCGAATCCAGGCTTCCGGACTCGGGGAGTGGATCGAGATGCGCAATGAATCGAGCCTCGACATGAAAGTCGAGGGCATCATTGATCTTTTCTTCAGCGACAGCGACATGCCCATCCGCGAGCAGGAAATTCGCCGCTTCCTGCCGCAGATCAGCCCCTATGGCCTCATCCTGATGCATGACGCCAGTTCGCATTTGAAGATCGTACGCGAGGCCGCCCTCAAACTCGAACAAGATGGCCTGATCTCGGCCGTGCTCTTACCGACGCCGCGCGGACTGGTTGTGGCGCAGAAGCGCGAAGGGAGAAAGTAGAGGTTTGGGGAGCGACGGGCGTCCCGCCACCCGGCTGAACGGCGCGACAACCGGGCATTTCTAGCAGCCTTAATGCTTCACCAAATCTTCCGACAGCAAATGCGCTTTCTGCGCCAGGGTATTCGCTCTCGTCACATCGCCTTCTTTCAATGCCGAACGAACACCCTCCATATAGTTTCGGATCTGCCCCACCGTCTCCTGCTGTTTTGCGTCCAGGGTGCGTCCCGTCAACCGCTTCAGTTTGTCGTCGGTAGAGCCCAGCAACTGTTCCGCGCTGTGACGCTGGCGGGTGGCTTCCGCGGGAGTCATCCCGGGCGCGATCTGCGCCGCGGGCTCACTCGCTCCGCCCTCGCGCACCACAATCTTGTGCGGAACACCATTCGGCGCTGAGGCGGCGCGTTTTCGGCGTCGTCTGCGTCCGGTCGCCGGACCGGCAACCGTTTTTTCCTTCGCCGTGCTCTCCGGCACTGTCTTCCCCGCGGCTGGCGCCTGCGGATTGGCGGGCGCTGCTGGCGCGGTCTCTGCCGGAACCTGCTCTGGTGGCGAGTTCTCTGCCTGCGGCTTCTCAGTCGGCGCCGGCGACTTTTCCGCGGGCGCGTTCTCTGTTGGAGCCGCGGGCGGACCCGGAGCTTGCCCCGCTCCATTGGCGAAGCCGGCGGGGTCGCGTTGCCAAGAAGCCCTTCCCGCAGCCGGGGAACTTAGCCAAAGGGCAATCGCGAGTCCACAGGCGAGTCGCATAATCGTGACCAGAAGATTGTTTCCCACCCGTAGAAAGAACGCAAGGTCCGCGCGTCGTCCATCCCAAAAAATCGGGGAAGCGTTTCCGCTTCCCCGGTTGGCGTTTCGATTTGAAATTTCAGTTTTACTCGGTGCTGCCGGCTTCGGCGGTTGCGCTGATGGATTCGTTTTCCGGTTGCAGGACGACGCCATCAAATGGAGTCGCGCCTACGAAGCGTCCGCCAATTACGCTGACCCGGCGCAGCGGGAATCCGCTGTCGGGACCGCGCTGCCAGGAACGTCCGCCGTCGCGGCTTTCGAAGATCACGCCGGTCGCGTCGCTGGTGGCCAGCATGCGCTTGTGGGTGGAATCGAAGCTGACGTAGGTGATGTCCTTGCCAGGGAGGCCGTTGACGACGTGCTCCCAGGTCGCGCCGCCGTCTCCGCTGCGGAACGCGCCTTCGCGTGAGGCGATCACGATCTGGTTGTCGGAAGCAATCGCCGCGCTGCGGATGCTGACCACATACGACGGCAGACCGCCCTGTTTCCAGGTCGCGCCCCTGTCATTCGAGACCAGGACGCTGGAACGCGTCGCCGCGACCACCGTGGAACCTTCGGCCCGCACTGAAACGAAATCCTGCTGTCCTAGAATCCGTCCGCCCTTCCAGGTCTTCCCCTGGTCGGTACTCGAGTAGATGCCAGTGGTGGTTGCCGCCATCCAGCGTCCGGAAGCGAGTTCCAGATCGTTGACGCGGGATTCGAGTTGCGACTTCGTTAGGGTGGTCGTGGTGGCCGCTTTACGCGAACCCTTGCCCTTGCCCGCGGTCTTCACGGTATGCTCGACGACCACAACGTTCATCGGATGCCATTCGCTAGCATTGTGCTCCAGAGAAAACATGCCGTGGTTGGTGCCGGCAACCAGCATTCCGCTGGGAGCCTGTTTGAGAGCGAAAACGTCCTTTCCGCCGAGGCCGGCCGCTTTCTGCAGCCAGTGTTGTCCGGCATCGTGGGAATAGAACACGCCGCCGTATTCGCGGTCGTTGACGACGCCAACGTAGAGCGTGCTGGCGTCTTTGTTATCGGTCAGAATGGCGGACACATAGCGATGCGCGTAGCCTTTGTTGGAAGTGGTCCAGTTGGAAGCGCCATCAGTCGAGGCCATCACGCCGCTGCGGTCGGTAGCGAGCAGCACGCGATTGGAATCCCGCGGATCGATGAGTACGTCATTGACGACGACCTCAGGATTGCTCACACGCTTCCACACTTTGCCCAGATCGGTTGACTTCCAGAGGCCTTCGGTGGTTCCGGCGTACACGATATTTTCGTTGGTCGGATCCTGCTTGAGCACGCGGGTGCGGCGCGCCGAAAACGGGATGCCCTGAATCTTTGCAAACAGATTGCCCGCGGTCTCGCTCTTATAGATTCCCGAGCAGGCGCTCGCGAAAACGACCGAGGGGTTGTCATGGTCGACGATGACTGAGAACACGTCGGAGTCGTCGATCATGCCTTTATTAATGTGCTGCCAGTTGGCGCCGCCGTCGGAAGTTTTCCAGGCGAGGTGCCAGGTTCCGGCATAGACGGTGTTGGGATCCTTGGGATCGACAGCGATCGATTCAATATTCTTAATATCGGAGGAATTCGCGGGCGACAGACGTTCCCAGGTATCGCCGCCATCGTTGGTGCGGAAGACGCCATTGAGCGCGCCCGCGACCAGCACTTTGGAATTACCCTTGTACATAGCCAGGGCCCGGATGGAGTTGCCGTGCATCGCGGGCAAGTTGTCCCAGTTGCGGCCGCCGTCGCGCGTGCGGAAGATTTCGCCGACCTGTTGGCTCGATACGCTCCACGCCGACACATAAATACGGTTAGAATCCTGCGGATCGATGGCGATGTGGTCGAGCACGTAGTCGTCGCCCAGGCGTGCGAGGCGCGACCAGGTGCGTCCGGCATCGTTCGAAGCAAACATTTGACCGGTGCTGGTGCCGAGCAGGACGTGATCTGGGTTGTGCGCGTCATAAGCCAGACTGCGCGCATCGCCGCCATCCGGACCTAACACCTGCCAGGGCCCGGAGGCCAGTAGCGCGGTGCTCAAAAGACTGACGGCAAGAACCAATAGACTTGTGCGGAGAACGTTCCGTTTCCCTGTGAAATCCATGCCCGTAGGTTGACCCCTGCGAAGATATTCGCCTCGCTACACATTAGACAAGCTAGCACGGATGGGGCAAGGTTACCGAAGTGTCAAAAAATAGAAAGGCCGGCAGCGTAAACCCTACCGGCCTTTCGTGCTCTTACATCAGTTATTCGGCCTTTTTCGCCGCTTTCTTCTTGGCAACCGCTTTCGCGGCCGGCTTGGGATGATCGGGAACAGCCTTTACCTTCGTCTCATCGACCGGGGTCGTGGTGCCGGCTTCGGGGAAGGTCGCACCGGCGGGAATGATCCAATGTTCCGAATTCACCGTGCCTTCGTTTCCGGTGCGGGTCTCGATGCGGCTTGGGTCGATGTTCTGTTTTGCCTCGCCTCCCGAGATGTAGGCCTTCACGTTGAGCGCTCGCTCGGCCGCCAGGTTCTTCCGCTTTTCCTTGGGATCAGCGTTCCCGACGACGACCAGCTTGGCGTCTGAATCCTGCTGCAACTTGAGTGCAACATCGTCCAGCGCGGCCTTGCAGGTATTGTCGACACGCCACGGCTTCTTAACATTAGGATACTGACACTCGTTCAGCTTGCTGGCCTGCGGTGGCGGAGCCGGCGGATTTTCAACCGTCACCGAACTCGAAGTCGAAGCCGTTAAGCCGCGCGAGTCGGTACAAGTAGCGTTGATGCTGATTGGCCCGGGCGAGGCGCCAGTCGTGTCCAGGGTAGCCGAGTTTCCGTTGCCGGAAATACTGCCGCCGCTCGAGGTCCATCCCCCCACCGTTACCGGAACGTTATCCGGACTGGTGCAGGTGCAGGTGATAGTTGCCGGAGTACCGGGCTGAACCGTAGACGGGCTCGCCGAGCAGGAAACCTGTGGCGGGTTCTTAGGCGGTTCCTTCACGGTGAAATTGGCGGTGCAACTCGCAGTGTTGTTCTTCCTGGCCTTGGGATCGGTGACCGTAGCGGTTACGGTGTAGCTGCCGCCGCTGACGCCGTTGGTGTCGAGAGTGGCGCCGGTATCTTTGCCGTCAACCTTGCCTCCGTTGCTGGCCCAGGTATAGGAGAGCGTGTGCTTGGGATTGAAGTTGCTGGCGGCGACGGTTGCGTGCACCGGTTCGCCGACCATGACTTCGGGGTGGTCAACCGAGCAGGACGCCGCTACCGGAAGTTCGGGTGCTCCGCCAAAGTTGAACACCAGACCGGTGGTCAGGCGGACGCCATTGTAAGTCTGTCGCCGCAGGCTGTTATTATCGGGCGGGACCTCGTGAGAGAAGTTCATGCGCTCGAGCTGGTAGTCGGCTTCAAAGAGACGGAGCGAGAGCGGCTTCCAGATTTTGATATCCATACCACCGCCAAGAATCGCGGCCACTCCGTTCTGGGCATCGATACCCCTCGCCGAGAATCGATCGAATCCGAGCAGGGTGTGGACGAAAAAGTTCACACCCTCGCCGCGCCAGGTCAACTTCGGCCCGACGGCGAAGGCGCTGTTCGCAACATGAAGGCTGCTTCCCCAGTTCCCACCGTAATTGCCTTCGAGTGCCCAATACTTCGTGAAGTTGTAAGAGAGATTAGCACCGAAGCCCGCCTCGACCGACGGGAGCCTGAGGGCATTGGGCGGGGAGTTTTGATCGGGAAGGTTGCCGCCCGGGTTCCACCACTGATAGCCGACGAATACTTCCACTTTGGGCACCGCGTCATCCGACTGTGCACTTGATGCCTTGGACGCAGTTTGTGCAAAAGACGGCAACGCAATCAAAACGAGGGCCAGGACGAGCGCGACACTCGCGCATCTCCGGTAAGTTTCGCGACAACGTGACATTGAGTTCCTCCGATCAAAATCGACCACAAGTTATTCAATAGAACTGGAATTGATAAAGACTGATGACACGCACAGACAGGTTGCACCCAGGAAACACCGAATTCTACAGCAACCGGGCACTTTTGCAAAAGAGGAAGAATTAGTTAACGGGTATTTTCATTAGCCAACGCAAGTCCGACTTCCGCAGGAGTTTGCGCCTGGAATGATCTCAAATTGATATTCCCGCATTCCGCGCCGGGTTGCGAGGCGGCGCGCTTCCCTGAATAATGCAGATTGGGCCATAGCCAGAGGAATATGACACAGGAACGCGTACTGATTGTTGAAGACGAAGAGAACGAACGAACCGGGCTAGCCGAACTGGTCTCGGGATGGGGATACCGCACCGACACGGCGGCTGACGGCGTGGAGGCTCTGGAAAAAATTCCCGCCTTTGCTCCCTCCATTGTGATCACCGACGTGAAAATGCCCCGCATGGGCGGAATGGAGTTGGTGGAGCGGCTTGCCGATCTGGCGCAGTCGATTGCAGTGGTGATGGTGACGGCTCAGAAAGCAACCGACACCGCGTTTCACGCGGGCCGGCTGGGCGTCCAGGACTACATCGAGAAGCCCATCGACTTCCGGCGGCTGCGCTCGATCCTGACCAACATCGGCGAGATCCTGAACACCCGCACCGAAAACGAGTCGCTGCGCCGCATACTCCGCGACAAAGGGGCGCTCGGCCTGCTGGTCGGAGCGTCCCCTGCAATGCAGGAGATTTTCCGGCTGGTTGAGTTGGTGGCTCCGAGCACGGCCTCGGTATTGATCACCGGCGCCAGCGGAACCGGCAAGGAATTGGTAGCGCGCACCATCCACAATCTGAGTCCGCGGCGCAACAAACCCTTTGTTCCCATTAATTGTGCAGCCATTCCCGAGACGCTGATCGAAAGCGAAATATTTGGCCACGAAAAAGGCGCGTTCACGGGCGCGCTCGAGCGCCGCACCGGCTGCTTCGAACTGGCCGAAGGCGGGACCCTACTGCTCGACGAGATTGGCGAGATGCCGGTGGGCACGCAGGCGAAGCTGCTGCGCGTGCTGGAAGACCACAAACTTCGGCGGCTCGGCAGCAAGGTCGAAACTTCGGTGGACGTGCGCGTGCTGGCTGCGACCAACAAAGTTCCCGACGATGCCGTGGCCAGCGGAGAGCTGCGCCAGGATCTTTATTACCGGCTCAACGTGTTCAACATTCATATGCCGGGCCAGCGATAGCATAAAGAAGATATCCGCGAGTTGGTGAAGAGCCTGCTGGCGGACATGAACCAGAAGCATGACCGCAAGGTGGCGGATGTTAGCGAAGCCGTGCTCAATATTTTCCAGAGTTACTCGTGGCCGGGCAATGTTCGCGAGTTGCGCAACACTCTGGAACGCGCGGTAATCGTCTGCGAAAGCGGACTGGTGGAGACCAAGCATTTGCCGCCGGGCTTTGGACAGAGTGTGCGGCCGGTGGTGAACGATCCGGATGCCGTGCACCTGGGCGTGGGCACCACGGTGGGGGAAGCGGAGAAGCTGCTCATCCTGAAAACTCTGCAGGCGACCAATAACAACAAAACGCGAGCCGCGGAGATACTCGGCATCAGCTTGAAGACGCTGCATAACAAGCTGAAGGAATACGGCCGGCCGCAGGATACGGTGATGGCTGCGGAGGAGTGAGAAGAGCAGGTTGCAGGTTGCAGGTTGCAGGTCTTAGGCTCAGGTTTAGGTCCGAGGTCTCAACGAAGGCACTCAAGACATTCCTGCGACCTGAGACCTGAGACTGCTTTAAGATGACTCGCAAATTCATCATCGTGTTCGTGATCACCACGATGTTCACGACGCTGGTGGTCGGCTTCTCCTGGGTTTACCTGTCGCAACTCCTGCGCCAACGCTTGCTCTGGGCTGATGAGACCGCTTCCCAGCTCACCAATCAACTGGAGTATGCCGCCTCCAAAGCAGTACCCGATCTGACCAGCACGCGGGTCGACACCAACAATCCCAAGGCGCTGCGCGCCGCCATCACGAATTATCTGCACGCCGACACCAACCTCAATGACATGCTGGAATCGGTGGTGGGAAATTCCCGCATCATCTACGACGCCGCCATCATTGATCCGAGTGGAGTGGCGATTCTCGATACGAATCCGGCGCTCAATGGCAAACCGGTTCCGGAGCGCCCCCGTTTGACGGTGTTGCGCGACGCGGGCTTCCGCCGGCAGTTGCGCATGCTCTATGGCCCGGCCACCGTTTACGACGTGAGCATCGGGCTGGAGCTCGACGGGCAGGCGTTTGGCAGCGTTCACGTGGGCGTCTCGACCGTTTTTCTGCGCAACGAACTGACGCCGAAACTGCAGCAGGCAGCTTTCTTTTCGGTGGTCGCGATTTTCTGTTCGCTGGTTCTTTCGGCGGTGGTTTCGAATGTCGCGCTCGGCCCCTTGAAGGCCATCGCCCGGAACCTCGACACGGCGAGCGCGGGAGATCTGCTACCGGACGAAGACACCAGCGCCGGCGACGAGGTTGGCCTGGTGTCGCTTAAGATCGCGCACCTCGGCCGGCAGATTCGTGATACCAACCAGATTTTTTCCGCCCTGAAAGACAACGTCGAGCAGGTCATGACCAAGCTTCAGGACGGGCTCATGCTGTTCACGCGCGATTCGCGGGTGGTGCTGGTGAGCGCCTCGGCGGAAAAGTTTCTGGGACGACCGCGGCGCGAAATTCTCGGGCGCACCGCGGAAGAAATTTTTTCCGATGGAACGGTTCTGGGCGCGGTGGTGCTGCCGGCCTTCCAGAAGCAGCGGCAACTGGTGCAGTACGAATTCGACCCCGCCGATGGCCACCGGGTTCAG
>Ga0210403_10004031_pt1 | contig 12754 bp, 17 predicted proteins | sample IncBWC19MmetaG_FD_150863 | JGI IMG/M metagenome (GOLD analysis project Ga0210403, IMG submission 150863) | Forest soil microbial communities from Barre Woods Harvard Forest LTER site, Petersham, Massachusetts, United States - Inc-BW-C-19-M | ecosystem: Environmental > Terrestrial > Soil >... | reverse complement strand
TCGCACAACTCGAATCGACGGCAGCATCGACGTAGGTGCCCTTAGCGATTTGCCGATAGTGGGCTCTCCACCCGGAACGATGGAATTGTCAAAACTAACAGTCGGCTCCCAACTCCTGATGTACGCCGAACCATGTCCGGCAACCCTGCCTGTCACTTTTGACAATATCCAGCGAAGGACAAGACGCTCACATTGTTCCCTAGACCCCTCAGTTTGGCCCGCGAGAACGGGAAGAAGAAGCACCTTGGAAGAGCAAATCGATCCGGTGCAGCCTAGCAAACAGGAACACAATCTCTTCTGTGTTATGGGCCAGAAACTCACCGGACGCGCAACGGCGCTCATAATCGCGGCAGTTGAGGCAGATGCCGAATACTACGCGCTCCATGAACTTGGTTTTGTCGCCGTGGCGGTGACTACATTGGTAAGCGAGTCTGTGTATTGGAATCGGGATTAACGCCTAACCGAACATGGAGTTCAGATAGGTGTTGCGAACAGGGATTATCACTAGCTATCTTGTTTTGAGATAGCTGGTGGGAAGAGGATTTCCCAACACCTATCTGACTTTCAACAAGGAATCGACCGAGGATTACTTCCGATTTGCCGACAACTCAGGACTTTGTGGGATTCGCCATGCGAATCGGAATTGCTTTAGTGCGGGTGACTACTGCGGAAGGTTCATCCGGCGCAGCAGAGCCTGAAAACGTCGCTCAGAGTGCAACGGATGCGGCTCAATCTCGCGCCGACCCCGAATACAAGCTCAATAGGCGCGCCACCAAGACGGCCAAGAACAGTTGCCCTCCAACACCTTCGACAATTGCCAGGCCGCGTGCGACATCTGTACGCGGTACTATATCGCCATAGCCGATGGTCGCCAGCGTAACGAAGCTGTAGTAAATCGCTCCCGTTCTGGAAAAATTGCTAGCAGCGACAGTTCCCGGGTGAATTTGTTCGAGAGCCCAGTATAGAAGACCAAAGTAAAGTCCTGCCAGCAGGTAAGCACTCAGCGCAGCAAACAGATGCTCCGCATCAACCTTCGTACCACGCATGGCGAAACGCAACGCAGCCACTGCTGCAAAAAACCCAATGAATGACCAAGCGCTGAGTGTCACCTCCGACAGTATCGGATGTCCCAACCACGCTGTCACAGGGCGTGCTAGCCACAAAGCAATCATTCCTGCCAGCAGTAGACTGCGAGTTTTCCCCACGTTGACAGGCATCACGGCCGCCAGCAGGCTAGCAGCTAGAAATGACTCAACCAGAGCTCCGCTCAATCGGAAAGTGGCAGTCACGGGAGATGCCACAATCGTGAAAACGAGGGTATAAAACAGGATTGTGTAGCGTCGCTTGAGATAAATCTGCCAAAGGGAGCTGAGGCTCCCTAGCACGGAATGCAGAGCACTTTTCTGTTGTGGTTCCGTTGCAGCATCCTCCCGCGCCAAGCTTACATGATCAAACTGTCGAAATCAGGCGTGGGTGTTGAAAAACTCCGGACATTCAAGATCAGATAGGTGTTGCGAACAGGGTTATCACGGTTCGAGAAAGGTGAGCGACAAGGATTTCCCAACACGTTTGTTGCGGTTAGTCTGGCCAGATTTGGAATTCGCCGGTCTGCGGATTAAAAGCTTCCACACGACCCGTGTGAATCTCATACACCCAGCCTTGGATGGCGAGGTCATTGCAGCGAAGCCGCTCGATGACAGAAGGATGAGTCTCCAAGTGTTTCATCTGAGAGAGCACGTTGAGCTTTGTCAAACGGGTAATTCGCTCGGCATCGGGCGTCTGTTTAAACCCGTCGTCGAGAAGTGCAAGCGCATCCCTCCCGAAAGAAAGCCAGCGGCTAACCGCAGGAGTCCTGCCGAGCTTTTCCGGATGCAGGAGCGCATTGATCGCGCCGCAATCCGAGTGGCCGCAGATGATAATCCGTGGGACTTTGAGCTCGAGCATCGCGTACTCAATGCTCGCCGAAACTCCGACGCGGGAGCCCTCGTCATAGATTGGAACCATATTGCCCGGGTTGCGCTCCACGAAGATTTCTCCCGGCTCGCTCCCGGTGAGCAACTCTGGATGGATGCGTGAATCTCCGCATGTCAAAAAAAGAGCACGCGGACTCTGTGAAGCAGCGAGTTGTTCGAACTGTCGCCGCCGCTGAGGGAATATTTCGGTCTGAAATCGCTTTAGACCATCGCGAATTCGGTCCTCCATATTGCCTCCTCAAATTGCGAATCGCCGCGCGGCGCAACATGCCGTTCGATACTACGCTCCGTTAAGAGCATTCAAGGTAGACCACACATCGTATCAACGAAGCTTCGGAGAGAACAGAGTCCGGATAACGTGCCAGTTGCTTCAAATTCGCTGAACGTCGGTAGCCCACATTGAAGTGCCAGGTCATAGGCATCGCCGGACCCACCCGCAAACTCCCTTAAAGCGCTGTTTATTCGTTCACGGAGCAAATCGTAGTCGGCCATACAGTGTGTTCTCAGAGATTGTTTACTCGCCGAACGAACCCCTTGTCCTTGAGCGATGTGAATTCGTATCTGCAGCCAGTATCTGCAGCCAGCTGTCGCACTGTACCACAGGAAAAGTTCACATCTCCGGTTCGGGATTTGAACACCGAAGAGGGCAAAGCAGGCAGTAACGCGAGTTCCACCTGCCCGAGCGCCAGCTGCATCAGTGCGTCCATCTCTATTTTTTCTTCCTACGTGATAACTGTACGCCGTCCATCTCTGACGCGAATGCACAACGAGGCCTGGGGATTGTTTATTCGTCCCACAGGTGCCCATCCATTTGACGGACCTGAATGTTTCAATTGGGATTGTGTATTTGTTCCAAACAGGGAATCGACGCTGACCCGTTTGTGTATTCGTTCCAATTTCGGGCAGCCCAGAAAATGGAATTCCTGTGCATTCGTTCTAGAGCCCAATCACTCTCCGCTTCGCTCGAAGACCAGCCAAGGTACAAGCCAAGTTCCACCAAAAGGATTCCCGAGGGGTTTCGTGACTCTAAGGAATGCTGCTAGGAGCTAATAGCAGCCGCTAGGGCCGATGTCAAAGGCCGAATGCGGGGATATAGCGGGATTGGTTCGGTGGGATGGCATTCGCGAGGATTTACAGGCGGGAATTCGTGACCATTCTCCCCGAATGCCTTATCAGCGCCAGTCGGAGTCACCGCTTTTGATTGCTAGACTTAGAATTTCCCCTTCGACCACTCTGTATTGTCGACGTGCTTTCAACCCCTACTTTGTGTACAGGAATATAGTCTTCTACTGTTTCTACGGGGATATAGTATCTCCCTCCGCCAGGGGTCGATGACCGGAATCGTGTCGCTGTGCATTCGTTCCACAGGACCAACCCTGCAGTTTTGGGGCATCGAATATGTCTTAGAACTCGAAATTACGGATTGCGCCTTCCCAGCAAAGCGATTCACCGTTCGATTCCGCCTAGGGGTTTACGGACTCTCGGCTCACTTCGTAACCTTCAATGACGGCACCAACGCCCAAGTGACCTTTGCCGGTTTCATCGACTCGAACCACTCGTGCTCTCCCGCTGACATTCACCTGAGGGGCTCCTGTGATTTCAATCGGAAGAATAGTTGAAAATTCGAACTCTGTTCCTACTGCGAATTTTTGCCCAATGTTGAAATAGAAACCGTGAGTTGAAACATCTTCCGTCTCTACCAAGATTGCCTCTGCCGCAGCCAGCTTGGGCGCAACCCTAATTTCAACCAGAAGGGCTAAATTGTATCGCGAAGCTGCGCGGCGTTCTTTCACGTTGTCCTGCCACTTGGGCTAGCGAACTCATATGGGTCGTCGACGGTGACTAGTAGTTATGAAAGAAAACGACTGGCGGGATAGCTCCCATTTGGCGTCTCTCGCCAGCCGGGCAGTTCGGGGCGATACAAGAGCGAGTATATGCTTCCGCTATCGCCCCGGCAATTTCAGACGACCTGAGAGAGTTCTCTCTTTCTCTTAGCCAGCGAGCGTTCTATGCTCGCAACTCATTTTCACAGCTCGCGCAACAGACTGTCTTCGTGACCGTCTTGCCCCGTGCTCGCGGCTTTTTAATAGCTCGAAGAACATTTTTCGTGCTCGTCGCGACCTGTACCTTCACGACCATTCCACACGCCGAGAGGAAGCGAGCGACAAGCTCCTAAGTCGAGGGATTCATGACGGTGCTTCCCATCAGTAACGCTGATGGCAGCGAACATCATGCCGCCTTGCTCAACCGATGCGTGGTCTCAGCGGTGGTTTGTTGCTCTAGTAAAGATTTCAAGTGAAATTTGAGCCGCTGCTCTAAGTAAGAAATCACCGACAAAGCAGCCTCAAGCTGAACTCGCAGAGTATTATTCTCGGCTTGGAGAATGTCCACGCGAGCTTGCAGAATTCGATTCTCATTTCGCAGCCGACTTAGCTCGCCGTCGTGACGAATTTGCCTCTGCCAAGAGTTCTCGCCAAAAGGATTAAGATTAACTCGAAGACCGATAATGCGTTCCAACAAAGGTGTCTGGTCGCTCATGGTTTCACGCTTTTCGTATTCGGTCTCGGCCTTCCGCCGTCGCGCCCACTTAGTTTAGCCGAACGAACTTTGACTTCCAGAGGAGCCATCCCAAGGCTCTTCCTACGCAGCAACCTATAAAAGGTGGCGGACGCCTCCAATAGTACGAATTCTCCAGTACCCCGCGGCGCCGCTCCTTTGCCAACACAAACACCCCGAGCGAGCTGGTGGTAACATGTGGCCTTAGATGAAAAGCTCTCTTGAGTGCGATTGCCTATGCCACCGAGGACGCACGGTTGCGCATTGTGTGCCGTGCTGCTCTTCTGTCGGGCTTTTGAGAACCAAAGCAAAATTAATTACTACTCATCTCAGGAAGAAACTTAAGAAGTCAGCCTAGTGCACGTTATTTCGCGCCTCACCGCCGCTCGACGAGATGATTGCAGCGCGAGGTGGAAGACTGGAGACGGCGGAGTTTGTTTAACCTCATTGAACTAGCTTGCAGACTCAATCGGGCTTATACTCTCACAGAATTCTCCAGATAACCTTCCGCCGAACTTTGCGACGGATTTGTGTCCAAACTGAAGCGCGCCGAACCGGAACGAGTTTTCGTGGCGCGTCCCTTAGACTTGGTCCGGTTTGCAGCATAACTCGTCACGCATAGCCCAGAGTTCCGTAATTGCCCGAAAAGGAAGTCCAATCATGTACATCTATACATGCTGTCGCTGCGCGAATTGCGCCGCCCAAATTGTTCTCGAAGAGCAGGGCGGCTCGAACACTAATTTGTTTCGCAGACCGGCTAGGCCGCGCGCGGGCCGTGAAGCCTGTCCATACTGTCGGACGGTATTCGTGCCCGAAACGTATTGCGTCGCTGAAAATGAAACGCCTCTTTTACAGCGAGCGTGAACAGAACCTGTGTGTAAAGTGCACGTCATTTCCACGATTCACGCGTCGTGAGATGAAGCTTTTGGAAATCTACTGGGTGGAGCTATGGGCCTCCAACTCTCTGTCCGTTATTCCGCCGATGTTGTCATCGTTGACTTGTATGGAAAAGCGACGATTGGCCGCGCGAAATGATTTCTTAGACAGCCAGCTACGAAAACTGATTGAAATGGGGACCAGCAAGCTGTTGGTGAATCTAACCGATGTCACGCAGTTGGATTCTTCGAGCATCGCTTCCATTGTTCGAGCGTTTAGTGACCTTAGACATCGTGGTGCGAGCTTGAAATTGCTCCGCCCTCGCGGGAATGTGAAGCTGGTTCTGGAGACGGTGCACTTGCTGGACGTAATTCCGAGCGTTGAAGACGAGACCGAGGCCATTGCCAGTTTCAATTAAATCGCTCCAGGCCTGCCAAAAAACGTTCTCAAAGCCTAACGACTTCAATCAGCTTGCGCGTTAACTCTTGGAACATCCAAACCTCCGAGCATCGGTGACAAGGTATTCGTGACCAGCGCATCGTAATGATACCCACGCCCCGCAGGAGGTGTGCGGTGCCATTTTCATTCGAGGAAATTCTGGTTGAAGTGTACCGGCAATTGTTTAACGAAAGTGCCGATGTGGTGAAATTAGGAGCCCGGTGCTACCCAGTTCGACGCAGTCACCGGCGCCATGTTCGGCAGGTAGACTTCTTTTTTGAAGGACATGACGTACGCGGCCCGATGAGATGTGCTGCAAAATGGTAGGAGCCATTACTGAACTCCTACTACTCTCAGGTTTGTTGGGGGACCAGGGGCAGCACCCGTCCCACCCGTTGCAGAGAAACTCGAGAAGCCGAAGTTGTTCCAGTTGTTATCTTGACTATCGTAGAAGCCTATGCCTGGATTTCCGGTTGTCCACGGCCCTGCTGCTCCACCAGTGCTGCATCCCTGTCCAGTGTCTGACGCCTGCATAATCTGTGTGCCGTTTCTTAATCCCGTGATGACAACTGGATTTGTTCCTGTCACCTCACCCGTAAGCACATCTCCGTTTACAAGGTGAGTGATGAACTCAGCCGACTCAATATTACAATAGCTACCACTAGGGCCATTCCATCTCGCTATGTGGCAGTACTCATTCGGTGCAGGCATGACGCTGCAATAGACTTCATAACCCTTGATGCTATTTGCAGAGATGGTCATGCGCAGGCGCACCTCTGCCTCATGGCAGCATGTACCCGTAGGAGTTACGTTGACTTTCAGTGTGGCTGATGCTGATTGGTCAGGATTGGAAGGGCTCCGCTGAATATTAACAGGGAACAAGTTGTCGAAGACCGGCGTTCTGGAATGTCGCTTACGCAGGTTGCGAAGAAGCAGAGGATTTCACGAGCGTCGGTTTGCCGTCTGGTGAAGGAATCGGGCGCAAGCGCAACACGCGTGATTGCTCTGGAAAACGCAGCGTGATGTTTCAAACACTGCTAGGCGTGAGCTGCTTTTCCCGCTTTGAATGCTTTACACGGACACCCAACGCGGCTGATTTTCTTTAGGTCTGGATTAGGTAGCGCGCCGTTGCAGCCATAGGTTCGATGTAGCGACTGCGGGTGCCCACAAACGCAAATTTCGTCGCGCTGCATGTGACCCTCACACCAACTGTTATGCGTCGCCGGGATACTGGGGCAATCAGGTATTCGCCCTAAGTATTCGCTTTCACTCCGGCGGCCAACGGTACAACCAGCCACATTAAGCGGCATGGGAACAAACCACTCACTTCGCATTGCGACAGAATAAGTCATAAACCGTCACGAATAGGGTTATTCATAGGTTGTTAATTATCCCAAGCGCCAGCTCGAAAATGGCCTCAGTGGTCACTTCAAGACCGGCCAACGGTGGTCAGAGCAAAACCAACCAAAGGGCCCCGGCGCGATGGAACAGCCCGCCTACGCTGTCAGACCGACGTGGTAGAATGCCGCGTCCAAGGAAGGGTGTTTGAACATGGAAGGTCGCGGCGGGACAGCAGGTGTTGGTTTCTGGGGCTTCGGAAGTATGCTCGCTATTACCCTCTCTTGGAGCGTCAACCACTCCATTTTATGGATGACCCTTCACGGCATTCTGAGCTGGCTCTACGTAATCTACTATGCAATTAAGCGGTAGGAATCGACTGGCCACGGCCTAGGTCAAGACCGTCATCAGATAGATGTCTCTGCTACCGGAGCGTGAGTGCGACTGCGTAGCCCGTCAGCAGCCCATGAAAGAATGCCTGCCGCACTTTTTGATTCGAGTCTTTGTAGTGCCGTGCCGCATCGTCAAGCGCGCGAAGCAATTTATCCCGCCGACCCTGTTTCCCACCGCCCTTCACCAGCTTGGCCAAGAGAACTCGCACCGCGTCGTCGTCGGCAATCGTAAACCTATGCGAATGTTGAGCCATGACTGCACCTCCATCGTTCGGTTCGGTCTAGACGCCTTTCGCTTTCGATTTCTCCGGAGGGTAGTCTTCGCCGGCCTCTTCCAATTTCGCCGCAATTTGTTCTTTCGTCTCGTGAATCAATTCCTTTCCAGAATCAACCAAGTCTTCAGCGCGCCCCCTGAATTCCCGCGCCTTTTTCCGAGCGTGTTTACTCCCCTCTTTGGCCTTCTTTGATAGGTAAGCGCGAGTTCCCTCACCGGATTTTGGTGCGAAGAAGATTCCGATGAGTGAGCCGATAGTCAGGTCCCGCTAGGAAATATCCTACGTTTGAATCGATTTTTTCGGGCATGGCCGACCTCCTGATTCAGAAGCTACTCAAATTTCTGGTTTGAATGGATTCGGTGTAGTGGGCTGATTCTCCAGACCCAAATTGTAACGCTGAAACCTACAGACGTCGTTGTGATAGCAAGACGCGCTATGCCATTGCCGATGCTGCCTTCGTATAAGCGGGTAGCACTAAAATCTGTTCGTCCGAATCCATGCTTCGACTTCTGTCTCGACCGAAAAAGCTTTCATCGGCGCTGAGCCAAATCGAGCATCGAGTTCGTACGCGTTCATTTCCAGCGGAATGGCTTCATATGAGCCGCCGCTTCGCAGAAAGCCTGTCACACACTTCGTCGCGAACTCGGGTACGCCGAACTTTTCATATTGAACGACGTGCACAAGTTCGTGAAACAGGAGCCTATTGGTGAGTGGCTCGTGAGAAATCACTGTGTCCACGAATGTAATTGCCTTCATAAGTGTAAAGTCAGGGAGAGAACCAGCCTCGAATCCCATTTTGATGAATTCCACGTAGAACGGTGGGTTGCTCGCGCGCTGACCTGAGAGCACTATCACTCGCGTCGAATCCAAAGCGGATGCCCTAAAGAAGGGTTGCATGGCTGGGGTCTGCCTGTCGTCCAGGGGCACAGCCACGCCTCGGTAAATCTGACTTTGTTGTTCGATGTATGTGGCTACCTGCTGGATGACCCGAGCGATTTGCTGGTCGCTGAGTTTTGGCAATGACATGGTGGAAGCTCCCAGTCATTCATTGCCGGACGGCGCTGCAACGCCGAATGGGTCACATTGCAGGCTTTGTACACAGCCCGGATGCGAATAATTCAAACATTTTGCCTCTGAGTGCCACAAGGCTTTCTCTCTGCTGGTTGAGCGGCGCGCTGTACTCGCGGTATGCTCAATCGCTTCGGGGAGGTCTCATGCTTCGCTCATTTTCTTCTCTACTAGCCTGTCTTCTCATTTTTCTTTTTTCACCACTCTTTGCATATGCGCAGAGGTCTTTTGCAGTCGGCACGGCTTCCGCCTCCCCGGGTGAGAAAGCCACGGGCTACCTTGAAGTCCCCGCCGGAATCGACTCCGCTACAAACATCCCCGTGGTCGTCATCAATGGAGCTAAATCCGGTCCCGTCCTTGCTCTCGTGACGGGTGCTCATGGCACGGAATACGTTTCAATCATCGCCGTTGAAAAGCTGGTCGGCGAGCTCGACCCGGCTAGAATCTCAGGCACGGTCATCCTCATGCCCCTAGTCAACATCGCCTCTTTTGAGCAAAAGGTCCCCCATGTCAATCCCATCGACAACAAGAGCATGAACCGCTTCTATCCTGGCCGAGCCGATGGCACACAGACTGAGCGCGCGTCCTTGATTATCACGAACCAAGTCGTTGACCGCTGCGATTATCTGATTGACTATCACGGTGGTGACCTCGACGAGAGTCTCCGCCCCTATGCTTACTGGGGTCCGACCGGCAAAGATGCCCAAGACCGCATCTCGAAGGAAATGGTTCTGGCCTTCGGTCTTGACCACATCATTATTTGGCGCGACCGCCCCACCGACCCCACTGCCACCCGCTATCTCGACAATACCGCCTCCACGCGGGGCAAACCGTCAATCGTCGTGGAAGCTGGTTACGCAGGAACCGTCGAGGCTGATGACGTCGCACTTCTAGTCAACGGTACCCTAAGCACGATGCGTGCTCTGAAGATGCTCCCAGGCGAACCTCACCTAGTCGAGAATCCGGTCTGGCTCGAGAAAGTTGTCGATGTCTCGAGCGATGTCGAAGGCATCTTCTATCCCTTCGTCAAGCGCGGCAGCTACGTTGAAGCCGGAATGAAGCTCGGTTATGTCACCGATTTCTTCGGCAAGACCATCTCTGAGCCCCGTGCACCGAACGCCGGTGTCATCCTCCATCTTGACGCAGTGCCCTCACTCAAGAAAGGCGACAATATCGCTGACATTGGCGTTGTCTCCCCGAAAGCTCCCTAGTCGAAGGCTATAGCTCACCACCTTCGCGGTTCTGTATGCCAATTCGATTCTCATAAAAACACGAGCGCCTCGCCGGGGCTCGTGTCGGCGAGGCGTTCTTTGTGTGCGTACAAAACTTACTTATGAAATCGGCAGACTCTCCATTTTCCCCGACTCCGCGGCCGCATTCATATCCAAGTAAAGCAGCACGTTCAACTGCCGCACGTAAACGGCTTCCAGCATCCGCCCGTTCGGAGATTTCCGCACCAGCACCGTGCTGTGGTTCGCCGCAGAATTCCCAGTCAGCTCCTGCGCGCGGATATTCATCGTTTCGCCGTTCCGGGCAATCGTCACCACGCGGCCTGTCCCTTCCGACTTAACCGACAGCACATACTGGCCAGACTTCAGGCTCTTACCCTTGCAGCGCACTTCATACGGCAGCGCGAACCGTCCCTGAAAATCGGCCGGCTTCGCGGTGTTGGCCGCTACTGGCACATGCTGCTCGGCCACAATCGTTTCAGTATTGACATTCTCGTAGACGTCGGGCGAGACGTCCGCTTGCGCATGCGTTGTTGCCGGCAGCAAGCACGCAAGTCCGAGCGCCGCTGCAAAAACCGAACTCTTCACTACTGTCGTCATTTTCATTTTCGACCCCTTTTTCGTTTCGTTCTCTGATTTCGAATTCATCGCTGTTCCCTTTGTTATGGACGCAGTTTTATTCCTATTCCGCATTGGCTTCAATGCAACGGACCTCATTTGTTGGTAAGGCCCAGATGAAGCGGCGAATAATTGCATCTAAACGGCTTACCCTGCGGCAAGCTAGACTGGGCTTGAGTTAGGATTTTCACCAGTCGCCGTTCAGTAATAGAGACTGCCCGGAAGGACAATAGCCACCAAGGCGGCTTAGCCTGATTGAGGGCAAAATCTTGGTTCCCGAGGCGTGATGCGGCTCAAATGATTGCTGCTAGCCGCTAATAGCCGCCGCAAAGGCCAACGCTAAAGGCCGAATGCGGGGTTGGTGAAAGCGTTAAGGCGAGCTACCGGTGTTGTATTTCTTTCTTTACCAAAGGTGACAGGAATGTCATGCGTAAGGTGTGCCTGTTAGAAGGGCACCGCTCATTCGCACACAACCACACCGAGTCTCCGAGGGTTGCCACGCGCTTAGCCAAGTAGAGTCGAAGCGCGCACTTTGGACACTGCCGTCTGTTTGATACGTCTTCAATCGCATTTTCCCTCATCACGTAATAACCGCGTCCCATATCGTAGCGCTGATTGCAACCGTTTAGAGGGCAATCAAACCAGTAGTGGGTGAGAATCATCGGGGCATTGTGATAAAGGCACAGCGGGGAAATATCGAGAAGCATTTGCGGCCTCGCTACAAATGATGAGGGGATGTGTGGGTGCCCGCGCCCCAGCTGGTCAGGGGAATGTTTGGGCGCAGTTCCTGACCTTGCCAACGGGCACCTCAAAGAGCATCCCATAACGGCTCAACTTCGTCGTTGCGCTTGAGCAATCTTGAACTTGCTTAAAAGCAACTGCGAAGTACAAAGCAGAAGAAAGGGGGGGAGAGTGCGAGCCGCGCTTAGGCTACATGGTATTCAGGAGCAGGCGTTCCGGCGACCAGAGTACCACTTTACCCCGCCGCTTTTCCAACACGCGGTCACGTTGCCACTCACTAATCAGGCGGCTCGCAGTGAAGGGAGTAACGTTCGCAGCATTCGCCAAATCCTCATTGGTGATATCGAGGACAATTCCACCCTCCGTTTCTTTGCCAATCGTACGGCCAAGCGTAATTAGTACTTGGGCGACCCGCTGTCGAGCGGTGAGCCGGACTAGCCCTATGTGAGCGGTTAGATTCCATGTCACATAGTCAGAGGCCATCAACAATGCGTTCTCGAGCAATCTCGGAAGTCTTTCGGCAAGGCTTCGGATTGTAGTGCGGTCCCACGCCAACGCCGAGCTGTCCGTTATCATTTCTGTGCTAGCGAGATAAGAAGAACGGCTAGACAAGACTGTCCGACCACCGAAAGCGTCTCCTGGTCCAAGCCAACGCAAAAGAAGTTTCTTGCCATCGTCTGTTACAAAGAAATATCTGGCGCTACCCTTTGTCAGCAGAAAAAAATAGTCGGCGGGATGGCCTTGGTTTGTGGCTACAGAATTCGCGGCGAAACGACGTTGGGTTGCGGCCGACAGAATAGTTTTGCGGTCAAGCTGAGACAATCCATCGAGAAATTGCGACCTCAGGTCCGAAGGTACAATGGCAATCCCCGACGAAGGCATACGTTCCTTCTCCACGGTGTTACAAGCTTATAGTATTTCCCTCCGTCAGGGGGGCGATGAAGGAATCGTGTCGCTGTGCATTCGTTCAACGTCGCATCATATGTCCCTACTTTTGCGCGGTGTCATAGGTGGGAGGCTAATAGCGCCTGCGTCGCTTCACCAGAACGGTCAGCCCTGACAGCTGAGTGTTCTTCACGGATTCGATGAAACGTGTAACTGTCTTCCTCGCACCGGAGGATTTCCAGAGAATATCCACACAGAATATCGACGTCGTACTTCTCAGCGATTTCGTTCCAGAGCTCTTCGAGTCGAATCGCCGCATCTGCCTTTCCTTCCTCCCATAAGAACGGCGCCCACTCACCGCAGGC
>Ga0210403_10004030_pt1 | contig 12757 bp, 13 predicted proteins | sample IncBWC19MmetaG_FD_150863 | JGI IMG/M metagenome (GOLD analysis project Ga0210403, IMG submission 150863) | Forest soil microbial communities from Barre Woods Harvard Forest LTER site, Petersham, Massachusetts, United States - Inc-BW-C-19-M | ecosystem: Environmental > Terrestrial > Soil >... | reverse complement strand
CGCCTTTTTGTAATTCGGCGAATTGGTAAGACGAGGACCGTAGACATCCGTGAGCATGCTCAGGATGGACATTACTTTGGAATGCTTGAGACCTTCCTCTTTGATTTTTCTAATGGCAGTCGTGTCTACAGGTTCGGTTTGTTGCGCAGATGTTCCAAGGCCAACAGACAGTAAGAAACACAGGAAAAAATATTTTTTCATATGGTTGAATTAAGGATTCGAAGTTAACAAGCAATGAGTCGCAACAGGTTACCGTTCATCCAAATATTGGATGTCAAAAGCAAGTATAACTATTAGACCTGGCTGACAACTTATGGCGCCGCGATGGCCTAAGTCAATCGAACAAGCCCTGTGTTCTTGGTCTGGGAATTTTCAAATGCTTATAGGCAAGTTCAGTAGCTTCTCGTCCGCGTGAAGTGCGCTTGATATATCCCTCCTGAATTAAAAAGGGCTCGTACACTTCTTCAATAGTCTCCGCCTCCTCACCTACAGAGGTTGCGATAGTAGAAAGGCCGACAGGTCCACCTTTGAATTTTTCAATGATCGTGCTAAGGATGCGGTTGTCCATGTCATCCAGTCCGTTTTCATCTACATCCAATGCTTTCAGCGCAAGTTGCGCGATGGGTTTGGTGATGGTGCCATCGCCTTTGATCTGCGCAAAGTCGCGCGTGCGCTTCAATAAATTATTGGCAATACGCGGTGTGCCCCTGCTTCTTCGGGCTATTTCAAATGCAGCATCCGCTTCAATAGGCGTAGCTAAAATTTCTGCCGAGCGATTCACTATTTTGGTCAGCAGTTGCGAATCATAATATTCCAGTCGGGAATTGATTCCAAACCGCGCTCGCAAGGGTGAGGTGAGCAACCCTGCCCGGGTGGTTGCACCAATCAACGTAAACGGATTCAGGTTAATTTGCACCGAGCGCGCATTCGGCCCGCTATCCAGCATAATGTCGATACGAAAATCTTCCATAGCTGAATACAAATATTCTTCAACAATGGGATTAAGCCGGTGAATTTCATCAATGAACAGCACATCATGGGCCTCCAGGTTGGTGAGTAATCCGGCCAGATCACTCGGTTTATCCAACACCGGACCTGAGGTGATTTTGATGTGCGAACCGAGTTCGTTGGCGATGATAAAGGAGAGTGTAGTCTTGCCCAACCCGGGGGGTCCATGAAGTAGCACGTGATCGAGCGGTTCGTGGCGTTGCTTGGCTGCCTGTACAAACACCTTGATATTATCGGTCACCTTTTGCTGACCTGTGAAATCACTAAACGAAAGGGGCCGCAGTGCCTTTTCAATTTCTTTGTCGGCATTGCCTTGCCCTTCGCCATCTGCCTTCAGGTAATCTTCGCGCATAGTTTAAATCCGATTTCAAAGATAGAATTAAACACCGACCTCTTTTGCTATTTGAATAGAAATCCTCTCTCCCTATATTTACCATTGGCATGATACCCGGCAGGCTTTTGAGTAAAAAAATAACAGAATTGGTGAACGAAGATCACCTGTTGGCTCATGTACTCTATTCCTTTGGTATCCCTTTCTATGAATATCCTACCCAAACCCTCGAACAAGTTTGCTCTGAAAAAGGATTGGCGGCGGACCGGGTTGAAAAAGAACTGGAGTTACCCAATGAAAATTTTCACCAAACCGACCTTCAGCTCTTTTCTTACCGCATTGACCTTATTATGGAGTACCTGAAGCATGCCCATCACTTATTCATCAAACACAAGCTTCCGTTCATTCATAAATTGGTACAGAACTTTAAGGCCAATCATATTGACTACATCCAGGTAGAAAAGGATTTAAAGGTTCTCTTTCCCCTTTTTATGGAGGACTTTATTCATCACATCTACGAGGAAGAGGATACACTCTTTAAATACATTCATAAGCTGGAGCGCGCCAAACAGGGAAGATACCACCCCTCGCGGCTTTATCATGCCATGGAGAAATACTCCTTACAGCAATGTGCCCTGGAGCACGAGGCGCATGACGATGAAATGGAAGGCATCCGCAAAATGACAAAAGATTACCTGGTTACACCCGATGCTCCCTTGCACGTTAAAGTAATCTATAGTGAATTAATACAGTTCGAAAAAAACCTGCAGGAGCATGCCCGCATCGAAAATGAAATTCTGTTTCCCAAGGCGATGCTCCTGGAAGGCCAGGTGAAGTTGGCTTTCTTCGAAAAAGCAAAATGGAATTGAAAAATCCGGAACCACACCTGCCTACCGAAACGTCCGTACAGGCAGGCAGGCACATTAGAAACATAGAAAATCACATAGTAACATCGATGTGGAATCCTATGTACCCATGTTTCTATGTGCCTGCGCACCGAGTGCTTCGGCACGCAGGTGTGGTTCGCTTGTTATTCTCAGAGCTTTTTAGTTCGCCTCGCTAACGCCGGTTTATTGATGGGACGGATCCTCGCCATCGATTATGGACTTAAACGCACCGGGCTCGCCGTTACTGATCCATTACAAATTATCGCCACCGCCCTGGAAACCGTAGAGACGCCAACCCTTGTTCTTTTTTTGAAAAATTATTTCCAAAAAGAAAAAGTGGACGAAGTGGTCATCGGCCTTCCAAAAACACTCAACAATAAAGATTCGGATACGGCCCCGGAAATCAGAAAGTTCATTGAACTCTTTAAGAAAAACTTTTCATCCATGACGATCAAAGAAGTGGATGAACGCTTCACCTCCAGCATGGCGCAAAAAGCCATGATTGCCGGAGGCATGAAGAAAAAAGACCGCCAGGTAAAGGGGAATGTTGATAAAATAAGTGCTACCCTGATTCTGCAGAGTTATTTGCAAGGCAAAACCCTCCGCCCATCCTGATAATCTTGAAATCCTGATTAACTTTGCCCTTTAATTTGTTGCTATGATTTATCCGATCGTGATGTACGGGGATGCCGTGTTGCGCAAGAAGGCGAAAGACATTGAAAAAGGAATGGACATTAAGGAGTTGGTCAACGATATGTTTGAAACCATGCATGCAGCCCATGGCATTGGGTTAGCTGCGCCACAAATTGGAAAAGGCATCCGGTTGTTTGTGGTGGATGGAACTACGCTGGAAGACGAACCGAAACTGAAGGATTTTAAAAAAGTGTTTGTAAACCCGGTTATGGTGAACGAAGAAGGTGAGCCGTGGCCTTTCGAAGAGGGTTGTCTGAGCATCCCGAATATCCGTGAGGTGATCAACAGGCCCGACAAAATAAGGATCCAGTATTTCGATGAAGACTGGAATGCCCACGAAAAAAATTTTGATGGGATGAAAGCACGCATTATCCAGCACGAGTACGATCATATTGAAGGTAGACTTTTTATTGATTACCTTACGCCACTAAAGAAGCGCATGCTGAAAGGCAAACTCAATGACATCAGCAAAGGTGAGGTGGATACGGAATATAGAATTCTTGCGCCGAAAAGGTAGGATTGTTTTATTCAAAATAATTTTACCCTACTCAAGATTGCTTAATTTTGAATCTTGAATTCACATTCCCGTCTCCCCGAAGTAGGTACGTCTATTTTCACCGTGATGTCACGGATGGCGCTGGAGCATGGTGCCATCAACCTATCGCAAGGGTTTCCCGATTTTCGGGTTTCTGAAAAATTGATTGATCTCATTCATCAAAAGATGAAAGAGGGACACAATCAGTACGCACCCATGCCGGGTGTGCCCGTCTTGCGCCAAGCGATTGCTGAGGTAATTCAAAAGACCTATCAACGTCAAACTGATTTTGAAAACGAAATCACGGTAACCGCCGGAGGTACCGAAGCCATCTTTGCCACCGTCGCAGCGTTGATCAGCCAGGGTGATGAGGTAATCCTGTTTGATCCTTCCTATGACTCCTACGATCCAGCCATACGATTGAATGGTGGCATCCCCATTCATCTCAATTTAACACCACCCGATTTTTCGATCGATTGGAATGAGGTGAGAAAAAAAATCACCGCACGGACAAGAATGATCATGGTGAATACACCACACAATCCGGCCGGATCCGTTTTGACCAGTGCTGATATAAAGGAGCTGGAGACCCTTGTTGTCGAACATGACTTAATAGTGTTGAGTGATGAGGTGTACGAACGGATTATCTTCGAAAATAAAACCCACGAAAGTGTTTTGAAATATCCCCGGCTAATGGCAAGAAGCATTGCTGTTTTTTCTTTTGGAAAAACCTTTCACGCCACAGGTTGGAAAGTCGGCTACACCGTTGCCCCTGAAAATCTCACGCGCGAAATCCGGAAGACGCATCAATTCATTACCTTCAGTGTGAATACGCCGGTACAATTGGCATTGGCAGACTATTTAACCGATCCCGAAAACTATCTCTACCTTGGGAAATTCTATCAGCAAAAAAGGGATTTCTTTTTGAATGAAATAAAAGGCTCATCCTTAAAACCATTGCCCTGCCTGGGAAGCTATTTTCAGCTTCTCTCTTTTACGGGGGAAAAATCAGATACCGAAATGGCTGAATGGATGACCCGGGAAATGAAACTCGCACCCATCCCGGTATCAGCCTTTTACAAAGACAAGTCCGACCACCAACTCCTGCGATTTTGCTTTGCCAAGGGGGAAGATACGCTGCAAAAAGCGGGAAGAATATTGCGAACCATTTAGTGCAAATTTTTTATAGGGCTCAGGTTCCGTATTGTCAGTTCGTATTTGTTTCTTTGCATGGCAATGCAGGATTTAAAAGTCACCCTTATTCAATCTGACCTCCACTGGGAGGATATTGGGGCCAATTTGGCCATGTTTGAAGAAAAAATCTGGAAGGTAGGTCCTACCGATGTAATTGTTTTACCTGAAATGTTCACCACCGGTTTCACGATGAAGGCCAATAAACTGGCCGAGATGATGAATCTCCGCACCTTCAAGTGGATGAAGCAGATGGCCGACCTGACCGGTGCATTGATTTTAGGCAGCTTCATCGCCCATGTTCATGAACGTTATTACAACCGGCTGTTGTGGATGGAGCCAGGCGGCACCTTTAAAACCTACGACAAGCGTCATCTCTTCCGAATGGCGGAGGAGCAAACCGTATATGCTCAAGGCGAAAGTGTATTGATCGGCCATTGGAAGGGATGGAGAATTTGTCCCCTGATATGTTATGATCTTCGCTTTCCCGTGTGGAGCCGCAACCGCTGGAATGCATCCTTGAAGAAATCTGCTTACGACTTGTTAATTTATGTTGCTAACTGGCCACAGGTTAGGTCAACCGCCTGGGAAACTTTGTTGCGTGCACGCGCTATTGAAAACTTAAGTTATTGCGTCGGTGTGAATCGGGTAGGCACTGATGGCAATGGAATTGAATACAATGGTCACAGCGCCATCATCGGGCCGAAAGGCGACACTATTTTTTCTGTGGAAGGGGTCGAGGCCATAAAAACGCTTGAGCTCAATGCACACGCCCTGCAGGCCTACCGCGATCGCTTCCCTGCATTTCTGGATGCCGACGACTTTACCGTTGAATCTGAAATCTTTGAAGAAAAGGATTTTCTGCATGGGCTGAGTTAGGTCCTGTTTTATTACTCTCAACTTCAATTTTTTTATAAATAGCTAAGCCATCGATAATTGTGCACGCTTTTATAGCGGTCATACAATTTACAAAGTGGATACAAGGTTAAAACAATTGTTAGCCAGGCTACATAAACCCACACGAGTGAATTGCCGGATCCCGGTGTTATCCCACCAAACGATTTCGAAAAATGAAAGTCGATTTCATTAAATGATTTTCCGTTTTGCCATAACATCAGGGACAACGCCGCTCCATGAACAATAAAGAAATGGAGGACGAAATAAAAAAGTGGTACTCGGCCTATGGTTAGAAATGGGCTCCCAACATTTTCTTTGCCCTTCTCAAGGAAGCCCAACAAAATCAGCAAGGGGCCAACTGTAACAAGCACAAATTGAAGGGACACCGGGTATTTTGTTACGTTGAGGTAACTAAAGACCGTCATCCATGGGTCTTGCTGATAACGCCATGGAGATGGATCGCCATAAAGATTGATCGTGCGAAGAATGACAAAGAGGCCAAGGGATGAGAATCCAAGGCGTAGCAGCCATTCTTTTCTTCTATTGATTCCGAACGCCGGTTTAAAAAGTTCACCCAATGAAAACCCCAACATCATGACACTCAACCACGGCACCAGCGCATAGGAAGTGATGATTGCATGGCCTTCGTTGACGGGAATAAAGCCTGCTCTCATTATAATTAGCCATGGGGCATAGAACCATTGTTTCGCGGTGACGGAAATCCCATCCATCGAATTGTGAAGCATAAGGATCAAAAGGCCAACGCCCAGGATCCACCTTTGCGGCAAATAAATCAAGGCTGCCATACATACCATGCAAAAACCAATCATCCAGAGCACGCTTAACAGGGTGATATCATAATAAAAGTTAAAGAGCAGGGCAAAGCGCATGACCGTCACATCCAGCAGGATAAGCCAAAAGCCACGAGTCAATAAAAATACGGATAGCTCTTTTTTTGTCTTGCGCATCGCGAGGAGGGCAATCGAAGTGCCTGCGAGAAAGACAAAGGCAGGGGCACAAAAATGCGTTATCCATCGGGTAAGAAACAGCGCATAACTTGTACGTTCAAGATTTGTTGGATCAAAAATTTGTGCGTCTTTGTGAAAAAAATCACGGACATGATCCAACGCCATGATGACCATGATGATGCCGCGTGCATAATCGATGGTTGAAATTCTTTTGTGAGGTTGAAGCGAAATTAATGGCTCCATCTCTTTACTTTTTATTTGACCAATGGAAAATATCTTTCTTCTATCACTTTCAAATGATGCTTTTGATGACCGATGATCATGAAGCCCATAGCCAATACCGAAACTTTATATTTCCAATTCATTCCTTGCCGTTGTAAAACCTCATCGTCAAAACTCAGGAACAAGGAAATAGTTGATTGCCTGACTGTCTTCAATTCGGTAATCATTTCAATGAGAGACCTGTCTTTAGTCTTAACATTCGATGCCATCTCGTCCTGGTCAAAATTGGGGGCAGCCGCGGTGTCATTGCGTGCAAATCGTAGCACACGGTAATCCAAGATACGTTCTGCGTCGATAATGTGTTGCAGTATATCTTTCACTGTCCATTTGCCTGGGGCATAAACTTTTTCGCCAATCGCTTCCATCTTTTTTAAATCCAGGTGATCAAGCTGATCTGCACTTTTATCGAATGCTGATTGCAGTGATACATCGTCAACCAGGTTGATGTACCGGTCAAAGTATTCCGGCATCGGATGAAGTTGCGAACGACTCACGGAGAAAAGCAGTTGCGAATGAATTTTTTGTGCCTCACCTTTTTGAAAGACCATCGCATATAGCATTAGAAAAAATGTAGTTTTCATTTCCTGGTTTAAAATTGACGTCTAAAATTCGGCACTATTCTTCAGTTTCAATTCGGGTGGTACCATAAAAAATCACCCACGTCAGGAAATCTTCGGTGAATTGCTCGAAGCGATGGACCTCTCCCGAAGGCACCAGCAACAAGTCCCCAGCCTGAAAATGGAAGATTTCATCTTTCAGTCGAAAAGTGCCACTTCCTGAAATGATCATATACAATTCATCACGATCATGGGGTATTTGTAAATCCTCCAACGCTGGCCGATAAATTTCAATGCTGATATAGAAAAAGATTTCCTGATTTTATCAACGACGACAACGCTTCATCAATTCGAATTTGAGTTTTCATTTGCAAAAGAGTTTGCTTTGATGACCAACTTTATTGGACCCGGATGAGTCGAATAAAATACCGCTTTGCAAGGTTAAAATTCTTTTCATGATTTGGTCACCCGGAAACCGTTTTCTAACCGCAGGAAAACCATATTGGATGCAATGTGGTTATTTAATTGCCAAATGACTTTTTTGTCGGATACAGAATCAATGTATTTCGAGTGGTGATCGTGTCGTTCATTTCATCACGCAGTTGGGTGCTCATGTTGGCATCAACTTGTTTCATTTTCAATCGGTACACTCTTTCATTTTCGTAAAAAGTAATTCCTACCAGGAGATTTTTGTCCTGAAAAACAGGAAGCCTTGGAAAATCATTTACTGCCAACTCGCTAATCCAAAGCATCGTATGCACGCCGGTTTTCTTTAGTATGGGGTTATAGGGTTCACGAAAGATTTTAATCAATTTGTCAAGCTTTGAATTTGCCACATAAAAATCTATCACCATAATTCCTTTTTTATTTCCGAATTCATTGCTGTTGACTCCTTCAGGGGTAAGTGGTTTCAACAAGTAAACATTATCATTATTGACCAGCATGGTATTGGCACCGGGGCCATATTGCTTCCATACCGGACCAAAATAAAACGCGGACAAAAATTCGCTTCTGGTGGACATTTCCGTAAAACCCCGTATCCAGAAAAAATTATCATCCCCTTCTTTTGGCCTGAACTGGCCCAGGGTATAACCACCGATTGCATTTTGAGATTCGATAAAGTGTTCTTCGAAATAGTCGATGAATTGATCGCGCATCCCCGCCCGAGTGACATAATTGCGGAGTTCAATCACTTTTATAATTCTATTTTCATTTAGGTTTTGCGCTTCACTGATTTTTTGATTCATAAGAGTTAAAAAAAGCATGCCTATCAACAAGTTTCTTTTGAAATTATTTCTCATACCAGTCTGTCATTTAAGCTCTCGAATTGAACATGTACCAATTCCACTCCCATGTGTTTCCACTGTCTGGCGAGAAAGCCTGGCTCCATTGGGGATGATCGGGATCTGTAGCATCCCATAAAAACTGGACGGTAATTTCTTTTCCCTGAAATAGATCCTTGCTAAAAAATTTCCCGATTTTATTTTCAAACGAGCCGACTACCGGCGGATCAAGAGCCACCTTGACATTGTCTGCCCAATAAATAGTCCACAATCTTGTCTTTGGATTAAACAACCGAAGGGAGCATCCTTCAAAAGGCGGCGCATGATAATAGTCAGTATTACCCATGCCTCCCAGGATTTTGTGAAAATCGCAGGTCGCTTCAAATTCTTCCCACTCGGTGTGGTTGTTCAGGCGTGTTTTTAATTTCTTATTGTGAATTTTCCAATGGCCGAGATAAAAATCAAAATCTTTTTCTGATGAGGTTTTTGACGCAACGATCTCCAAATCGCTCCCATGGGCTTGGTGAAGTGGTTGTGCTTCCAATTTTGGAAGTACAATCAGCGAGCCGGCTGCCAGCAGACCGCCTTGCAAGAACTTTCTCCTGTGGTTATCCATACTTTTTCAGCAAAGCAATTACTCCGCACTGACAGCAGTATGGCAGCTCGAAAAGAATTATTTCCAGGACCGGATGTGTTCGTCTATGCTGATGTGATTTTTCTTCCGAAAAGGCCTTCGGGTATTCTGAAGTACCCCGATCCGCGGCACTTTAAAATCGCGGTAATCGTTTCGGCTCCAGCACCACGCGATAAGATGCCATTGATCTGTGTAATAAATGATGCCGATAGGTTCAACTTCGCGGTTCGTGCTTCTCTTTTCACTGTCGGTATATGCAATTTGCAGCGTGGTTTTGCTAATAATGGCATCCTGTATTTCAGTTAAATAGTTGTTTTCAAGACGATGGGGATTCAAAACCTTGATGCGATCGCTCCACTGCTCGGATCTTTCTTTATCAGCCTGACGAAGCACAGCGCGGATTTTTTGTAATCCGTTGGCACTGTGTTTGGCCATGGACTTATCGGCGAATCGCTCTGCCAAGGAAGTCATAAGAATGAGTGCATTCGCTTCGTTTGAAGTAAAGGAGACGGGCGGAAGAAAATAACCTTGCACAATAAAATAACCCCTGTTGGTTTCAAAAGAAACAGGAATTCCTATTTCGATGAGGGCCTTGATGTCCCGATAAACAGTGCGAACGCTGATTTCAAATTTGCTGGCAATTTTTTCGGCCATCACAAATTTATGCGACTGCAATACAGTGAGTATACCCATCAGTCGATCCACGCGGTTCATAACAATATTTCTACTTCACCTCCAACTCCACCACGGTGTCCAACTCGTCCATTTTTGCCTTTGGGATTTGCAGGCTAAGACCAAAATCATTCTCCAGAAACTTCAGTGGCGATTGGTCAATGAAAAGTTTAGCACTTATTACCTTTTTGCCAAGCTTAGGCAGCGTAAGGGTTTCATCTTGCCAGTTGAGGATGTGTACGTAAATTTTATTTCCCTTCTGTGTCATAACGCCCCACTCGCGTGCGCTCAGCGGCCCTCCTCTTGTTCCATAAATCGTTTCACCATATTTTTTTGTCCACTCACCCATTTGCTTTAGCAACTCAACATGCTCCGGTTGAATTTTTCCATTGGGCATCGGACCAACATTTAAAAGAAAATTAGCCCCATAGCCAGCGGCCTTCACTAAGTACTGAATCAACTCTTTGCGGCTTTTGTTGCTGGCATCGCGCAAATTAAAACCCCAGCTGTTGTTGATCGTTTCACAAGTCTCCTTAGGCAAATCACCTACTTTTTGTTCTGGGGCAAAACCAGTGGTGTTGTGGCCAGGCAAATCTTTCTCAAACATCTGAAAATCTTCACCCTCATAAGGTGCGCGATGATGATTGCTGCCCACTAAAGCGCCAGGTTGTAACTGATGAATCAGCGAATACGTTTTATTTAGTCTCCAGTCTGCATCTTTTTTGTCCCACATGCCATCAAACCAAATGCCGCCAACATCGCCATAGTTGGTGAGCAGTTCGCTGAGTTGTGCGTCCATGTAATCAAGGTATTTGTTCATATCTCCCTTCTCTTCACGGCCGGTCCAGTCGCCACCGGTAAAGCCTCGCGGAAAATAATCAGGATGATGCCAGTCGAGCTGCGAGTGATAGAAGAATAGCTTGATACCCTGTTTTTTACACTCATCCGCCAGCATTTTCAAGGCATCTTTTCCGTAAGGTGTTTTCTTCACAATGTTGTAATCAGACACTTTTGAATCGAACATGGCAAACCCATCGTGATGCTTGCTGGTAATAGTAATGTATTTCATGCCCGCATCTTTAACCATTTTTACCCAAGCTCCCGGGTCAAATTCAATGGGATTAAAGAAGGATGGGATTTTTTCATAAGTCTTGATGGGAATTTGTTGATTGTTCATTACCCATTCCCCATCGCCCAACACGCTGTATACACCCCAGTGAATGAACAGCCCGAACTTCGCGTCCTGAAACCATTCACGGTTCTTCAGATTCTCCGGTGACGGCTTGTACTGAGCAGACAAAGAATTTGTCATCAATAACAAAATTATCACCATTCTGAACTCTAAATTCCAAATTCTAAATTCTGTATTCTTCATGTTGGTTTTAATTAACTTGCAAACCTGAAATGGCGCGAACAAAAAAGGAATATCACTGGCGCCATTCCATGTGACCTTAAACAAAAAAAAATATTAACACATGAATTTATAACATTTAACCATGCGATACGAGCCCATCGACAAAGAACTTTTTATCAATAACCGGAAACGGTTCGTGAGCGAATTGAAACCCTCATCCATTGCCGTTTTCAATTCCAATGACACTATGCCTACCAATGCCGATGGTACTATGCCCTTCCGGCAAAATAATGATTTATTTTACCTCACTGGCATCGAACAGGAAGAAAGCATTTTGCTGATTTGTCCCGGTTTTCGCGAAGAAAAAAAACGCGAAATCCTTTTTTTGCGCCAGCCCAACGAGCACCTCGAAAAATGGTACGGCCATAAACTTACCAAGGACGAAGCCAAAGCTATTTCAGGGATAGAGACAGTGATGTGGCTGCAAGAGTTCGACAATCTATTTCATCATCTCATGGTAATGAGTGGCGCTGAGTCGGTTTATTTAAACACGAATGAACATTATCGCGCCGAAGTAACGGTGCAAACACGGGATGCAAGGTTCATCGACTGGTGCAAGGAAAAATATCCCCTGCACACTTATCAGCGTGTTGCACCCATTATGGCAAAGTTGCGAAGGATCAAACAAAAACAGGAAATCGACTTAATTCAACGTGCCTGCAACATCACCGAAAAAGGTTTTAGAAGAGTATTAAAATTCCTGAAACCAGGTGTCAATGAATTTGAAATTGAAGCTGAATATGTGCACGAGTTTATCCGAAATGGATCCAGGGGATTTGCCTACACGCCCATCATCGCCTCAGGAAAAAATAATATTGTGTTGCATTACATTGAAAACAGTTTGCCTTGCAAAGAAGGGGAACTGGTTTTGCTCGATGTGGCCGCCGAGTATGCGAATTACAATTCAGACCTTACCCGAACCATCCCGGTAAACGGAAAATTTGCTCCGCGACAAAAAGAAGTGTACAATGCAGTGCTTCGCATTCAGCGGGAGGCGATGAAACTGCTGCGACCCAACATGATTTATTTTGATTACCAGAAAGAAGTCGAAAAAATGATGGGAAGTGAGCTTCGTCAATTAAAATTGATTTCTGAAACGGATATCAAAAATCAAGACCCGGAGAATCCGGCTTTAAGAAAATATTTCTATCACGGCACCTCGCACATGCTTGGCCTGGACGTGCACGACATTGGCAACATGCACGACAATATACAAGTAGGAAGCGTTTGGACCATCGAACCTGGTATTTACATCAAGGAAGAGGGTTTTGGAGTTCGTCTTGAAAATAATATATGGGTGGGCGAGAAAGGGAATATCGATTTAATGAAGAACATTCCGATTGAAGCGGAGGAGATTGAAGCGTTGATGAATTGATTTGAAAATTCGTTGATTCGTTGATTGGCA
>Ga0210403_10004029_pt1 | contig 12758 bp, 11 predicted proteins | sample IncBWC19MmetaG_FD_150863 | JGI IMG/M metagenome (GOLD analysis project Ga0210403, IMG submission 150863) | Forest soil microbial communities from Barre Woods Harvard Forest LTER site, Petersham, Massachusetts, United States - Inc-BW-C-19-M | ecosystem: Environmental > Terrestrial > Soil >... | reverse complement strand
CGGCATCCGAATTCGCGGGCAACGGCGTCCGCGCGGGATAGGTCAGAATCCACGACTCCAACGAGCCGGACTGGTTCACCCTGCTTTTCCAGTTCGTGATAAACCCGCGCGTGGTTGCGTCCAAATGCCCCCACACCAATAACAGCGACGTTGATAACGGATTCGGTTTTCAGTATGTATGCCTCGTCGACAAAGCAGTCTTGATTAACAGCCTGCGCTCAGCATTTCTACTTTGTCATCCTGAGCGAAGCGAAGGACCTATGTAGTAAACCCGCTATGCGCTTCGCTTCAAAATAACAATTCAAACTTGTGATGCCACTTTCAGGCCGAAACGGAGTGTATACGAAAACCGGTGCTCAGGCTTTCTTCAAAAGCGCTATTTGCCCCGCGTGATACAGCGCGTGCTGAACCGCACCGTGGAGCATGAAGTAAATATCATAATCTTTTCCAGGAACGCCCTCGGACAATCGCGAATCCGGCATAGTCGACAGTTCATTCAGCAGCTCTTCATGATTGTGCCTCAAAAGCTGAAGTGCCCTTTTCCATGCGGACTCACTGCTATCCGCAACGATAGGGAAGTTGTCCTCGCCTTCCAGAGTCGCCTCTTTGCCCCTGAGCCGACGCAGAACCACCCCATCCCAACCGGCAACGTGCAGAGTCAGTTCCCAAATTGTGTGTGCATCTGGAATAGGACGCCTCGCGGCGGTCGATGCATCAACGTCTCCTAGTATTTCGAACAAAGCTGGCCCATGCCAAGCGTTTCCCTCGACTGCACGTTTAAGTTGGTCTGTGATGCGTCCTATTTCGGAACTGCCGGACATAAGCCATCCTCTCAAAGTGACCGTTTGCAGAGACGCTCACCGCTGGGTAGGGCCCGACTTTAGTCGGGTCGATCAATGATTTTGCGACGATTACGGCCCGACTGAAAGTCGGGCCCTACCCTTCCCGTGCAATCTGTATTTCTTCGCAGCCTGCCAAAGAGTTTCAATCGGCCACGATGGCAATGCCAGCACCATTTGCAGCTGAGACAATAACTTCGTCTCCATCGAGCAACAAACACTTGCCTGCATCGATAGCAAGGCAAGTCGCACCAGCTTTATGCATCACTTCAATAGTCTTTAGTCCAACAACTGGAACGTCGAAGCGCATGTCCTGATTTGGCTTGGCAATCTTTACCACGGTTAGCGACCGGCTCAACGTCGAGGCCTCAGAAACAAGCGAGGCCATGATCCCTCCAGCGCGTTCGATCGTGGCATCGGTCCCCTCCATAGCCTCCGCCGCGACGCATGCGCCTTCCGCAACTACAACCGTCTGCCCAATGTCGAACTGCGAAAGGTGACGCGCCACGGCCCGGCCATATTCGATATCCTTCCGTTCTTGTTCGGACGGCGGCCGATGAGTCAATACTCCTGCCTTGGCAAGAAGCGGCTCCAGAAGTGATGTCGAATTTTCGAGAACGATGCCTTCATCGGCAAGCACCTTTGCTACCGCTCCTAATAATGAATCGGTATTCCGGGTTCCGAGGGATAGCAGCAGCTTCGCGAGGCGCCAATCCGGTCGGATGGCAGAAAAAATCTGCTTATGCTTTACCTGTCCCGCCATGACGGCGCGTGTAACGCCTTCGCGGCGGAACGTTTCGATGAGCTTGGAAAGTTCTCCCAGCGAAAGCCAGTGCACGGTCGCGCCGCGGGACTCGATCTCCGGAGAAGTTTCCTCTTTGATCGCCGCGACCACAACTTCGTAGCCTTGCGCGCGTGCAGCATCGAGCACGAGGAACGGAAAGCGTCCGTTACCAGCGATGATGCCGAGTTTTTGCTTAAGGGGCACGATTACTTAATCTTGCATTCCGCAATCCCAATGGGGTCTGCCCCAGCGTTCGTCGGTGTAAAACAAAACAGCGTACCACTGGCTTTCCATGCGGGTTATGCGAGGCACCGTGCAGGGTATGCCAGGAAATTTGCCCGGGTGATGGCTTCTTGCTGCTGCCGCGAGCGAGTTTGTCGGGTCGAAAACAAGATACACAGTTGTGTCTCCTGCTCCCGGGAACCCCCAACCGTCCCAATCAACGTGCTTAAGTTCTTCGCTTCCGGAGTTAGCTTGAGCCAGAACCTCGGCCTTATAACGATGTGACCATACAGACCATCTTTCGGCGTTGCGTATCGAGCTGTGGTTCTTTATGAAAGCGAACGAAAGAGTCCAGTAAATCGCCAACATCGACAGTATTGCGAGTGAATCGCGCCGTCTCTTTCTGATTGCGGTAGCTACGAAAAGTGCGAACAACGAAAGGCTAACAGTCGGGATAACAAGAAAGAAATAGAGCAGTCCATCGGATTCCAGCAGCGCGTCTAGTAGACAGACCAGAATCGTGACTGATGCGGCGCAAAATGGCAACCACCAGTGGAACCGATCTCTTATGCCATCAATTGCCCCCATTCAATTTTCCTCTGCTAGCGAAAGAGTGCCCAATCAAGACTCCTCACGGTCAGGCGAAAACTTGGCTACTTAATCACTCCCCGCTCGCTCGCCTCAATAAACCGGATCAGCATCTCCACGTCTTCGCCGCGATCCTGCTCTGACTTCAGCTTTTCGAGCGCCTGACTGGTGTTCAGTTTCGACGCCAGCAATACTTTATAGGCGTGGTGAAGCTTGCGGATGCGGTCTTTGGTGAAACCGCGGCGCTCGAGGCCGGTGGCATTCAGTCCGTAGGCGCGGGTATCGCGGGCGGCAACGGTTTTGGAGAAGGGAAGCACGTCGCGGGTGATGGTGGTTCCTCCTCCGATAAATGAGTGAGCGCCGATGCGAACGAAATGATGCACCGGACACAGCGCGCCCACCGTTGCCCATTCTTCCACGGTGACGTGTCCGCCCAAGGTTGCCGCATTGGCGAGAATTACATCGTCGCCTATCACGCAATCGTGCGCGACATGGACGTACGCCATTATCAGAGTACGATTCCCAACTCGGGTCAGCCCTCCCCCTTTTACCGTCCCGCGATTGATTGTCACAAATTCGCGGATTACATTGTGGTCGCCGATTTCAAGACGCGTCGGTTCTCCGGTGTAGGAAATATCCTGCGGAGCCAAGCCAATGGATGAGAACGGGAAGAAAGAATTATCGCTGCCGATTTTTGTCGGGCCCTGAATCGCGACGTGCGAGTGCAGCGTGCAACGTTCGCCCATCTCGACCTCCGATCCAATCACGCAGTAGGAGCCGATCTTGCAAGAGGGATGGATGGTGGCTTTGGGGTCGACAATCGCCGTCGGATGAATGTTCATTCAGATTGCGTAGGGACAGCCGCCCCCGGCTGTCCTTGGGCCGCATGCCCGGGCGTTGTGACTGAAAATTTGTCGAGCTTTGCTCGACTGGACAGCCGAGGGCGGCTGTCCCTACGCAATTTCATGCGGGCCGCTCTGTGGGCTGAGTCTTCATGCGTGATCTTGCCACCAGGCGGCAACTGATCGTCGCCTCGGCTACTTTCTTGCCCTCCACGTAGGCGATGCCTTCCATGCGGCCGCCGTCTCCGCGCCATACTTTCACGTTGACCTCGATCCGCAAAGTGTCGCCGGGCACCACCGGGCGGCGGAAGCGAGCGCGTTCAATTCCGGTGAAGAGCACCAGCTTTTCTTGGCGATCCTCGAACTCACTGAGCAGCAGCACTCCGCCAGCCTGTGCCATCGACTCGACGATGAGCACTCCCGGCATGATCGGAAGGTTGGGAAAGTGTCCGGCAAAAAAATGCTCGTTGATGGTGACGTTCTTGATGGCCACGATGCGCTTCGCGCGGGTCAGTTCCACGATCCGGTCAATCAGCAGGAACGGATAACGGTGCGGCAGGATCTTGAAAATCTCGTGGATGTCCAGAGTGGTGTGCGTCGCTGGCGCTTCGATCGCGGGCTGGGAATTGTCAGTCATTCCTGGTCTTTCATCCTGGAGCATCCTGACTGATGAGAAGGAAGATTATACTGTACCGCGCAGCCATGAGTCGTTTGCAACAAAACCCCATTCTGTCGAAGGAAAAATGAAGAAAAAAAGCTTGCCACGCAAGCCATCGCGCACGTCAGCACCTACGGAGCCGAAGGAATATTTGCGGCATTTCGAGGGACTCAAAGACGACATTGTAGAGACCACGCAACGGCTGGTGGAGATTGAGTCACCGAGCGACGTCAAACAAGCTGTGGATCGCGTTGGAACTGTTATCGCCGGAAGGTTCGATGCAATCGGGGGAAAGGTAACTATTCATCCCGCGGAAAAATCCGGGAACCATCTTCAGGTCGACTTCCGCGCCTCGAGTCAAAACAAGCCGTTATTGCTGTTGGGACATATGGACACCGTTTATCCAATCGGTACTCTCTCCAAGATGCCGAGTCGAATTGCGGACGGCCGCGTTTACGGTCCAGGCGTACTCGATATGAAGTCGGGAATCGCGCTAATGCTACATGCCATCGAAGCGTTGCGAAGTTGGAACCGTAACCGGCTACCCAATCCTGTGAGAGTACTGCTGGTTTCCGACGAGGAAGTAGGCAGTGAATCCTCAAGAAAAATTACAGAAAGTCTAGCGCGTGATTCCTCTGCTGTGCTTGTTCTAGAACCAGCACATGGCTTGAACGGCGCTGTTAAGACGTCCCGGAAGGGAGTGGGAGAATACAAAATAAAGATCGCCGGAACTGCAGCGCATGCTGGCCTTGATTTCGAGAAAGGTCAGAGCGCAATCATCGAGTTGGCGATTCAGATCATTGCGATTTCCGGAATGGTGGATTTGAAACGCGGCATTACGTTGAACGTGGGAACGGTTCGAGGAGGCACCCGCGCGAACGTGATTCCCGCTGACGCCGTCGCAAGCGTTGATGTCCGAGTGCCCCGAATGAAAGATGCCCAGGGCATTGACCGAAAGTTGCGCGGACTTAAAAGTTTTAATCGCAAGTGCAAGATCGAAGTCACGGGAGGAATCAATCGTCCTCCGATGGAGCGAACCGGGGGAGTGGCTGTCCTATACGACGTTGCGTTTGAGCTCGCGCAGCAATTGGGCTGGAAGCTCGAAGAAGCGTCAGTCGGCGGCGGATCAGACGGAAACTTTACCGCTGCGCTGGGGATCCCAACTCTGGATGGTCTAGGCGGTGTGGGCGAAGGCGCCCATGCTAGTCAAGAGTCGATTCTGATCTCAGAGCTGCCGCGACGGGCCGCCCTGCTGACGAGATTGATGGAGACCGTCTCAGCGTGAGTTCGGTTTTTGACTCTTACCAGAGCGAAGCCTAAGATTTCCAAAGGCAAGTAGGAGGACTATATGGGTGAAGGTCTATTTCAGCCGATGCACATTTTGCTGATCATAGGGATCGCTCTTTTGGTCTTCGGACCGAGCAAATTCGCGGGTCTCGGCAAGGGCTTGGGCGAGGGAATCAGAAATTTCAAGACCGCAATGAAAGAGAATAAAGACGAGAACGAAGAGAAGAAACCAGAGCAGAAGTCCTAGTGGCGCCTCTACTCAGATTACGTGGTGCTCTCTAAGCATCCGGTAAACCAGAGCCACTGGTAAACCGACCACGTTGAAATAATCTCCCTCTATCCTATGAATCCAGCGCGAGGCCACGCCCTGGATTGCATACGCACCAGCCTTATCCATAGGTTCGCCTGTTGCAACGTATTGTCGAATGTCCTCATCGCTCAATGCTGACATGCATACGAGAGTGCGCTCGTAGCGAGAATCTTCGAAACCTCCAAGAAGACACACACCGGTGATGACCTCATGCGTTTTGTCCGAAAGCAGTCGCAACATCCGCACCGCATCTGTTTCGTCGCGCGGCTTTCCTAATATCTCGCCGTCGACAACAACAATGGTGTCTGCACCTAACACGAACTCATTTGAATGCTGTTGAGAAACAGCCCGTGCCTTTTCCGCTGCCAATCGCATAGCGCGCGCTTGAGGGGATTCCCCGGCGAGGGGAATTTCGGGAATGTTCGCCACTTGCACCGTGAACGAAATCCCTGCATTCCGAAGAAGTTCTTGGCGGCGCGGAGAAGCAGAAGCAAGGATTAAAGCCATGATTGGCGATTGTAACCACTGAAACTGAAATCCGGGAACCGGGAACTGTGCTCCGCCTGCCTGTTAGAATCAAGCATTGACCGCCGCACCCATGGACGCCGCGTTTCTCCGCAATTTTGCCATCATTGCTCATATTGATCACGGAAAATCAACCTTAGCTGACCGCTTATTGGAGCTTACTGGCTCACTAACTGCGAGGGAGATGCAGGCTCAGGTTCTAGATTCCATGGATCTGGAGCGCGAGCGCGGCATTACAATCAAAGCCCACGCCGTCCGCATGATGTACACCGCGCAGGATGGGCAAACCTATCAGCTCAATTTGATCGACACACCGGGGCACGTAGATTTTTCGTATGAAGTTTCTCGTTCGCTGGCGTCCTGCGAAGGCGCGCTTTTGATCGTGGATGCGTCGCAGGGCGTCGAAGCGCAAACTCTGGCAAATTCTTATCTTGCCATTAATAACGGACTCGAAATAATTCCCGTTATCAATAAGATTGACTTGCCCAGCGCCGATGTCGAGCGAACCAAGGAAATGATTGAAGGCGCGGTCGGCCTCGACGCGACCAATGCTGTTCTGATCAGCGCGAAGACTGGGCAGGGCGTGCCGGATGTTCTAGAAGCGATCGTAAAGCGCATTCCGCCTCCGAAAGGCGATCCGAATAGCCGTCTCCAGGCGCTTATTTTCGATTCGTGGTTCGATCCTTACCGGGGCGTCGTGGTCCTTACGCGCGTGTTTCAGGGAACCCTTCGCAAAGGACAGAAAATTCGTTTGATGTGGAACGGGAAGGTGCTCGACGTTGAAACTCTTGGGGTGCTGACTCCGAAGCCAGTCGAGATTGAGGAACTCCGCGCCGGAGAAGTCGGATTTCTGATCGCCAATATCAAGAACGTGGCGGACACAAAAATCGGCGACACCATCACCGAGGAAAATAATCCAGCCTTCGAGCCTCTCCCAGGATTCGAAGAGATCAAGCCCATGGTCTTCGCCGGCCTCTACACCGTCGATGCCCACGAGCACACGCAGTTGCGCGAAGCCCTCGATAAACTCAGGCTCAACGATTCATCGTTCTTCTTCGAGCCCGAGAGTTCGGTGGCCCTCGGCTTCGGCTTCCGCTGCGGCTTCCTGGGCCTGCTGCACATGGAAATCATTCAGGAACGACTTGAACGTGAATTCAATCTCGAACTCATTACTACCGCCCCTGGCGTCCGTTACAAGATCACCAAGACCGATGGCACAGTCGTTGAAGTCGATAATCCCTCGCGTTGGCTATCTCCTACAGAGATCGAAAAAGTTGAAGAGCCTGTAATTCTGGCCACGATTCTTTCCAACGAAGAATATGTCGGAGGAATTCTCAAGCTTGTGGAGGAGAAACGCGGCAAGCAGAAGACTTTCGAATATGTCAGTTCATCGCGCGTGATGCTGCATTACGAATTGCCCTTGAACGAAATCGTGCTCGACTTTTACGACCGCCTGAAATCGGTTTCCCGAGGATACGCGTCGCTCGATTATCATCTCGCCGGATATTGGGAATCGCCGATGGTAAAACTCGACATTCTCGTCGCCGGAGAACCCGTGGACGCGCTTTCCATCATCGTGCACCGCGACTTCGCTTATGAACGAGGCAAAGCGCTAGTCTCGAAGATGCGCGAACTAATCCCACGCCAAATGTTTGAAGTGCCGATCCAAGCCTCGATAGGAGCAAAAATCATAGCCCGCGAAACCGTCCACGCCATGCGCAAAAATGTCCTCGCTAAATGCTATGGCGGAGACATCTCGCGAAAGCGAAAGCTTCTAGAGAAGCAAAAAGAAGGGAAGAAACGCATGAAGAGAATCGGGCGGGTTGATATTCCGCAGGAAGCGTTTCTGGCGGTGCTTAAGGTGGGGGAGGACAGCAGCTAGCGATTGATTAGTTATGCCAGCGTAACGGTTACGCGTTAATGCGTAGGTTAATAACTTGGAGATTTCTAATTTACTTGCCCCAAGAATGTGCAAATCTCAAAGGTTGCCCTATTAACTGATAATTAAGCACGGTGAGGAAATATCCGGCCCGCCATTGTAATGCGTTGTGAGTAAACGGCTTAGACAACTTTCAGGACCCGGAGAGCCGACTTGCACCGAGTTCCAAGACTCTATGAAATTCCACCGGCTTAAGCTTCCACAAGGTTTTCCACAGGCTGTTTGCAACGGAAATGAGCTGGAAAGAGGATTCTGGCTGGCTACTCGGGCGCACCCATACCGGCTGCCATGGACTCAAATCGCGTGGAGTTCTTCAGAAATGCCAGTTTAACCCTGCCTGTTGGGCCGTTCCGCTGCTTGGCAATGATGATCTCGGCCACGCCATCCAGTTCGGCCTCGTCGGGCTTATAGACTTCTTCGCGGAAGATGAAAGCTACGACATCGGCGTCCTGCTCGATTGATCCCGACTCGCGCAGGTCGGAGAGTTGTGGTCGATGATCTCCACCGCGACTCTCTGGGGCGCGGCTCAACTGCGACAGCGCCACAACCGGGACCTTCAATTCCTTGGCCAGCCCTTTCAGTCCCCGCGAAATCGCTGAAACTTCCTGAGTGCGGTTCTCATAGCGCCGACCGCCTCCAGACATGAGCTGCAAATAATCGACGATGATCAAGTCCAGCTTTCCCTGGGATTGCTGCAGCCGTCTCGACTTGGCACGCATTTCGCTCAGGGAAATCCCAGGCGTGTCATCAATAAAAATCGGCGCTTGGGCAAGCTGTTCCATCGCTGCAACTACCTTGGTCATATCTTCCCGCCACAGAGAACCGGTGCGCATTTTGTGGGAGTCCACTCTTGCCTTCGAACACAGTAGGCGCAAAAGCAAAGCTTCGCGGGACATTTCCAGCGAAAACATTCCGACGACTTTCTGATCTTCGATTGCAGCGTTCTCGGCGATGTTCATGGCGAATGCAGTTTTCCCCATGGATGGACGCGCCGCGATGATGATCAGATCCGAGCGCTGGAATCCGCTGGTCATTTCGTCGAGATCCGTGTAGTGAGTCGCCAATCCGGTTATGCGCTGGCCGCGCTGCAGCAGGGCATCGACTGAACCAAACGATTCTTTAACGATCTCCTGTATACCCATGAAGCCGCGGCCAATACGTTTTTCAGAAAGCTGAAAGATCGCAGCTTCGGCGTCATTGAGAATCTCTTCCGCAGGATCGCCTTGGTCGGCGGCGCGGGTAATAGCCGCATTGGCGGCGTGAATCAGTCCGCGCAACAGGGCCTTGTCGCGGACGATTTTTATGTAGTGCTCAATGCTCGGGCGGTCGGGAACACCGTCCATCAATCCGGAGATGTAACCGACGTCGCCGATGCTCTCGAGTTCTTTGCTGCGCCGGAGCTCCTCGATCAGCGTAATGAAATCCGCTGGGCGCGAAGACTCCATCAATTCAGTGATTCGGGAATAGATACGGCGATGAGAGTCTAGCGAAAAATCTTCCGCGCGAAGATGTTCGGCGGCTTCGTTGTACGAGAAATTGTCGAGAAGGATTGCGCCCAGAATCGAGCGCTCGGCTTCAACATTAGCCGGCAGAGTGTGTGCGAGCGAGTAGTCGGTGGTTGCCATCTTTTGCTTGGAGATGATTCCCCACTATAGGCAAACAAAAAGCGAATTACAATGCTACGCCTTCAGGGATAGTTGCGCGGCCAGTCCTCATCCAAATAAACGCGGCCCAGGCCAGCCACCTGGGCCGCATTCTTCGGAGACGTCCCGCTTCCTTGTTTCGTTTCACGGACTGTCGATTGTGCAACGACACCTGTAGGCTAAAACGATGTTCTTACTGACCTCGTCTTTAGACACAATGTCTCGCGGCGATCGGCATTCCCTGAAACGTCGCGCATAGGTGCGAAGCCAGCCAGCGGCACAGTCATGACCCTGGAGGAGGACCCTCAGAGGAGGTCTTAACCCCAGAATTCCCCAGCACGTCGAAACGTGTTCGGAAACTCGTAGCAGTTCATCCTCAAAAACTGCCGAATGCCACCGGCCGTCTCGCAATCGGCCTTGTCAAGACATCTCACACATGCACTGTCGGCACTTTGCTTGAGTCGCGAGAAATGCGCAATAGGAAATGCGCCTTAGATTGTGGAGAAACTGTGCAGGACCAAAATTGCCTGTGGAAGGAAGGGGAAAAGCCGGGAGGTTTTTTCTCGCGGCTTATCGCAGGCCTGGCGCCTTCATTACAGGTTTCGGCGTGGAACAGCGGCCATTGGCCGCGTCAATTTTCTCCGCGCTCATACGCGGCACTAAAGAGCCGCTCTTCCACGGAGATCCCAATTCATCCTGCACTCCCTGACCGCGCCCCCGGTGCCAAGGGCAAATTCAACACCGGGCGAAAACGAAAAGGGCGCGTTTTCTCGCGCCCTCAATTCTGCAATCTTACTTCTTAAATTACTTCCTAATCCCTCACACCATCCAAAAAGGCCCGCAACTTCCGCGACCGCGATGGATGCCTCAGCTTCCGCAACGCTTTAGCTTCGATTTGCCGGATGCGTTCGCGTGTTACAGCGAACGATTGTCCGACTTCTTCGAGCGTATGCTCGCTGCCATCTTCGAGACCGAAACGCATCTTGATGACCTTCTCTTCACGCGGAGTTAGGGTCCGCAGCACGTGAGACGTTTGGTCTTTCAAGTTGACGTTTATGACTGCTTCTGCCGGGGAAACGACCGCGCGGTCCTCGATGAAGTCTCCTAAATGCGAATCTTCTTCCTCGCCGATTGGAGTTTCGAGAGAAATGGGCTCCTGCGCGATTTTCAATACTTTGCGGACTTTCGCGACGGGAATGTCCATGCGCTTGGCGATTTCTTCCGATGTCGGTTCGCGTCCCAGTTCCTGTACAAGCTGCCGCGATGTGCGGATCAGCTTATTGATCGTCTCGATCATGTGGACCGGGATACGAATCGTACGCGCCTGATCAGCAATTGCACGAGTAATCGCCTGTCGAATCCACCACGTGGCGTACGTGGAGAACTTATAGCCGCGGCGATATTCGAATTTGTCCACGGCCTTCATCAGGCCGATGTTGCCTTCCTGAATCAAGTCGAGGAACTGTAGGCCGCGGTTAGTGTATTTCTTGGCGATAGAAACGACCAGGCGCAGGTTGGCTTCGATGAGCTCCCGCTTCGCCTGCTCGGCATCCATGTCCCCCTGGATGATCTCGCGCTGTGTGCGCTTGAGCTCCTGGAACGACACGCCAGCTTCAACTTCTAACTTTTCTCTTTCACCCTGAATTGCCCGGGACTGGCGCCGGTATTCTTTCCGCTGATCGTCACTGCGAGTCGCCTCGGCTTTTTTTTCGAGGTTCAGCGCCTGGCGATCGAGCGACCGCATGGTATCGACCGTCTTGTTAACCCGTTCGATGAGCCGCTTGCGTTCGTTATTTGTGAATCCCAACTTGCGGACGCACAGCGAGACCTTGACAATCGCCCGCGCCGAAGCCAAGCGGTAGCGACGATAGTCCTTAGGACGCTTTTTCTGCGACACGGTAGCGAATTTTTCCAGGACCTGGTTGGCCTTCTTATAAGCCTTGGCGAGGTCGTCAATCTTTCCGGTAAATTCGGTCAGGCGGTTTTGCAGAATCTCGTCGGTGATCTCCTCTTCGTCGAACGTAACCACTTCTTTGATGGAGCGGACGCCCTTTTTGAGGTCCTCGCCCATCGCGAGTAGTTCGTTGATGACAATCGGAGAACGAGACAGAGCCTTCAGAACACGCAACTGCCCCCGCTCTATGCGCTTTGCAATTTCAACTTCGCCTTCGCGCGTGAGCAGCGGGACGGTGCCCATCTCCCGCAAGTACATCCTGACGGGGTCGTTGGTCTTTTCGAGAGCGCCGGGAGTTAAATCGAGTTCAACATCTTCTCCGACCTCTTCGTCATCAAACTTTTTGTCGAGCGCGGAGGACGGAAGCTTAGGGCCGTCCAGCACATCGATTCCTTGCGTACCAATAGTGGTCAGCAGATCGTCCAGGTCCTCGGGAGAGTGCACGTCGTGCGGGATAAGGTCGTTGACCTGATCATAGGTCAGATATCCCTTCTCTTTACCTGTGTCAATCAGCTTTTTAAGTTCATCGTATTTATCTTCAAGAGCCAAAGCGGAATACCCTCATCGTCCTCGCGGAGGACGTGGCAAATTTGTTAGAAAACGGTGGGAACGGGAGACGGCGAGTTGTTCATCCGCACAAACCTCGAATTATAGCAGAAGTAAACGCCCTGGGGTGCCGCCAGATCCCACGCACTGTTAATAATTTAGATGGTCTCAAGGCTCATTTAGTTTCAGCGTCTGCTGCGATTATGCCGAGTTGGCGATGCTGTCACCGGCCATGCCCGGATCATTAAGCGCAAGTTTCAGGCGTGTTTTCTCCCGTACAAGAGCCTCCACGCGTTCGGGGTCCAGCCCTCTGGCCGCCAGTAGTTCGATCTGGAGGCGCTCCAATTTTCGCCGAAGTTGAATACGCCGCAAGGCGCGCACTGCTCCTTCCACGCGTTCGGCGGAGAGTTCTTCCTCCTCTTTCATCAGAATGGTAGCCAGCAGATTCCGGTCTCCCTCTAGCAATTCGACCTGCAATATATCGACGGATTCTGGTTGTTCCTTCAACAAAGCTTCAATGAGCAACTCGGTTGCCAGACCCTCATGTAGACGTTCCGAGCGCAGGGCAAATTGCGCTTGCCGTGCCGGATCGAACTCTTCTTCCGTTCCATCGCGAGACGA
>Ga0210403_10004028_pt1 | contig 12758 bp, 12 predicted proteins | sample IncBWC19MmetaG_FD_150863 | JGI IMG/M metagenome (GOLD analysis project Ga0210403, IMG submission 150863) | Forest soil microbial communities from Barre Woods Harvard Forest LTER site, Petersham, Massachusetts, United States - Inc-BW-C-19-M | ecosystem: Environmental > Terrestrial > Soil >... | reverse complement strand
TCGCCGCGGCGACCTCGAAGCCTCCGGCGGCGCGCCGTACCTCGCTTCGCTTGCCGATGGCATGCCCAAAGTTTCCAACGTCGAGCACTACGCGCGCATCGTCAAGGAAAAGGCGATGCTGCGCAATCTGATCCACACCACGCACAACATCCAGCAGCGCGCCTTTGAAGGCGAAGACGGCGCCGACATGATCCTCGACAACGCCGAATCTTCCATCTTCGAGCTCGCCGAAGACCGCGTCAAAGCCGGCCTCATCTCCGTCAAGGAAATCGTCCGCGACAATTTCGAGCGCCTCGAAAAAATCTTCAAGGAAGGCAAAAGCATCACCGGCATTCCCACCGGCTACGTCGAGCTCGATAAGCTCACCTCCGGCTTCCAGCCTTCGGAGCTGCTCATTCTCGCCGCGCGCCCGTCGCAGGGGAAAACCGCGCTGGCCTTGAACCTCGCCGAAAACATTGCCATTCGCGGCGGCCAGCCCGTCGCCATCTTCAGCCTCGAAATGTCCAAGGAGTCGCTCCTCCAGCGCCTCGTGGCTTCCGTGGCGCAGATCGACGCGCACAAGTTCCGCACCGGCCATCTCAGCCGCACCGATTGGAGCAGCATGACGGAAGCGCTCGGCACCATCTCGAACGCGCCGCTGTGGGTGGATGACGCGGGCTCGATCAGCGTCCTCGAAATTGGCGCGAAGGCGCGGCGGCTCAAGCGCGACAAAGGCTTGTCGCTGCTGATCGTCGACTATCTTCAGTTGATCACGGCGCGCGGCCGCTTTGGCAACCGCCAGGAAGAAGTCGCCAGCATCTCCCGCGGCCTCAAAGGCCTCGCCAAAGAATTGCAAATCCCCGTGCTCGTGCTAAGCCAGCTCACGCGCGCCCCGGAGCGCGACGAACGCGGCCCCCAGCTTTCGGACCTGCGCGAATCCGGCGCCATCGAGCAGGACGCCGACGTCGTCATGTTCATCTACCGCCCGCACTTCTTCAAAGCCGGCGCCAGCCCCGAAGAACGCGAAGAAACCGAACTCCGCATCGCCAAGCAGCGCAATGGCCCCACCGAAAACGTGAAATTCGTCTTCCGCAGCCGCCTCACCCGCTTCGAAGAAGCCGCCCCCGACGCCTTCTCCCAATTCTCCCCCGGCGATATGTAACTAATCGGTTCGCCTTCTGGAGGCAACCGATTTTCCTGTGTTAGCCTCTGAGAAATCTCAGGACCCATGGCACAGATCGGTTGTCCCGGTGTCCAACTATATTGGGCCCAAATGGCATATCCTATCCCCATGCACACACGCCGATCGCGAAACGGTCTGATCCGCCGATTCATAATCGCCGTCGTGCTATGCATTGCAATTTGCGGCGTTTCACGATCCCGTGCTCCGGCAGAAGCTTCTTTCTCCTCGCTGATAATACATAACAACGACGGAAGCCTCGTGCAGTACCAAACCTACCCCGAGGCAAGAGCCAAAATATTGTTCCCCTCGGCCGAGGCATGGCTTGATGGAGAGCAAAACACGGACACTTGGGGTCTTCCCTCGCCATTCCTGAAGAAAATTCGACTTCTCAGATTGAGTGACATGAAGCACCGGTTCACCATCGTAGGTGCTTCCTTTGGTGAGCGGTTGTTTATCTTCGATGAGCTATTCTGCAGTGAAAATGCCGCAGTCATGAACGAAGTTATTAGTGCGACCCATTCTAGTCCTCGCGATGATGCGGAAGCTCTAGGGCTCGCCAAATTGTATTTGTCTCTCTCCTACTACCAACTCGACGATCCTGCCAAGTTCGTCGCTGTCAGGGGTAGCAACCCCAGGCCGAAAGATGATTCGGGAAGCCCGAGAAGTTTTTCCGACGCAATGGGTGTTTCCCATTCGCCACAGGTTTCCCACAAAGATGGGGTCTATTCGGTGGATATGTTTGCCTACAGCAAATTGGGAGCAACAGGCGGGCCGGTCACCCACTGGAGGATTGAGTTAGCGGACTCGCGATTCAACGAACAGATGGCAGAGCAGCACAGGACTCAGCCAGTTCCTCCGAAGGACGCCACTCAGAAAAATGGCGGAGAGAAGAGAATTAATTTCACGGTGGACCTGATGGGCGACGGCCGATCCGCCGATGGCGCCAAGATAGACTTGCAACTTTGGTCCGCGTCTGACGGTCCGGGTATAAGTAGAAACCACTACTATTATCCCTCACATGAAAAGGCAGAGACACGGATGCAAGATTTTCTTCAAAACGCCGTAGCCGTGCTCGACTCAGGTCCATGGAATAACGCTGCCGGCAAACAAGCGTTGGTGCTTCAGGCAAATGAAGAGAAGAAGTCCCTCTTTGCATCCCAGTTATACGAGGACGAAAGTAGTGTTCTAGAGCTTTCTTGTTCCTGCCTTCGAAATTTACTCGCAGCTCAGAGTGGGGGCCATACCAGGACCATACACTAGGGCGGGGTCGGGTGGCCTGTAGTTAGCACGACCATCATTCAAAGGTTGTGTCCATGTCTGCGTGTCACCTAAACTGTTTGCTATGGCAAGGAAGAATCAAAAAGTGGAAAAGGCACTTGGCAAAGCAGCGGACGCAATTCTCGACATACTGGCTGAAATGCCAGCAGCGAAGGCGCGTCAGGCAAGAGCCGAGATCAAAGCGCTCGCCCTCAAATCTTACCGCTCCGCAAATCGCGGAAAAGTTGCACGGCCAAGGCAAGACTTGGATGCTCGAGTCCAACGTCACGATTGAGACAAGCATGGCAAAGAAAATCAAGATTTTCGACGAACTGATGGAAGGCTTCCGCGACGCCATTGCGCGGAAGAAAGGCCGCCACGTCGCGCTCCGCGTTACGGAGATTCGTCGCGCCGATCCCACGCGACCGTCCAAGAAGAACTGGCGCCGCTACGATAAGGCTACGCCGAAGTTCTAGCCGAGCTCCCATTGCGTCCGGGCACACTAGCCGCGACATTGGCTCTAATTAAAAAGGGACTCCGATTTCGGAGTCCCTTGAGCTTGCGGAATGGCCCCTAAGTCCGGCGCGCTTCCATCGCGCTTACGATACCCTAGCGGGCGTCGCGGGTGCCTCAGGCTTTACCCATTCCTGCACCGAGTATACACGCCTTCACCTGCTCATCCGTAAGCTCCGCCTCCCCCCATATTGACAGCCGCAAAAAATTGATATAAACAATCACAATTTCCTATCCGCCGCACCGCCGTCCCGCGGATCGACGGAACGCAAGGAGAACTCCTCGCACGCTCGCATCTATAGCCTTTTCCCAGGTCAGAGAGGAAACACTATTATGTCTCGCACAAAACAGCACTTCACTCTTTCGATTCTCTTCATCGCCATCCTTTTTTGCGCCATGCCTCCGCTCGCCCAAGCCCAGCAGCAAAGCCCGCTGGTCTTCACGTTTAGCGGTCCCGTTCGCGGCGCTGTCTCTCCTGCCGGCATCCACGAATTCCTCGGCATCCCTTACGGCGCGCCTCCGGTCGGCAATCTCCGCTGGCGTCCGCCCGTTGCCCATGCTCCCTGGTTCCAGCCTCTGGAGGCCACGAACTTTGCCAATCACTGCCCGCAACCGCCTTCGCCTTTCGGACGCGCTTCCATCACCGAGGATTGCCTCTTCCTGAATGTCTTCACTCCCAGCTCTGCCGATTTCTTCCATCTCCATCCCGTGATGGTTTGGATTCACGGAGGCGCTCTCGTCACCGGCGAAAGCGATGACTACGATCCCACGGCGCTCGTCCAGGACGGCGTTATCGTTGTAACCATCAATTACCGTCTCGGCGCTCTCGGCTTTCTCGCGCATCCTGCCTTCGCCGCGGAAAGCACCGACCCGGATCGGGACCGCGATATCGATTCCAATTCCGCCGGCGATTACGGCCTCATGGACCAGCAGCAAGCTCTCCGCTGGGTCCGCGACAACATTCTGTTCTTCGGCGGCGATCCGCTCAACGTCACGATCTTTGGCGAATCGGCCGGTGGCCTCAGCGTCTTCTCGCAGCTCGTTTCGCCACCAGCAGCAGGCCTCTTTCACAGAGCCATCATTGAAAGTGGCGCCTACGCGCTCAACACGCAGACCCTTGCCACCGCTGAGGCTGCTGGCACCGCATTCGCCACTGCCGCAGGTTGCAGCAGCCAGACCTCCGCCTGCCTCCGCGCTCTTCCCGTCACCACCATTCTCGTCAACGAAAATCCTGCCGGCTATACGCCTAATATCGACGGCGAGTTTTTCCCCGTATCTTTAGGCACCGCGCTCGCCACCGGCCAATTCCACCGCGTCCCGGTTATCCAGGGCACCAATCACGATGAATGGCGCCTCTTCACCGCGCTCGATTTCGATCTCACCGCCGGCCCCATCGCTGACAACGAGGCCGCGTACGAAGCAGCCCTCGCCACCCTTGTTGGCCCCGCCGCGGCTCCCTTCGTCTCCGCGCAATATCCGCTCGCCAGTTTTCCTTCCGCGGACACTGCCTTCGCCGCCGCCGGCACCGACGCGGCTTTCGCCTGCCCGGCCCTGGGCGCCGACCTTTCGATGTCTCAATTCGTCCCGGTCTCGCCTTATGAGTTCAACGACGAGAACGCGCCGCAGGACTTCCTTCCGCCGGTCACCTTCCCCTACGCGGCCGCCCACGCCTCCGAGCTCCAATATCTCTTCGCTCTCCCTGTCACTGTCCCGCACCCGCCGTTCACTGCCCCGCAAGTCCAGCTGTCCGCCGACATGCAGCACTATTGGACCCGCTTCGCCAAGACCGGATCGCCCAATAGTCCCAGCACCCCTCTCTGGCAAGTCTTCAATCCACTCGCCGGAAATTTCCAATCACTCATTCCACCGTCGCCGATGCAAGAAACCAATTTCGCGACTGCACATCACTGCGCTTTCTGGGCCGCCTTTCTCGCCGCCCAATAGCTCGACAGTTGGCACTCAAGAGCGGCAGCCCTCTGCCGCTCTTTCGTTTTTCGGCCCGAGGTTTCTTCACAGCCCAGCCCAGAGTACCGCCCTCTCCGTGAACTCTGTGCCCTCCGTGATCTCTGTGTAAAAATCCCCACGCACCGTCCCGCAACGCCATCTCGGAATGTACTCGCGCCGCCGGAAGTTGCCGGAGCCCTCTGCAGCGTTAAGTCCTTTAGAAGCAACACTTACGAATCCTCCCCGCAACCATTGATTCTAAAGAGCTTACAGGAACCCTAAGTCCTTTATCAGCAACACTTACAAGAAAACGGGGGGTGGTCTTTGACAATTACTCTCTATTCGCCACCCGGTCTCTCACTTGCAAGCAAGGGGTGTTGTCTTTCTCGCGGCATCCAAAGTGGCTGTCGGCTCGCGGCCGCTGGATGGCGTAAACTAATTTTTTCGGAAGGGCCATGGCTCGCACACAGAAAAGTCCCCGCAAGGAAGCAAGACGCCCGGTTTGGGCGGAAGTGGATCTTGGCGCGCTGGCGGAAAATTTCCGCGCGATTCGCAAGTTTGTGAATCCGGCGGAAGAGAAGCGCAAGTCGCCGCGAGAGATCCTTTGCATTGTTAAAGGCAACGGCTACGGGCATGGCGGCCCACAGGTCGCCAAGGCTCTCGAGAAAGCTGGCTCGGACTGGTTTGGCGTTACGTGCACGGAAGAGGGCATTGCCGTGCGCGAAGCCGGCGTGCGCAAGCCGGTGCTGGTGCTGACGAGCTTTTCGCCGGGCGAGGAGACGCGCCTGATCGAACACGATCTAACGGCGGTGGTTCATCGCTGCGAGCAACTGAAGGAACTCGATCGCGCGGCCGCGCGCTTCCTTGCCAAGCAAGGCGCAAAGAGAGGCGGCAAGAAAAGCGGCAAACGAGTTTCGTTCCATCTGAAAATGGATACGGGCATGAACCGCCTGGGAATCGCGCCGAGCGACGTGGAATGTTTCGCGGGGCAGCTCGCCAAGTGCAAGCATCTGGAATTGGGCGGAGTGTTCACGCATTTTGCGTCGTCAGAAGTTCTAACCAACACGCGCGTGGGGGAGCAGACGCGGCAACAGGAAGAGCGTTTTTATGCGGCGCTCGACCGCTTGCGGGCGCTGGGAATTGATCCCGGGATTGTGCATCTTGCGAACAGCGCGGCGATTGCCACGCGCCCCGAGACATGGGCTGACATGGTGCGTCCCGGCGCGATTTTGTATGGCTACCATCCGGGCTACGATCCCGTCGAGCTGCGTCCGCAAATCGAAGCGAAGCTTCCGCTCAAGCCGGTCCTGAGCCTGCGCACGCGCATCATCAATGTGCGGAGCATTCCTGAAGGCGCGGGCGTGGGCTACAACGAAACATTCATCGCCAATCGGCCTACGCGTATCGCAGTGCTCGCGGCAGGCTACGGCGACGGCATTCACCGCTCGTTAGGAAATCGCGGCAGCGTGTTGGTGCGCGGCACGCTCGCGCCGATCGTGGGAATCATCTCGATGGACGTCACAATGATTGATGTCACCGACGTGGCGGGAGCGGAGATCGGCGACGTCGTTACGATTTATGGCAGCGACGGCGAGCACGTTCGTCCTGCCAACGTTATCGCGCGCAGCATCGGAACGGTGACGTCCGATCTGCTTTGCGCGGTGAGCCAGCGCGTTCCGCGCGTCTATTTCCAATAATTGAAATCTCGCATCCGTTCTATTCATCCTGCAACATCATCTTGACTCCTATATGATGGCGGAGTATATAGACCGCGAGGATGCGAGGTTGCATTCTCGTCCCGCACCTGGTTTTTTGTTCCCCGCGCACCAGCGGGAATGCGGCACCGATTTTGCAGTGATACGAAATACTGTGAGGTCGCATGAGCCGTTCCGTTCCTGAAGTGCAGCGTAGTGCGCATTCTGGTTCCTCTACTGCTTCGAGTGTTGTCCCGCAAGAGCGGCAAAAAAGAGCGGCCTTCCCGCTCGGGATGGGCGTGGAGTTCTGGCTGGTGCGGCTGTTTATCACGGCTTGCGCGACGGCGCTCTGCTACAAGCTCGCGCCGTTCGGGTTGCGGGGATTGCCGGCGGCGAGCGTCGGTTTTCTTCTGGCGCTGGTGATATTGCTGGCGGAGCTTCGGCTGCGCCAAGCCGGGACTGGCGGCTTGCTCGGAGGCGCGCTGGGCGCCGTCTGGGGAATGTTTTCCGCGCTCATCGTCACTCTGATTATTTCGCGAACGAGCGAATCAGAGCCCACTAAATCTTTCCTCGAGTATGCGGTGCTCTTCGCGTTTGTCTACCTGGGGTTGATGCTCGGTTCCGAAAGGGGAGGCGAACTGAAAGCCGGCTCTCGGGCTGAAATTACAGCCGAACAATCGCTCGCGTCCGAGCCGATGAAGCTGCTCGACACCAGCGTGCTGATCGATGGGCGCATCGCGGACGTTTGCGAAGCACATTTTCTGGATGGCGTGCTGGGCGTGCCGCAATTCGTGCTGCACGAGTTGCAGCTTGTGGCCGATTCTGCGGATTCCTTGAAGCGGCAGCGCGGGCGGCGCGGACTGGAGGTGTTGCAGCGGATGCAGAAAATGCCGAACGTGGATGTGCGCATTCTGGAACAAGAGCCGTCTCAGGCGGACGATGTGGATCACAAGCTGGTGGAATTGGCGCGGCGGCTGGGCGCGAAGATTGTGACGAATGATTTCAACTTGAACAAAGTGGCCACGGTGCAAGGGCTCGCGGTGTTGAACGTGAATCAGCTGGCAAATGCGCTGAAGCCGGTGGTGTTGCCGGGCGAGCCGATGCGCGTGCTGATTTTGCGGGAAGGCAAGGAGCCCAATCAGGGCGTCGCGTATCTGGATGACGGCACGATGGTAGTGGTGGACGGCGGGCGGCGCTTGATCAACAAGAGCGTGGATATTCAGGTGACGTCGGTGCATCAGACGACGGCCGGAAAAATGATTTTTGGGCGATTGGAGGACCGGCAGGAATCGCCAACCGTCGCGCCGCGGCAATCGGCGGCCGCTGCGGGCGCGGGCCGGGGCGACGTCATCGGCAGCACGCGAGGTCCCATCTTCCCCGATCCTGATATTGACTAGCGTTCTCTCGCGGCGCAGGGATGTAGTGAGGCAATGTAAGCACAAAGCTGGCATGCAGTCACTTCGAACAGGTTTTTTCTCTTCGCAGCAATAGCGTCAACCATCCACCATTTTCGCTTTCCGGGATTCGCCTGATACGCCCGGCTTGAGGTACACTCTGAAGTTTGCGGCCACCGCATTTTTCTCGTTCGGGGCGGGCCGCGTCCAAAATGAGCCGCATAGCCGCCATTCTTCCAGCCGCAGGTCTCGGCACGCGCATGGGCGCCGAGACGCCGAAACAATTTCTCGAGTTGGATGGAACGCCGATCGTCATTCACAGCGTGCGGCGCATCGCCTCGTGCCCGCTGGTTACCGATATTATTGTTGCGACACGCGCGGATGTCGTGGAATCACTTCAGGAACGCGTTCAAGGCGAGCGGTTCATGCAAGCGGTGCGCGTGGTGCGCGGTGGAGATTCGCGGCAGGATTCCGTGGCGCTGGCGCTGCAGGAAGTCTCGAACGACACAGAAATCGTTTTGGTGCACGATGCAGTGCGGCCTTTTGTAACTCGCGAACAAATCGCGCGTGTGATCGAAGAAGCGCGCCGTTGCCACGCCGCGATACTTGGGATTCCAGCGATGGACACGGTAAAAGAAGTGAAGCGTGCGAGTTTGCCGGAGGACGTCGCCCTGATTATCGGGACCATTCCCCGCGAACGGGTTGTGCTGGCGCAGACGCCGCAGGCATTTTCAACGAAGCTGATTAAGGAAGCGTTTGCGCGCGCGCACGCCGATGGCGTCAATGCTTCGGACGAAGCCGGACTTGTCGAGCGCATCGGCCACGATGTGCATGTGGTTCTCGGCTCGGAGCGCAACATCAAGATTACCAAGCCCGCCGACATGGACCTGGCCCGCTTCTACCTCGAACAAGAGCGCAAAAAGCAATGAGCATGAATTCTCGCTCAACTGTGAAGGCCTTGTTTTTCTGGATCGCCATCATCTTTCTGGGCGTCATGCTTTGGAAGCTGAGTTCTGCGAACGGGACCGGTACCAGCCAAGCGCATAACGGCGACTGGACGCTCATTCTTATTAACGCAGCGCCTCTGATTCTTATCATAGGGTTTTGCTTATTCTTGTTGTGGCAAATGCAGAAAGGTGGGACGCGATTCGCGACTGCGGCATCGCCTAGCGTCCGCACCGGCATTGGCTATGATTTGCACCGCATCGAGTATGGCCGCCCTCTCATGGTCGGTGGTGTAGAGGTTCCATTCGATAAGGGACCGGTCGGCCATTCGGACGGAGACGTTGTGGCGCATGCGATGTGTGATGCGCTGCTGGGCGCGGCAGGGCTCGGGGATATCGGCAAACTTTTTCCGGATACTGACCCAAAATGGAAAGGTGCGAACAGTTTGCTTTTCCTGGAACACACTCGGGAATTGCTTGGCGGGAAGAATTTCGTGATCGAGTACATTGACGCGGTGGTCATTCTGGAAAAACCGAAGCTGGGGCCGCATTTCCCGAAGATGCGCGAGGCGCTCGCCCGCGCTTTGGGTGTTTCCACGGAGCAGATTTCTCTGAAGGCCAAGACCAATGAAGGCGTCGACGCCGTGGGCCACGGCGAAGCGATCGCTGCGCATGTGGTCGCGACACTCTCTAAGCGATAGTTATGCCGCCGCTTTCCGGTCATAGGCCCCGCGCGCGCTAAGATCTCACAATGCCTCCGCAAGAAACGCCTAAGCCGGTTTCGCCAGCAGCCAACACAAACGGTTTCACGGCTCGCGATGTGGCCGGGATTCTGCGCGAGCGAGGATGGCTCGTGGGTGAAGGCACTCCCGCGCAAATCGCCTGGTGTGAACGCGCGGCCGCGCTGCTTGGTCCGCAAGTTTCCGATCGGGGCTCGCTTGCCGAGTTGCTGCAACTGGTTTTTCAGTATGACGCGCGCGAGCTTTTGGGCAGAGTGGAGAGTCACGCCGTCCTCGCTCGATACGCGGCGCGCGATGTGCTGAGGCATCATGCGCTTCTTTTGCTCGAAGGCGGTCCGGTGACCACCGAGCGATTCAAGGAGATCATCACGGCGTTGAAGGAGCGCGTGGGCTTAAGTAGCCGCGAAATCTTTCATCCTATACGGCTGGCGCTCGCCGGGCGCGCTGGCGAAGGCGAACTTGATCGCGTGATTTTGCTGATTGATGAGGCCGCTGCTGCTTCCTTTGCCGTCCCTGTCAAGTCAGCTCGTGAACGGATCCTGGAATTCTGTGTTGCGCTGGTTTGAGCGTTTCCGACGCCAAAAAACCAGTGGCAGAGCGGGCACGGCGTGCCGTGCCCCTACGCTGTCAAGTCTTAACAATCGCCTGTAAACTATTGCTCCGATGGACAAGCTTACTGGGATTCACGCGATTCGCGAGGCGCTTGATGCGGGGCGGCCGTTCGATCGCATACTGATTGCGCGCGGACGGCAGGACACGCGGGTCGAAGAAATTGTGCAACTCGCGCGGGCTCGAGACATTCCTGTCCGCTTTGAAGACCGCGGCCAGTTGGATCGTCTTGCCAATTCGAAGGATCATCAGGGAGTTGTGGCGCTGGCCGCGGCGAGCGCGCCAGCGACGCTTGAAAGCATTCTCGATGCGGCAAACAAAGGCACTGGTCATGGCAGCCAAGGGCTCATTGTTCTTCTCGATGGCGTGGAGGATCCGCACAATCTCGGCGCGATCATACGCACCGCGCTTGCAGCGGGTGCGCATGGTGTAGTGATTCCGGAGCGGCGAGCTGCTGGGCTTACCGATACGGTCGCGCGCGCGTCTGCGGGCGCAATCGCGCACTTGCCGATTGCGAAGGTCACCAACCTCGTGCGAACCATGGAAGAGCTGAAGGAAGCAGGTTACTGGTTGATCGGATTGGACGAAGACGCCGAGAAGAGCTACACCGAAGCCGACTATACGTCGCCAGTTGGCATCGTGCTAGGCGGAGAAGGCAAAGGACTTCACGACTTGACGCGAAAACGGTGCGACTTCGTTGTTTCGCTGCCCACGACGGGGCCTGTAAAGTCGCTCAACGTTTCGGTCGCGGCCGGCGTCGTCCTGTTCGAAGCCATCCGCCAGCGCCATTCCAAATAGAGTAGAAGGTGAGCTCGCAATGTTGCAGCTATGCGTCTGCCTTGGTCTTGAAGTAGCTGCGGAGGCTAAGAGCCGCTGTGAATAGCAGACTCAATACTCCAGCCGCCGCCCAGGTATCCCAATGAAACGGGTAGTGGAGTGGAACGGAGTACTCGCCTTTGAATATCCAGCGATAGGGTCCGGGCATCAGGATGTAGAGGTAAAAGGGAAAACAAAGTAGGACGGCCGCGAGAGCGATTGTGGCCGCAGTTCGCCGAAGAAAGAAAGTCAGGACCAAAGCCGCTAAGAAAAACAAAGAGCTGAGGTCCGCCATCTTAAATAGCGGTCCGGTGAGCTGGCCGCCACTGAACTCCGAAGCGCCAAAGTCATCCAAGTGAATCCAGAGGACGACTGTGCAAGCGAGGCATGCAAGCGCCTGCCACGCTTTTTCTTTTGGGAATTTTCTCATACGGCGCTCTTGGTTAGCTACTTGACGGCCGGGCGGGGCAAGCCCCGCCCCTACAGGATACTGGATGACGGGAGATCACTTGTCGTATTGGATCAGCGAGAAAATATCGACGCCGTTGAGCTTTGAACGACCGTTGAGAAAGGTCAATTCTACCGCGAAGGCTGCGCCTTCTACCTTACCACCGAGTTTCTCGATGAGCTTTGCGGTGGCGGCGGCGGTGCCGCCCGTCGCCAGAAGATCGTCGCAAATAATTACGCGCTGGCCGGGCTTTACCGCGTCTTCGTGAATTTCCAGAGTGTCGGTGCCGTATTCGAGGGAATAGGAAATGCTGGCGGTTTTGGCTGGCAATTTTTTTGGTTTGCGGACGGGGACGAAGCCCGCTCCAAGCCGATAGGCGAGCGCGGGAGCAAAAATAAAGCCGCGCGCTTCGATTCCGGCGACGACGTCGATGGTGCGCCCCTTATAGTGATCGCAAAGACGGTCGATGAGTGTGTGAAAACCTGCCTTATCTTTCAAAAGAGTGGTCAGATCGTAAAAAAGAATTCCCGGCTTGGGATAGTCCGGCACTTCGCGAATCAGTTTCTTCAAATCGTCCATGCAGACAGCTCCTGTTCGTCATCTTTCATCGCTAGTTTTCTTCAAGCGTCTGGCTCGATCGCAAATCCATTTTCGTGCAGCGGGCTGGGCTGCGCTTCTTCTTCCCGCACTCCGGAGACACTGGAAAATCGGGGTCCACGCTCGAGTGCGGACTTCATGGCATCCAACTGCATGGGAGATCCGACGGCCAGCACTTCGACTCTGCCGTCGTACAGATTCCTGGCGTATCCGCCGACGCCTAGTTTGTTGGCTTCGCGCTGTACAAAGAAGCGGAATCCCACTCCCTGCACGGTTCCCGAGACAAAGTAGCGCCTAGCTTGTTTTTCGTCGCGCACAAACTTCGGAATTGTAGCAGAGAGCTATCGTATTGGGTGCCGCGGATTGGCTGACACTTTTCGAGCACGGCAATGGCACAGTTGCGAAAGCGGCAGCAGAGCTGCCGCACTCCACGAAATGCGCTAAACTCAGGCAGGTTCGCGGGGGCCCCGGGCACACCAAGCTGCTTTTTGGCGCTGCGGGCGCATCCTATTTGCTATGAAATCGCATGCCCCTTCTATCTGCCGCGGCAATTCGCGAGCTCCACGTCGTTGGTCGTTCCTGCTTTGCGCGATCGTTTGCTCGCTTTTGGTGGGCCGTCTGCAGGCCGGTCAACTAGGGC
>Ga0210403_10004027_pt1 | contig 12760 bp, 15 predicted proteins | sample IncBWC19MmetaG_FD_150863 | JGI IMG/M metagenome (GOLD analysis project Ga0210403, IMG submission 150863) | Forest soil microbial communities from Barre Woods Harvard Forest LTER site, Petersham, Massachusetts, United States - Inc-BW-C-19-M | ecosystem: Environmental > Terrestrial > Soil >... | reverse complement strand
TTCAACTCAACTAAAGCCGAATAATGACCCCTGTTCCGGGATGGCCAGCCGTCCGCGCCGCCTCTTACCTGACAACCCTTCCGGTCGCTGTCCGAAAACGACGATATACGCGGTGTCCATGGCGCCTTCCATAAGACTCGTTGGGTCAGGCTGAGTTTCCAGCAGAATGCCCGGCGTTTCGATGGGTGACGTTTCATCATCGCTGCGAGCAGTCGTCGGGAACAGCTTCTGATGTTCTGTGTTGAGGGCTCGCCAGACGGCGTCGGCAGACTCGCCGATGCCGTTTCTCTGGACCAGTTCTCGCGCCATTGCCGAAAGCATGTCATCGTCTTCATCGATGCTCTGCAATCCCTCGCCGGCAAACTTGCCTTCCATGGTGAGTGCCACGAGGAGTTTCTTCCCCATGAGGCGCAAACACGATGTCTGCATCGTCCCCTCAGAGCAAAGGAACTTCACGCGCACCGGCCGTCGTTGCCCAATCCTCCAGGACCTACGGCTCGCCTGCCTCAAAGTGTGCAGAGAGTATCCAGACTCGTAGAAGATGATGGTCGGAAAGTCCAGCAGATCGAGACCGGTCTCGACCAGCTTGGGGTGGCAGATCACCACCTGGACTCCGTCTTTGACCTGTCTCGCGTACCAGACTTCGCGCTTGGACGTATCGACGCTCGCTCTCAAGACTGCAGTTTGGATTCCCTCGTTGCTCAGAATTCGTTGAAGCCGGGCTGTGACGTCATGCTTCTGCGTATACACCGCAAAGACCTGACACCGCCGCCCCTCTAACAGTTCTTTTTGATCTCTTCGATTAGTTTTCGTTCCTTTGAATAAATCCGGTCCTCGGGAAGCCCACGGGGCTCTGCAATGACAAATCTCACCCTGCGCTTGAGCTCGGGATCGAACTCGGTACCGTACAGAGTCCCAATCCCATATGGGTGATCGGGGTACAGCAACAGAGTGTTCAGCATCGTGCTCAAAACCGACCGGTTGCCCCGGTGAGCTTTCAACGCCTGTCGCATGTCCTCTTCCAACTCGCGGTACGCTTCCTGCATCGGCGCGTCCATCGGCACGCTGAGATAGGTTTCCTCGTAGGGCGGGAGTTCTGCTGAGATGTCTTCCAGAAACACAAAGGCGCACAACTGCATGAGGAATTCGCCAAACAGCAGCGGTGAGGCTCCCGGCTTGCGGCGCACCGTGCTCGTAGCTCTCGCCTTAGAGCAGGCATTGTTGGCGGGTTCGACTTTGGTGATGGTCTCCAATACGCCGTAGTCCTGGATGAACGAACTGCGGCCTGTCGTGCCCCATTCGTAGCCATGCTCTTTCATCCGTCTCGCTTCGAGGCGAAAGAGAGTGTTGAAAAGGTCGTCCGCATAGCCACCAAGGAGAGTGCCCGTTAGCCCGACAATGCGCTCGGTGCAGGAGGCTAGAGTGCCCAGGGCATTGCCTTGCGCGGTATCGCCCGCGAGTTGGTGGATCTCGTCGCAAATCGCATAGTCAAACCATTCCGGCATGTAGCGCCCAACGAACTCGATCGGGGCCATGCGGCGGATCTTGTCCGCATCCGCCTGCCACAGCGGACTGTGCATTTGGCGACAAGACTTCTCTGCCCTGCTCTCGATAGTCTCGGCAATCTTGACCTTCTCAAAATCGCCCGCCGTCAATCGGCGGTCGTCCACGATCACCGGCTTGCCCGTGTCGGAATTCACCACGCAGCCAACGTAAGGCCCAGAATGTGGCACCCGGTAAGCATGGCGCCAGAAGTAACCGAGCTTCGCTCGCTCGCGTCCGACAATAAATAAGGATGATCTTCCGCAAAGTGACAACCAGCGATTCCGGGAACTCTTGGAATCCTTTCGTAACCGCAGCTCACTCAAGGTCGTGCGCAAGCCTTCCCGTACGATGCCACCGTGCCTCAATCGCACTTCGTTTACTCCGTGGAATTTGTTCTCGTCGCCACCGTCTCGCAAATCATCAATCAGGAACACGCGTAATCCCGGCAACGTCCGAAACGCTTCCCGCGCCCACTTTTCGACCAGGTGCGGCGGAACCATGGCTAAGGCGGTAAATGGCGTGCCTTCGCTGTGGACATGGATCGCTCCCAGCGAGATCAGTGTTTTGCCAGTGCCGCATTCCGCGACCACCATGGCGGTCCGCGCCCGCTGCCAGCGTTTTGCGGTTCCCATGATGGCAATGGTCTGTGCAGGAAAAGGCTTGCGTAGCAGGTCTTCAATCCGAGGTGAAATGGGATCGTCGAATTGATGAAGTGCCGGATACTCCTGAAGGATGCGCTCTCCGAGTAGGGTCGCGTGGGCGCGCATGTAGTCGCAGATGGTGCGAAGTTCGGGCATGGCAATTCCTCAGCGAGCGAACGGACGGACTCGAGCACGAGAGTGAAGAGAAAGAAGGAGGAATATCCTACGTTGTACGCCAGACGTGAGGAGAAATACTCCGGGGAGGAGGAAACTGTTGCGCCATCTTCATAACTTCCGAGTAGCCGGTGATCCGCCCGCAATCGCCAACATTTCGTCCAAGGTTAGAAAATAGGGAATCCTCGGGCTCGGCCTACTCTAGCGTCAGGGTCATCGACTGAAAGTTCAGGGTGACGGCGTGCGCCTGATTAAGGAGATCCATACCGAGGTTGCCTTCGAACATTCCGCTGGTACCGCTGCTCTTCTGCAGCAGCACGTGCGCGGGTCGCAGAAGCACGTCGTGCCCACCAATTCTTAGGGTAACCAAAGGAAGAATGACGGAATCGACGTTCGCACTTCCTCCGACGCCAGTCAGGTTATGCGATTCCCTTTTGCCAGATTTAACGAGGTCGGAGAAGGTGTTGGCGAAAGCCTGATATAGGTCGGTGTTCTGAGCGCCCGTGTCGAGAGTGAAATCAAGCACTGAATGGTGAAAACCGATGTGCGCAACCGGGAACGCACCCTCGAAGCAAAGATTCGCTTGCCCCATCCCACCAGCTCTAATCGGCCATCCGGCCGTGAACGTGGCGGGAGGCGTCCAGCGAATTGTTTCCAGCGCCAAAATAACAGGTATACCGAGAATACCGCGCTCGCCAGGGAGCAGTTCGTCGAAAGGTGGCTGCTTGTCCGGATAAACTAGAAACGCAACGTTGGCCAACTGGATGTGGCCGATACTGAGGTTGTCCGCGACCGCGACGCGAATGCTCACCGGAGCACCGGTCATGCTGTCGGTCTTCGTGCTGACGTCATGAACTGCCAAGCCGAGACGGACAGCCTCCGATTCACTGACAGCAGAAGTACTGAACCCGGTATCGACAATATAGCTTGCCCCCGTGCCATTGATTTTCAAGGGCACGAAAAGATTGCCGCCCTTGATATGCATCGCCACCTTCGAGATCTGTTTCCGAACGACGCGTTGGTCTGGAAACTGGCTCAGCGAGCTAAACAGAGGCCTAACGTTCTTGGCATCTTCCGCGTCAGGCCTTTCGGCAAGCATGGCATCTACTTCGGCCAGTGCTTCGCGGAACTGGCCACTTCTGAGGTACAGCCCGGCGAGCATTGAGTGGGCTTCATAAGCTTCAGCAGAGTGTGGAGCATTACGTATGACGGTAGCAAGATCCTCTTTCGCCGCCTTCGGACGATTGAACGCGCATTCAACTGCTCCACGATAGAACCCGCTGATCTTGCCGCGGATCACAAGGTTGCGAAGCGCGAACCAATGATGTGCGTCGTAGAGTGATCGAACATTTGTCTCATGCCCGCCTGCGCCGAGAAACGAGGTAGCTGTGATAATAAGGCCAGCGGCGAAAACAGCTCGGACACTTCTAAGGCTCATAAGCGCCCCTCGATCGGGGGGCTCCGCCCCAAAAGGAACTCAGGCAGCTTATTCTAATCGATCCACTACATCTGAAAGCAGCTTCAAAACGCAATCTGGGTGGTTTGTCAGCCATCCGGAAGTTGAGAAGTCCCGATTCCGCGTCCACAGTTAGGAACCTAGCTGGCCGGCAGGAAGATGTCTTGCAGGTTCAGATTCGCCCACCGCACTGAGCCGAGTTCAGCCGGAACCTTGACTGCGCCGCTCTCGACGCCCCAACTGAGCCAGTCTAGAAACTGTTCCTTCTGGCCTTTGATTAGCACCGGAGCGCATCCAACGCCGAGAGCTCGGATAATTGCTTTATGCGTTTCTAGTTCGCCCGCAAACCAGTCGGCCCACTCCGGAATTCCGGGGATTCCGTGAATTTGCGCAAGAGCAGCCCAAACGAATCGGTTATCCGAACCCGCCAGCAGGGTTCGTCCAGAACTCACCGAAACATTGCGGGCAGCAAGTTCTTCCGACAAACCAATCAGGTGCCGCAGGAGTTTCTTGCGCCCGGCTAACTGTATGGAACCTTTGAAACACTGTGCGTTTCGGTCGAGACATACTCGAATTGGTTGGAGATCTGGCCCTTCCACCATGAACCTGTCTCCCATCGAGATGGCCGCACTGACGGCCGCAACCTGGGTGTCCCCGCCAATCACTGATATGAGATGAGCTTTGGCCTGCCGAGGTGGGTCGGGCGACAGCTCCCCGATGAAGCGGTCGAGTCGCAATCTGATGCTGGTGGTCGTCTTCTCCGTGCTCTTCACGTAGGTCAGCCAGCCGAAGCGAAGGTGGGCATTCTTCATTCGGCCTCCTTCTTTTCGTGCGTGAGAACCTGGTTTTTTCCATTGGCAAAAACCAGCGTCAGCTCGTGCGAAAGCCGCTCGCGATCATGCAGGATTTTGGTTCCGTCCTCTTCCTCTTCTTCCCAATGGTCGGTGAATTTCACCGAGCGCCAGTGGGCGATGTGACGATCTTCTCCTTCGCCGAATACTCCATTGAGCATTCCAGCGGTGCAGAGCAATCCGACATGGCCACCATGGAGCGGCGTAAGCGGCCGGCCTTTGACGTCATTTAGCTTGGGTAGAAGTACACGGCCCGCCTGTCGATACGCGGCTGATTCCAGCAACAAATCTTCAACCTCATCCAAGGGAATGCCCACATGGGTCAGAACCGCAGGCTCCGAGCCAGGAACCTCGTATTGAACTCCAGGATTGTCGCTCAGCGGCTCAAGCTCACTCTTCGTTGCCAGCGCTTCGAGGTGGCGCACTCCATCCAACAGGACAGCATCAGAAACCCTGGAGTGCCGTTTGCGGCGTGTCGCCAGCACTACGATCTGCTTGTATTCGAGGCAAGCCGGCTCGGTGAGTCGGAACACGCGCAACCCCGTGAAATGTTCACTTAGCAATCTCGCACATTTCGCCAGTCGCAGTTGGGGAATGACGAATACCAGCACGCTCCCAGCCTTGAGCCAGCGATAGCTGTGTTCCAGGAAGACTAGTTCCAATCGCTGATTGTTGCTCTCTCCCGATTCCCAGTCGTATGGAGGGTTCAGGTAGAGCAGGGACATCGCTTCTGGTGGGCACCGGACATCCATGGCGTTGGCTTGCAAAGTCTCAATTCCTAAAGCGCTCGCTTGCTGGGTCCGATTGGCATCGATCTCAATGCCATAGCGACGAGCGCTTACGCCATGCAGCAAGTGAGTGAATGCCACACCATCTCCCACGCAGGGATCGAGTGCCGAGAATTCCGATGCGAAAGCAAGGCAATTCTTCAGCCGTGCGGCTTCCGCCACGGGCAACGGGAAAAATCCCAACTTTGCTTTTCCATGTGGTCTCATCTTGGCATCCCATTGAGCGCCTGTGTCACGAGGTCCCCAACTCCGTCTGAATCGGATATCTCGCTCACCGCGATGAACGAACAGAAACCGTTCACAGGGATCGGCCGCTCATCTTCGATTCGATAGCCGCGCTCGACGTGTTGTTGTTTTCGTTTCTCCAACAAGTCGGCTCTCGTGGTCACACGAATTCTCATGACCGTCCTCAGTTCTTTTTCGCTTGAGATTTGGTTGGCTGCCGCGAGAGAGCTACTTGAAATGCGCAGGTCTAGAACGGTCTAGGCCGTCCAGTTGGGGATGCTCAGGAGGGGTAGGGCTTTTTACTTTCGTCGTCTCGAAGATTTATTCGTCTTGTTCGGAGACAATTTTACGACTTTGCTGTTGCGCCAGATGTAGACGGGTAGGCCCAAGCGGGTGTGCTCATCAATAGCCTTAGCCACTGCGACTTTAAAGGCAATTTCGGCCCGCTTTTCAAGCGGTAACTGCAATACTTCTCTTGAGGGCTTGCTCATGTTCGACCGTAGCGCTTAACCAGTTCACTGTAGGCGCTCCTTTGTATTATACGGATCGTTTCGTCTCTCTGGAACGCGATCACGTCGGGAATCTCGCCTGAGTTGTCGAACAGCGTCCACACCTTAGCCAAGGACCGATAGTGAAGCAGAAAATTTCGCATGGACCGATCAAAACGCCGTCGGATGACTGCTTCGGGCACATCGTGTCCGCCTCTTGAAACTCTTTCTTTGACTCTTGACCGCGCAAGATCAACGCTCTTCAGCCACAAGAAGAAGAAATGAATCTCATAACCTTCGGACTTGAGCCTTCGCAGCAGAGTCAGATAGCTTCGGCCTGACAGCGTAGTCTCGAACGCGAAGGAAACTCGCCTCCCGGCAAATGACCGGATCTCATCAAGCATGGTTCTGCCGGCTCGCAGGGCAGCTGTCTCGGGCGAAAAAGGCGCCATTCCTTGCGCGATCAAATCAGCATTGACGAAGTTCTTGCAGTCTGCGTAGTTGGGAAGAAATTCCCGAGCGAAGGTCGTCTTGCCAGCGCCATTAGGCCCGGCGATGATGTAAAGCTCCATGAGGCTCCATCCTACCGAATCTGAATGCCTTCGTCCCGCCTAACGGCAGGAAAGTCAACGGATGTGGGAGAGTCTCGCCAGTTTGGAAACGGGTTCCGCGTTGATTCGCGAAACTTCTCGATTAGTCCCCGAATGGTAGTCCGCCGATGGTACAACGCGTCCACCAATTGATGCAGGTCGTCTCGATCTCCTTCGTACCACTCTTCGGGGATATCGGCAGCACACTGCCAAATGGTGTGAACATCCATCTCTTCCGCGCGACTGAGCGCCGGCTCAAACGCCTCCCATCCCATCACACCCTCGTATACACCGTTGTTCGCGTATACGCCTCGCAAGGGATAGTCTGGGAACGTCCATTCGCCGGCATTGAAGCAGTAACCCTGGTCAATGAAGGTTGCGGAGTATCGCTGCCTTCTCAGCGTTTTCCAGAAGATTGCCTGCCGTCCATCGCTGTTGCACGTCCATTTATCCAGGACAAGGACCCGGGCGAAGTCGCTAAGATTACGAACACCCTGCAGCAACTCACGAGGCAAGTAGTCGAGTGTCATTGCAGGACTCTCGCATCCCACGTACAAAGATCCCAATTGCTTGCCGCTCTGGCACGGAATCTTGGAACCAGCAAGCTGGATTCGGAGGTCTTCTGTGTGTTCGATGAGCCAATCGGAGACTTCAATCACTACCACTCGTGGCATCGGCAACCCCAGCGCCCGACCCAAGTTAGTGGCTAACATCTCGTTCGAAAGTACCCGGATGTGCTGGGGATTGTTCTGGAACTTGGTGACGTAACAGGCGCCGTCGGATGCCCTCAACAAGTGAGATTGTGCCCCGCCCCGGAGTGGGCGCAAGTGTTGGACCGCGGAGATGCAAGTCTTCACAAGCACCTCCGGGCTCAGTTTTCGGGTTAGAGCAGTCTCAGGGAGAGAAAAAGAAAGCCTACAGCGAGCGCTCCTCCGCAATGGCTTCAATCCAGAGGCGCAGGGTAAGGTCTTCGCGCTCGGGGTTGCCCAGCTGCCAGCGCAACTCGCTTTGATAGCGCTTTTTCAATATCTCAAGATCGAAGGGAACGGTCTTCGCCAGATACTTTATGTCGTCGCGATCCCGTTGGAGATTGCGTTCCAGTTTCGATAACGCCAAATCGTACGGATCCAAAGCCAAGAGCCGGAGATGTTTGAAAACCTTCGGGAAAATCTCGGTGACCCGATCTTCGTAATTCTCCGGAACCTTGGCTACTCCGACACGATCCAGATAGATCCTATATTTCTTGTGAAGGAAGCCGCCCCGCGCGCCTATGGCCAGCATGGTTTGCCCGGCTTCGGTCGGCGCAATTTCCAGAACATCCAGATCTCCCGTTGCGCGAGAAAATCCGTACACCATCGTGACGACAAATCCCCCCATGCAGTCTAACCGGACTGCTTCATGAACGGACGAATCGAGTTCGCGAAGAAACGACAGCCACGGCTCTGGAAGCTGTTCATGGGGACGCATAAGCAAGCTGTTCTCCCTTCAGATCTGTGAGCAGGTTCCAGTGCGCGGCCACCGGCGACCGATGTTCGCGCAGCCACTTTCGTTCCGCCCGAGTCATGGAGTCGTGGCAGAAGGTGTCCTCGCGGGCAAGCCTCGCATTTTCCAGGATCGCAAGACGACGTCGGAGTTTTCGACCTAGATCGGCGTCGTTGTTCCTCGCTGCTACCTCACTCGCGAGGGAAACGGCAAAACCCAGTCGGTTTTGCCGGTCGCGCACTTTGGCGTTTCGAACCAGCCAATCCCAATCCATGTCGACATACGTCAGGGCCAACCATGGCAGTCCCTCGACCACTCGGGCATCGAGGTTCGCTTGGTCCAGCGCATCCAGCAAGACTCCCGCGGGATTTTGCGGACCTCTTGTCCTTAAATATGCAAATCCGGGATAACCCAATGCTGCCAGATCCGCAGTGAAATCGTGCGTCGTTGAACGCCACTCCGATGCTGACCGTTCCGATGGCAGCGGCAATACCGTTGCCGGGAGATCGTACACTTTGCGAGCCTTGCGAGCCAAGACCGCCGAGACTGCGCGGCGCCCTTTTTCCAGCATCGACAAATAGGCCTGGGTAACGCCCAGCGCCCGGGCAGCTTGCTGCTGCGTCCAGTTCCTTTTCTGCCGCCCTTCCCTCAGTCTTGTGCCGTCCATAGGAGCCTCTCGGAAACCTCTAGCGTATTATAACACCTAATGTTATATTCTCCATGACCGGCATCTACGCTAGCCTGCTCGTTCGACCTCAGGCACGACCTTTCTGAGAGTGTCCAAACTCTCGACCTGATCGAGCGAATCAAGTCGCTTAGCTTTGAAGAGCTACTCTGGTCTCCCCATATTCTTTCAGCTTGCGGTAGAGAGTCGTCTTACCGATGCCGAGCAGCTTCGCAGCCATCAACTTGTCCCCGTGTAATTGCGCAATGGCCGCGAGGATGGCCTGCTTCTCCAGATCAAAGATGGGCGCAATCCTTCCTTCGGAGCCTCCGTTAGACGGTTGCGCGACCCCGCCGCGGATGGGAGCGGGCAGATCGGCGGTGCCGATCACCGGGCCGGAATTCATGGCGCAGCACCGCTCGATACAGTTCTCGAGTTCGCGGACATTGCCAGGCCAGTCGTAGGCCATTAGCGCTTTCATTGCATCACCACTCAGCTCATGCTTCCTCCCGGAAACGCGTGAAACGCGGCCGAGAAGGGTCTCGGCCAGAAGCGGAATATCCTCACGCCGCTCCCGCAACGGGGGAATTCGCAAGCTCAAGACATTGAGGCGGAAGTATAGATCACGGCGGAACTCACCTTGACCGACGGCCTGCTCCAAATCGCGATTCGTAGCGGCCAGAATGCGCACATTGAAGGGAACTTGCTTCGTGCTGCCGACTGGCCGAATCTCTTTTTCCTGAAGAGCCCGCAGCAGTTTCGCTTGAAGATCGACGGATAGCTCGCCCACTTCGTCGAGAAAGACTGTTCCGCCTTCGGCGATCGCCAACAGTCCGGGTTTGGATTGCGTGGCACCGGTAAATGCGCCCTTCACATATCCGAACAGTTCACTCTCGATCAGGGTAGGAACCAGAGAGCCACAGTCCACGGGGATAAATGGCTGGTCACGAAATGGGCCGGAATAATGGATGGCACGGGCAACCATCTCCTTGCCGGTGCCACTCTCGCCGAGAATTAATACCGGGTGAGCACTCTGCGCTGCCTTACCAATGATGCGGTAGAGCGTATCCATCTGCGGCGCATGGCCAATGATGCTGCCAAACCCCCTGTCGGACTTGATCGTTTCACTGAATCTGCGATTTTCCGCCTTGTGCTTGAGGTGGGCACCTACCCTTTCCAGCAGGAGCTTCAATTCTCGCAGTCCAAAGGGCTTGGTCACGTACTCGTAAGCGCCGTTCTTCATCGCCTGCACTGCCGAATCGACCGTGGCATTTGCGCTGACGACAATGACCTCGATATCTGGACGCCGATGCTTGATCTCGCGCAAGATGTCCTGCCTGCCTGGGTCGGGCAGGTTCAAGTCAAGAAGGACGATATCGACAGCTTGGGATCTGATCAGCCAAAGCGCCTGGTCGGCGGACTGAGACGTGCTCGTGTGATATCCGAGAGCGGTAGCCGCTTCGCGGCAGGCGTCGCGGACCAAGCGATCGTCGTCCACGATGAGCAGGTTGAGTAATGTGGGGCTCTCAGACGGAGGAGGATTGGGAGGAGCGAATACACTTGGTGCTATTGCTGCTGTCATAACCAGCTACCTCGTTGGGAGGTGGAGGGGTGGAGGCACTCAAAGACACTGCCTTAGTTCTTTCAACGGACAAGGCCGCATTTCGGCTAAAGGCGGCGGATGGGAACACACGACGAAGCGATCTCCTCATCGGTATTTTGGGAATTAAGTCTCGTTAGGAATGGAGCTCTGAATCGTCGTGCTCAAGACGCTGACCGTACATCCAACGGGCCGGCTTGATATGCGATAACCAGTTTTGCGCAGTGGGTATGCGCCCTAGATCCTCGCGCACGTGCTGTTCTCCGATGTATCGTACCGGAACCTGTGCGCCTTCGCTGTTGGTAATCGCGACGCCGAAGATGCGCTCGCATAAGAAGATGCCTTCGGCATGGTGCCGCAGCGCGCGATGTCGGAAATCGGGGAAGAAAGCTTTGGATTCGTCCAGCCAGTTATGAATCGCCAGGTAGTCCTCGGTTCTACCGCCGAATTTCTTGGCACTGCTCTGCGCGTGCTCGAGTGCATGAGCCATGGCTAGACCTCGTAAGTGCTCGTCGTATAGTCCTCAAAACGGTCGTTGCGCTCCACGCTAATTTTGCGCGCGCCGACGTCGAGGACCACGTCGCCGAACCCGCCACAATCGTTCTCGTACCCGAAGGGAACCAACGCTTCGAAATGCTCCTGCAGGTATGCGGCGTCATGCGTCACCGGTTTGTGTTCTTCGTACGCGTAGTAATCGGAATCGAAGCACTTCACTTCCTCGGTCACGCCGCTATCTCCGTAACCGTCAAAGTGGACAGCGACAAAGGTAACGCCCGCCGCAGCCAAGTTGTCGCATTCTGCAAGAATGGCAGCTTTGGCCTGTGCTTCGTCGGGCGATAAAGGTTCAGGTCCTGCGATTGAGTCGTTTTCCATATCCTTTGATTACTCCTTTCGCAAATCGTTTCATGCGGCGAGTTTGCTCCTAGCGATGGCTAAGTAAGCCTATGGTTGCATCCGTGCATCGACTTCCTTCTCCAAGGCAACTACCAGGGCGTGCAGAGTCTGCAAATCTTCCAGCTTCGCGGGGGGCGCATTCAACGAGACGATGATTCTCTGGATGATTTCCGGCGCAAGCTTCGCCTGGGCAACTTCGAGGCGCGCCAAGCCTCGCACTGCCCCCTGCATCTGAGCCAATACCTGCTCAAGCACAGCCGTCTCTCGAATCTGTTCCGGGCTCCAGACCCTGGCAACTCTCTTCAGCAATCCGCGATACAGACGCTTACCGATCTTGCTCTCCATTGCTTTGATCTCAGCCACCAAGCTTTGGCCGCTGCCATTCACTGCGTGAGTTGCGGAGTTGCCATTGCCGGCGTGCCCGTTTCGATGAACCAGAGCGTGACGGTTTCTGCGTGGCTTCGGCCGGAGTCCGGCAATCCATCCGTTCGGGTTCGCCCATCGTGGGAGTCTCGGGATGCTCCCCGGTAGGCCGTTCTGGTCCAGATCCATCCACTCCCCGTCTATGTCATACAGGTAGCGCCCTAGTCCGAAGCAGGAAAGAGCCCGCTTAAAAGCCTGAGCTTCGGCGCCGGTCAAAGCGTTCTCCTTGTCCGACCATTCTTCGCCGGTGCCCGAATTGGTGCCGATGCAACCGATCGTCACTTCGCACGTAACTAAAATCTTCGCTGCCGGACGCCGTCTGCTGCGCTGGACCGAAGCACTTGCCTGAACTGTATACTTGCGGCTCCAGCCGGCTGGGGTAAGCAGGTCGTTGAGGCGGTCGCTGTACGCCCGTGGGTCCGCATACGGGAGCATCAGGCCGCGCGTACCGTCATCGCTCCGCTCAGTGACGCGCCATTGCACAACGGTCGTATCAAAAGGAATTGCCAGCGCCCGCAAGACTTCGTTTAGTTCCTCTTTCGTGAGTGGTTGGGCTGCGTGACTCCGCGAACTGCCCAACGTGAGTGGCGGAGAAGTAGGCTCATTCGGAGCGTTAGGCATGGTGGAAGTCATCGCAATGCCTCCTTTCAGGATTCAGGCAAGAGAATCACTCGCGCGCCGATCTGACGGCTCGGGGATATCCAAGCACGTAGCTTTTCTGCGATGGCGAGAAGGGCGGAAGCAGTCGCTCGGAGAGCTGCAGCGTAATCTCTCGCTGTTGCTCCTATGTTTCGTTTTGCGGGAAAAAGATGGACGGCACGGCCGTGCTTAGGAATCGGCCGTTGAGCCTTTGGCCGCTAGTTGTGATTCAATGCGCTCACGACTCGGCTGGTCTCCGAAATAGCAAAGGCCCACTAGTTCCTCGCCGGCCTCGGCAAC
>Ga0210403_10004026_pt1 | contig 12760 bp, 13 predicted proteins | sample IncBWC19MmetaG_FD_150863 | JGI IMG/M metagenome (GOLD analysis project Ga0210403, IMG submission 150863) | Forest soil microbial communities from Barre Woods Harvard Forest LTER site, Petersham, Massachusetts, United States - Inc-BW-C-19-M | ecosystem: Environmental > Terrestrial > Soil >... | reverse complement strand
CTTTTCATTGAAATCCTCACAGATTCTTAACGCCTCGTGTCCTACGTTGCTCGCACGAGGTGTCCTCATGAAAAAGAATCAGGTCAGGCGGTTGCATTTGGCGGTCGCATCTTTCTCCCTCTTGTTGTTTCACGTCTTAGCAGCGCCTCTGGGGGCGCAATCCACGTTTGGCGAAATGGTCGGCATGGTCAAGGATCCAGGACAGGGAGTTGTGCCCGGAGCGCAAGTGACGTTGACGAATGTCGACGAGCATACGCAGCATAGCGCCGCGACCGACGCGGATGGCGCATTTCATTTCGTCAATCTCAAGCCGGGGCACTATGAATTGGTGGTAGTCGCCGGTGGTTTTGCGGAGTACAAGGTCACAGCGGCGCAGTTGGATGCGCGGCAGACGTTGCGTTTTGATGTGATCCTCAAGTTGGCTTCTGCCGTACAAAGCATCGAGGTGGCCAGTGATGCAGTATTAGTGAATACGGAAAACGCTACTCTCTCCGCCATCGAAAGCAATGTGGAGATCAGCACGCTACCCATCAATTCGCGGGCGGTCTCCAGCAGTCCGCTCGCGGCTCTGGCCACGAATCCCAATGTCACTTCGGATAGCCAGGGGAACGTCAGCGTGGGCGGCTCGACGTCGGCGCAGACCGGTTTCTCGGTGGACGGGATCTCCACCGCAAACGTGCGTGCGAACGGGTCGCTAAAGGATGCGTATCCGTCGATGGAAGGAATTCAGGAAATGAGCGTCACGGCGTCCAACAACAACGCGGAGTTTGCGCAGATAAGCGATGTAACCTTCACAACCAAAAGCGGCGGCAACCAGTTTCATGGAAGCGCGTTTGAGTACTTCCAGAGCGAGGCTATGGATGCCACCATCTACAACTTTCCTACAAAGGCCCCGAAGCGATTCAACACTTTTGGAGGCAGCTTGGGCGGCCCGGTGCACCTGCCCAAGATTTACAACGGGAGCGACAAAACATTTTTCTTTTTCGACTACGAAGGTAATCGCAAGACCACATCGTCGCCCGAACTGCTCCTGGTTCCGACGGCCGCCGAAAGAGCCGGCGATCTCAGCGGCCTGCTAGCAACGGGGACCCCACTGTTGGACCCGTTTACCGGCGCAGCCTACCCGAACAACACCATTCCAGGCGGCCCCGGGAACCCATGCAGGAACGCGAAAGACTGTATTAACCCCGCGGCACAAGCACTGCTAAACAAGTACTATCCGCTGCCCAACGTGAATGGAAACGGCTACAACTATCAGACATTAGTACCAATTCCGTCCAACTCGAACGCGTGGGACCTCCGCGTCGATCACATGCTCTCGCCGAAGCATCAGCTTTATGCCCGCTTTAGCTGGAAAAACGTCTTTCTGAATGAGTACAACAACGATACGATTATTTCACCAGCGAATATTTTCTTACCGAATGACCAGGCTCACGAGCAAAACCGCAGCCTGGTGATCTCCTACAACTATGTGATTACGCCAAGCCTGATCAACGAATTCCGCTTCGGACTCACAAGTTTCAACGAGAATGAGACTTTCCCGATTACAGGCGCGCAGGCCCTCTCGCAACTTGGGCTGGTCCTAGACAACGGGATAAACCTCGCCGTGCATCCAACGGGCCAAGCCTTTCCTACATTTGCATTCAGTGATGGCACCATTTCCTCGATTGGGCAAGGCCGCGTAGGAACCACCATTTCGCGAACCTACCAATTCACCGACAACGTCTCTCTCCGCGTCCGCAAGCATGCCCTTCGCTTTGGAATGGACACACGTCGGCTGTTCTACGGCGCCCCGCTGTACTTCCAGCCTTCCGATGACTACGGCCAGTTCTCGTTTACCGGCGCGCTCACAAACTATTCCTTCGGCGATTTTCTCCTCGGTTTGCCGCAATCTTTCTTCGCAATCACCGCACCGCAGATCAACGCCTACACCTGGCACTGGGGCTTCTACGGTCAGGACGAGTGGCAGATGAATAGCCACTTGACCCTGAACTTCGGTTTGCGTTGGGAATTGCTCCCGGCGTTTAAGGAAACTCAGGGCGACATCGCCAGTTTCGACCCCAGACTCAACAGCATCGTGGTTCCCGATAAATTCTCTGCCCTGGCGGGAAGCAGCCCACTCCTCACCAGTGTCTACAATGCGGTCTTGGAGTCCTACAATGGGTGCCCGCTGGCGAATAAGCTCCCTTCGCTTCCCTGCACGCCGGTGATCTCGGCCAGCAAGGCGGGCCTGCCACAAGGGTTGCGGCATACGCCGCTGCATGATTTTGACCCACGCGTAAGTATTGCCTATCGGCCGTTCAACAATGACAAGACTGTGATTCGCGCGGGGTTTGGCCTCTTCACCATGACCACTCTTGGACCACTCTCCTACAATAATGCGGGTGTTACCCTTTCGGCCCTACTGAGTTTTCCTAATTCAGTGACCAACGGGACGCCGGCGTTCCAGTTTCCGCAGACCTCCATTCCCGGCCAAGTCGCGCTGGGTGGGGGCTCTTTCGAGGAGGGAAATAATATATTCCTTAAGGACGCTACCGCCGCGCAATGGAATCTGACCTTTGAGCGGCAGGTTACTCCGAGTACCATCGTTCGCCTCAGCTACGTGGGTCAGGGCACGTACCATCTTCCCATTACCGTGGACCTGAACCAGATCCGTCCGAGCACCACCCCTTTTGTAGCCACTCTTGCGCCTGGGGAACCAAGCGGTATTCAGCCTTGGGCCGATCCACGCTCCCCGTATCCGCAGTTCGGTTTGTTGATGTATTCGGATAGCGTAGGAAACGCAAACTACGAGTCCGGAGTAGCCGAAGTACGGCATCGAACCTCTTACGGATTGACATTTCTGGGGAGTTATACCTGGGCGAAGAATATCAGCAATGCGCAAGGCAGCGACGCGCCCACCGTCTTTGCTGGCGAAGAACCTTACGCCGTAGAGATTGCAAACCGTTACAACCTCCGGTACGACCGCGGCAACGTGGTGGGAACGCCGAGGCAGCGCTTTCTGTTCACCGGCACGTACCAAATGCCATACGGACCCGGGCGGCACTGGTCGGGCGGCGGCAAAATTCTGAGCACCGCGTTTGGGGGCTGGAGTCTCAGCACGGTAACCCAGCTACAGACGGGCCAATGGCTGACGCCTACGATGAGTCCGATCTCCGATCAATCGAACACCAATCTGAACAACCTGCGCTTTTTGGGAGGGGCCATCGCGAGACCCGATTGCACTGGCAATCCCGTCCCCGCGAATCGGTCAGTGCTGAACTACTATAGCTTCAACGCTTTCGCGGCCCCGCCAAACAACGCTGGCCGATTCGGCACTTGCGGCGTGGGGATACTGCAAGGCCCCGGAGAGATCAACGTGAACGCAGGTCTCGCTAAGCAGTTTTCTCTGACGGAGCGTTTTCATTTGCGGTTCGAAGCGACCTTTACAAACCTCCTCAATCATCCGAACTTCGCGCCGCCCTCGTTGAACATCAGCAACCAAAGCACTTTCGGTGTGCTGACGAGCACGTTGCCGCAAGGACTTGGTGGCAATCGTACGGGGCAATTGGCGTTGCGCCTCGATTTTTAGAGGGCGCGTGACCTCGCAATTTTTCATCATTACCGATTCGTCGTAGAATGGGCAGGCGCGCACGCAGCACAGCGCTCGATCCATTTTTTGCGGCATGGTGATGAAGAAATCTAAAAGAAATACCAGGCGCATAACCAACGCGAAAGCGACACCGCGGATTGCTCCGAACGGCACCCGCTTCGCCGAGGCAGCTGCTTGTCTGGCAGAGATCGGAAGAGGCTTTCATGCGCGCGGATGGGTTCTAGGGACAAGTGGAAACTTCAGTGCAGTGATTTCGCGCGAGCCGCTGCGGCTGGCAATTACTTCGACAGGCCTGGACAAGGGCACCCTTGCCCCTGAGCAGTTTCTGGAGATGGACGAAGCCGCTAACGTTGTGCACGGGGATGGGCGGCCGTCGGCGGAAGCACTGCTCCACCTTGCCATCGTGCGCGGCGTGAATGCCGGCGCGGTCTTGCATACTCATTCCGTTTGGAGCACCGTCCTTTCGGGCTCGCATGCTTCGCAGGGTGGAATTGCGCTCGAAGGATACGAAATGTTGAAGGGGCTGGAAGGCGTTCGAACCCACAAGCACCGCGAATGGATGCCGATTCTCGAGAATTCACAGGACATGATTGAGCTGGGGGAACGCGTTTCGAAAACCCTGAGGGAAAGCCGCGGCATTCACGGTTTTCTTCTGAGAGAGCATGGGCTTTATACTTGGGGAGCGGACTTGCAGGAAACCAAGCGTCATGTTGAAATCCTGGAGTTCCTGATGGAAGTGCTGGTGCGCTCAGGCGCTGCACAGACTGCTTAATTTTCCTCGTGCCTGAACTTGGGAGCTGATCGCCGTGGCTGTTCTTCGAATCCCCGATGAAAACCGTTCGCTCCGCGAACACGACGAAGTGCGCGACTACCTCGCCGCGATGGGCATTGATTACGAACGCTGGGAGTCTCCAGCTGACTTGCCGGCGGATGCTTCCTCAGAGCAGGTGCTGAGCGCGTATGGTGAGCAAATCGAAAAGCTCAAACGGCAAGGTGGCTACGTCACGGCGGACGTGATCGACGTGAACGCGGACACTCCCGGACTGGATGCGATGCTCGCGAGATTCAACATCGAACATACGCATGACGAGGACGAAGTCCGCTACATTATCGACGGGCGGGGATTATTCCACATTCACCCGCGCCAGGGACCGGTTGTAGCCATCGAGGTGGAAGCCGGTGACTTAATTCGTGTTCCGCGCGGCACACTTCACTGGTTCGATCTCTGCGGAGACCGCCGCATTCGCGCGATCCGGCTATTCCAGGACAAAACCGGCTGGACACCCCACTACACGAGCAGCGGTGTGGACCGGAATTACGAACCCGTATGCTGGGGCCCCCGATTCATTCCGCCACAAACGGCCGCGAAGTAGCTGGAGTGTCTCTGATCGACGAATCCCAGGTCCGCGTCATTCTCCTGGACATCGAAGGAACAACCACCCCCGTTGAATTCGTTTACCAAACGCTGTTCCCCTATGCGAGTCGCAAGCTGGAACCATTTCTTCGAGAGCACGCTCAAGATCCCGAAATCCAATCCTTGATTCAGGATCTGCGCGCGCAACACGGAATCGATGAGCGCAATGGCCTCCAACCGCCTGTGTGGATGAACGATCCGGATACAGCGCGGCTGCGTTCGACTGTCGCCTACGGGCAGTGGCTGATCGTCCGGGACAGCAAGTGCCCGCCATTGAAGACTCTCCAAGGAAAAATATGGCACGAGGGATTCACGAGCGGGGAACTGCGCGGCGTAATTTTCCCGGACGTGCCTGTCGCATTAGAACGCTGGCGGCGCCAGAAGAGAATCGTCTGCATCTACTCGTCCGGCAGCGTCCTTGCACAGCAAAACCTGTTTCGCACGACGGCGTCAGGAGATTTGACGTCGTACATTTCTTTTTTCTTCGACACGCGCGTAGGCGCAAAGATCCAACAGGAGAGCTACAAGAAAATCGTCGCATCGTTCTCCTATGCGCCTAACCAGTTCTTATTCATTTCCGATGCGCTGAAAGAGATTGAAGCTGCCCAGTCCGCGGGAATGCAATCCCTTCTCTGCGTTCGAGGAGAACATGCAACCCCGACAGCCGCCGGGACTGGCGTAATTCACGATTTCAGTCTTGTGTTACCCGATTGAGCGGCCCGCCTGGAAAGGCGGGCCATTCATGTGAATCTGAGAATGGGAGCTACTTTGCTCCCCACTCTGCATAAAGTTTGGTGATTGTCGGGCCGATGGTGAATCCCCACGCATAGATCGGGAAGTTCTTGAACTTGTCCGGCACGGCGTAGCGGTGCTGTGCTTCTTCCACGGGGACGCCCGCCTTGAACATCTTCTCGGCCTGCCCGGCGATGTCGTCAAACACTTCGCGAAGCGTGGCGATACCCTCCTGGCCGCAAATCTGGCCGTGGCCGGGGACAAACAGCGTATCCTTATTGAACGCGGCGAATTTCTTCAGAGTCTCGCGCCAGCCGGAAATTGTGGCTTTCTCGTCGAAGCAGACGGGATACCAGCCGCTGAAAAGCAGGTCACCGGTGTAAACAACATTCTGTTCGGGAACGCGCACGATCATGTCCGTTCCCGAGTGCCCGGGATACGATTCGATCATTGCGGTCAGGCCTCCCAAATCGATTGGCATCGGCAGCTTGGCCGGATCGATCGGATGATTCGGCAAGCCAAGGACGGAGGCATTGGCAATCTGGAAGAGCCCAGTTACTGCGTTGAGATCGCTTTGGGCATGAGCCCGCTCCGCATCCGACTTGGCGTCCTTGATGCGTTTCTCATAAGGCCCGAGTGCTGTCGCCTTGTCCAATCCTTGAAGCGGCGCGTAGTTATCGACGATGCGCTTTGCCGTCGTCGCGTGCGCCCAGAGCGGCACTCCATTCGCTCCATAAAACGAATTCCCCATGGAGTGGTCGAAGTGATAGTGCGTGTCCAGCGCGCCCTTCACCGGCACCTGGCTCACCATGCGCAGTGCGTCCATCTGAAAGGCCGCGCCTCCAGGGGTCGTGTATCCCTCGATCAGCAGAGCGCTATCTTTCCCAGCCAGGAAACCGCCGTTGCACACGGTGGTGAAACCTTTCGACGTGTCGGAAATCGTTGCGTAGAGACCATCGCCAATCTTTCGAACCGAAGCGAATCCCTTGTCCACAATCGGCGTGGGTGAGACGCGCGAGTCGCCCGCCAGCTCCTCCGCCAGCGCTGGCAACGGAATTAGTTTTGCCACCGCGTAAAAGGCTCCGAAGCAAGATGTCTTGGCGAGAAAACTACGGCGGGAAAACAGCCCAGGATTGACCATTGCGCGGCCCCAATTCGATTCGTCGATCATACGTCCTCCCCTAAATTCAAAACGGCGCGACTGAGGGTACGTTATTCTAGCAGAGACTTCCAAGCGAGCGGAGTGCCAATCCTTCCAGTGAGCGCACCCGCCTGGCAGGCTGACGTTCAAAACACGCTCGGGATGCAATTGATTGATACCAGGAACCTCCGTTACGTAACATGGTGTGTGTCTGCCGCAACCCTTTCCTGACTCGCTCCGGCGGAATTCCATTTTTCCTTGGGGGAGGCGCTACATCATGATGAAATTTAGGTTTACGGTGGCATTGGCAATCGGTTTGTGGCTTGCTCCTTCCCCGCAGGCGCAGCAAGAATCCTGGCGGGACGCGTGCATCCAGCGATGCGTCAGTCAGCCGACCCTGGGAGATCCTGAAGTGCAGCGGCAGGAAATCACCAGCCTCGAAAAAGAAACGGCGCGCGCGATCCAGTTGAGCAACGGAACTTTTTTTCGCCGCGTGTACAGCGATGAATTTGCCGGCACCCTTTCGCACGGCCAACAGATCAATAGGGACCAGTGGATTGCGGCGGTCATATCGCCCTCGATCAAGCGTGAATCGTTCAGCGTTTCCGACATTAAAGTCCGCATCTTTCAGGAGACGGCCGTGGCGACTTGCCTCTGGTCGTCCCGGTTCATTCTCAACGGACAGCATCTCAACAGCCAGCTCCGTGTGATACATGTTTACCTCAACACCCCCAATGGCTGGCACGTCATCTCTGGCCAAACCACCAATCTGCCACCCGACGTGCAGCAGGTTCTCTAGCCTACTGCCAAATACGGCGTGAGCCTCGCGTTGACGCCTTGTGTAGCGGATGTTACGCTCGCCGTTCGCTTTTCCAACGCATGCGCGCCGTCGACCTGATCCGCAAGAAACGTGATTCCGGGGAACTCTCCCGCGAAGAAATCGACTTTCTGGTTTCGGGGTACACCCGCGGGGAAATCCCCGATTACCAGATGGCCGCGTGGCTGATGGCCGTGTGGATCCGCGGCATGAACCGCTCTGAGCTTGCGGCCCTCACCGAAGTGATGCTGTACTCCGGAGAAGTCCTCAATCATTCTGATATTCCCGGGAAGAAAGTGGACAAGCACTCCACTGGAGGGATTGGCGACAAGACTTCGCTCATCCTTGCTCCCATTGTGGCGGCGGGTGGCCTCACGGTTCCTATGATTAGCGGCCGCGGCCTGGGACACACCGGCGGCACGCTCGATAAACTGGAAGCAATCCCCGGCTTTAATGTAAATCTTTCGCTCGAGCAATTTCGCCGCGTGCTTCGCGAGTGTGGCATGGGCTTGATTGGACAGACCGCAGAGATTGCTCCTGCGGACAAAAAAATCTACGCGCTTCGGGACGTTACTTCCACTGTTGAAAATATCGGCCTTATTTGCGCTTCCATCATGAGCAAGAAGCTTGCCGAGGGCATCGATGCCTTGGTCCTCGATGTAAAGACCGGCTCCGGCGCTTTCATGAAAAAAGAAGAAGATTCCGTTCGCCTCGCCGAAGTCATGGTCGAAACCGGCAAGCGCATGGGCAAAAAAGTAGTGGCCCTCATCACTGACATGGATCAGCCCCTGGGACGCATGGCCGGCCATTCGATTGAAGTTGCCGAGTCCATCGAAGTCCTGCGGGGCGGCGGCCCCGCCGATCTGCGGGACTTGAGTCTCGACCTTTCCGCGTGGATGTTTTATCTGGGTGACCGAACGAAGAGCGTGGAAGAAGGCCGCCGCCTCGCCGAAACGATGATTGCCACCGGCCAGGCACTTGAGAAATTCCGCCATGGCATTCGCCTGCAAGGCGGCGACGAACGCGTTATCGACGAACCGGAACGGCTGCCCGTCGCGCGCTTGCATTTCCACGTCGCTAGTTCCGCGAGTGGCTTTATCACTGGCACGAACTGCGAGGGATTCGGCATTGCGCTCGCCATGCTCGGTGGTGGCCGCGAAAAAAAGGAAGACCAGATCGATCACAGCGTCGGCCTCGAATTCCACAAGCGCATCGGCGATCCCGTGGAATTGGGAGAACCCCTGGCTACGATTCATTACAATAGCGACGCCAAACTTACCGAAGCGAAGAGTCTGATCGGGGAGAGCTATCACATCGGCGAGGAAGCTCCGCGCGAAAAGCGGCCTCTGGTGCGCCGCTTGATTGGCGCTTGATTCGTTTTTTCTAGAGAGGTGTTCATGGGACGTTTTACCGGAGTACTCGGGATGGCAGTGATTCTTGGAGCGGCTTGGCTCTTCTCCACCAATCGCCGCGCGATCAAGCTTAAGACCATCGCCTGGGGGCTCGGCTTGCAGTTGGCTCTTGGCTTTTTCGTTCTCCGCTCCGGAGTGGGCAGTTCCGTGTTTGGATTCCTGGGTGCCGGCGCAAATAAGCTGTTGAGTTTTTCCTATGCGGGCTCCGCGTTTGTCTTCGGTGACATTGGCCTTCCAAAGGAACTTTCCCGGCTCGGCTTTTCCTTCGCTTTCCAGGTGCTTCCCACCATCATCTTTATCGCTGCCTTTTTCGCCGTTCTCTACCACATCGGTGTCATGCAGCTCATCATCCGCGCCGCCGCGTGGATGATGACGCGAATCATGGGTGCCAGCGGTGCGGAGTCCCTCAACGTTGCGGCCAGCATTTTTATGGGCCAGACGGAAGCTCCACTCACGATCCGTCCGTTTCTTCCCAAGCTCACCAAGTCGGAGTTGATGGTGGTCATGACCAGCGGCATGGCGCACATTTCCGGCGGCATGATGGCGGGATACATCCAGGTAGGAGGCGCCGATCCCAAGAACCTCTTGACCGCCGTCATCATGACCGCGCCGGGAACGCTGCTCATGGCTAAGATGCTCGTCCCAGAGACCGAGCAGCCGCTCACCGCCGGCCGGGTGGAAATGCCGCCCATGGAAAAGGAGTCCAATGTCCTCGGGGCCATCGCGCGAGGGACTGTCGACGGCTTGCACCTCGCGCTCAACGTCGGCGCCATGCTGATAACTTTCATCGCGTTGCTGGCGCTGCTCAACGCCATGATGGGCGGCGTTCACAATTGGCCGCACATGGCGTGGTTCCCGGAAAGTTTGCAGACCGTATTTGGCTGGATCTTTGCGCCCGTCGCCTGGCTCATCGGTGTGCCCTGGAATGAAGCGGCAAGGATTGGCAACTTGCTCGGCACCCGCATGGTGATCAATGAATTTGTCGCCTTTGGCCAGCTTGGCACCATGAAGGCCGCGCTGGACCCGCGCACTTTTGCCATCGCCACCTTCGCACTCTGCGGCTTCGCCAACTTCAGCTCCATTGGCATTCAGATCGGTGGCATCGGCGCACTGGCGCCCGAACAGCGCACGCAACTCGCAAAATTCGGCATTCGTGCCATGCTCGCCGGCACTATGGCAAACTTGATGTCGGCATCCATCGTAGGAATTCTTTGGCATACTTAATATCCGCTTCCATTGCAGGGATTCTTTCGTGAGCGCAAAAAGAAACTCGAAGACCAGCATTCAGAAAACGAACGCGCCCTCCTCCACACCCGGCGAATTCGAGCGCGCCGGCGAAGCGGCGGACTTCATCTTTTCTCAAACGCCCCTTCGTCCCAAGATCGCCTTGGTTCTCGGCTCCGGACTTGGCGCCTTCGCGGACGAATTCGATCATGCGGCCAAAATCCCTTATGCGAAGATTCCACATTATCCGCAGTCGACCGCCATCGGCCATGCCGGGAAACTCGTCATCGGCAAAGTGGGCGCCATCCCCGTTGCCGGGATGCAAGGCCGCGTCCATCTTTACGAAGGCTATTCCGCGAAAGAAGTCGTCTTTCCCATCCGCGTTTTCGCGCGCATGGGCGTGAAGGCCGTGATCCTCACCAACGCTGCAGGCGGCATCAAACGGGAATTCGTGCAGGGCCGCCTGGTGGTGATCAGCGATCACATCAATTTGCAAGGCGTCAATCCTCTCACCGGACCTAACGACGAGCGCTTCGGCCTGCGTTTCCATGACATGACCACGGCTTACGACAAGCGCTTCCGCGAAATGACCGTCGGTGAAGGAAACCGCCTGGGCATTGGCTTGTATGAGGGCGTATACGCGGGACTTCTCGGGCCCAGCTATGAAACTCCTGCGGAGATTCGCTTTTTGCGCGGGATAGGCGCCGATCTGGTGGGCATGTCCACCGTTCCTGAAGTGATTGCCGCACGGCATAGTGGCATTCGTATACTCGGAATCTCGTGCGTAACAAATGCGGCGGCGGGAATTCTGGACCAGCCGCTCAACCATCTCGAAGTTTTAGAAACCGCCGAACGCGTGAAAGGGCAATTCATCGGTTTGTTGAAAGCGGTCATTCCGCGAATTGCAGAGGCCATAGCGTGAGCGAATACGAAAACCTCATTTCGGCAGCCAGGCAAGCGAGGGAAAACGCGCATGCGCCCTACTCCAACTTTCGCGTCGGCGCCGCGCTGCGCGCCACCTCCGGCAGAATTTTTGGCGGCTGTAACGTCGAAAACGCCACCTACGGCCTCACTGTTTGCGCCGAGCGCATCGCCATCTTCAAAGCTATCAGCGAAGGCGAACGCGGTTTCGACGCCATTTCCGTCGTGACGGATACTGATACGATGACGCCGCCCTGCGGCGCCTGCCGCCAATTGATCTGGGAATTTTGCGGCGACGTTCCCGTGATCATGTCCAATCTCAAGGGCAAGATCGAAATCCTTCAGATGCGCGAGCTATTTCCGAAGCCGTTTGATTCCTCGCATCTCTAGAAAATGTAAAATAGAAATGAGATACCGATTGCGGGGGAAGTCGTTTTTCCCATTCGTGGCAGGTCTTTCATCGGAAGTATGATGGAAAGATATGAATTCTGAGAATACCGAACCGTCTGGCCCGCAAGGCACAGAGGGGATGAAACAGGGCTCCGGAATCTCCGCCTCCGTCGGCGCCATCCTAAGCTCCTTCGCAACCATGGGGTGCTGCCTCCCGCTGGGATTCGCAGGCGCTCTGGGAGCCGCAGGCGCAAGCGCATTCGTGCAAAAATTCCGCCCTTGGTTCCTGGCGCTTTCTATCCTGCTACTGGGAATTGGCTTTTGGCAGCAGCGCCGCGCGAAGCTCTGCTCGGTGAAACGCAACTATTTGAGTGCAGTGGTTCTCTGGACCGCTGTCGTCCTCGTCGTGGCTATGATCGTTTTCCCCCAGGAAATTGCCGCATTTATCGCCGATCATCTTTCCGGAGCCGCGAAGTGATCAAAAAGCAACTCGCGTTGGGTGTTGCGCTCATCGGGCTGCTTCTGGCGGTCGCATTTCTACGCACGGATTCTTCGACGCCGAGCGGGCAAGATCCCCTCATCTCCCTCACGAACTCGAATTTCGCCTCGTTCGAAACGGCTTTCGACAAATTTGCGGAAGGGCCCCGCCTGGTACTTCTTCTCTCTCCAACTTGATCAACCTGTCTGCGGGGGGCCTCCGCAGCCGAACAACTTCTGCAGCGCAATGCAGACCCCTCGCTCCGAGTGCTTGTCGTGTGGGAGCCAATGCTTGCCACCGACCTGCGTTCACCCGTTCGCAGCGCCCTGGCCAGAATCCCGGACAAGCGCGCCCGCCAATTCTGGGACCCACAGCATCTCGTCGCAAAAGACCTTCTTAGAATTGCTGATGAACACCCGGAACAGCCGAAGCCCGTTTGCTGCGTCGACCACGGGTTTTTCTGGGATGACGCCATCCTCTATCCACCGCGCTCAAGGTGGCGGCAGACTCCCACCGCTGTTTTCTGGAATGGCCCTGTCGTCCGCGTGGCGACGGCCCTGGAGCAGGCACTCCAGAATCGCCCTTGACGGCCTGCCCTCAGGACTTGGCGTAGCAGACCCCGCAGCGGTACCGTCTCTC
>Ga0210403_10004024_pt1 | contig 12764 bp, 7 predicted proteins | sample IncBWC19MmetaG_FD_150863 | JGI IMG/M metagenome (GOLD analysis project Ga0210403, IMG submission 150863) | Forest soil microbial communities from Barre Woods Harvard Forest LTER site, Petersham, Massachusetts, United States - Inc-BW-C-19-M | ecosystem: Environmental > Terrestrial > Soil >... | reverse complement strand
CTACAACCACAATCGCGCCGCAACCACCAACTTGTATTCCACGGTCACCGATGTCGCCGGCGCTGCAGGCATCAACGGCGTTTCCACTGATCCTTTCAACTGGGGCCTTCCTGGAATCAGTTTCACTTCCTTCGGTGGCCTCAGCGATCCCACTCCGAGTCGCGAACTCGATCAGACTTACACCGTCTCCGACACCGTAATCTGGAATCGCGGCAAAAATAATTGGCGCTTTGGGGGAGATTACCGCCGCATCCTGCAAGACTTTCGCTCCGCCCGCAATGCCGAAGGCAGTTTCGTCTTCACCGGCTTTGCAACTTCCGCCTATGCTCCCAGCAGCACTCAGCCGCTTCCCGGCGCCGGCAGCGATTTCGCTGATTTTCTGCTCGGCCTGCCGCAGCAAACCAGTCTGCAATCCGGCACCACCGATTACGAATTCCGCGCCAACTCCTACGATCTCTACGCTCAAGACGACTGGCGCGTCTTACCCAACTTGTCTGTGAATCTCGGCCTGCGCTACGAATACGTCAGCCCCTACAGCGAAGCCGAAAATCGCATCGCCAATCTCGCAGTCGCGTTTAGTCCCCAATCTACCACCGCGTTTCAAGTCCTCTCCGGCCAAAATCCCGCTTATCCCGCGTCACTCGTTCGTCCCGATCGCAATAATTTCGCGCCCCGCATTGGCATTGCTTACCGCCTCGGTAAGCGCACTGTTGTCCGTGCTGGCTACGGAATCAATTACAATCTCGCTCAGTACGGCACCTTCATCCGCAACTTTGCCTTTCAGCCACCGTTTGCCATCACCGCCACCAACGTCAGCCCTTACGGAAATTTTCTTACCCTGGAAAATGGTTTCCCCACGCAACCGGTCAACGCCGTCACCAACAATTACGCTCTCGATCCCAACTATCGCCTCGGCTACGTCCAAATCTGGAATCTCGATATCCAACGTCAGCTTCCCGGCAACGTGCAGCTCAATATCGGCTACAACGGCGCCAAAGGCACGCGTCTTGATACCGAACGCGCTCTCGTCCCCACTTGCGTTTCTACCGCAACCTGTCAACTCTCCGCCGCAGAAGCCTCCGCTCCCTTCATCTACGAATCCTCCGAAGGCAATTCCATCTTTCATGCCGCTTCGGTTCGCATTCGTAAGCGCCTCTCCAAAGGCTTGGGCCTCAGCGCCTCCTACATTTTTTCCAAATCGCTCGACGATGCCTCCTCCATCGGCCTCGGCAGCACCATCGTCGTGCAAAATCCCTTCGACATTTCCGCCGAGCGCAGCCTCTCAAGCTTCGATCAAACTCACAAATTCACCGGCACATGGATTTACGACATACCCTTCGGCGACGGCCGCCGCTTCCTGACAAAGGGCCCGCTCTCCCACGTTCTTAATGGCTTTCAATGGAGCGGCGATTTCACCATCGGCTCCGGCTTCTATTTCACGCCCAGTGTCTTAGGTTCGCAGTTGGACATCAACCGCGGCGTCAGCGGCTCGCAACGCGCCAACGTCATTCCCGGCGCTCCAATTTCCCTCAGCAATCCCACCACTGCCGAATGGTTCAACACCGCCGCGTATTGCACTCCCGGCCCCGGCTGCTCCAATGCCACTGGCACAACCTACGGAGATGCCGGCCGCTACTCCATCGAAGGCCCCGCGCAATTTACGTTCGATATGGCCTTGAGCAAAACTATCGTCATTCGCGAATCCCGCGCCCTCGAGCTGCGACTCCAAGGCACCAACATTTTCAACACTGCCTACTTCTCCAACATCAATACCGTTGTGAACTCGCTCACCTTCGGCCAAGTCACCGGCGTCTCCAACATGCGCCGCGTTACCATGCTCGTCAGGTTCCGTTTCTAACCGTCAATGACCGCCATGCGCACCTACACAAAACTCGCTCAGATAGCGGCCACCGCGCTCCTCCCCATTTTTTTCGTCTGCAATCTCCGCGCTCAGCAACCCGCGCCTCCTCAGCCTCCGTCGTCACCCCAAGCTCCTGTGCAAACCTCCAATCAGGAAACTCGCATTCGTATCAACACAGAAATTGTCCTCGTCAACGTCGTCGCTCGCGATAAACACGGCAATCTCATCCGCGACCTGAAAAAAGAAGACTTCACCGTCCTTGAAGACGGCCAGCGCCAGCAACTCGCCAGCTTCGATTTCGAAAATGTCGATGAACTCGCTCTTGCCGCTCAGCAGGGAACTACTGTCTCCGGCACCGCCTCGCCCGGCGCAATTCTAAAACCCGATCAGCAGCAGTCCACTCTCGATGCTCGCGATCGCCGCCTCATTCTCATGTTCTTCGATTTCTCCGCCATGGAGCCCGACGAAATCGATCGCGCTGTCGACTCCGCCAAAAAATACGTCAACTCCAGCATGAAACCCGCCGATCTCGTCGGCATGGTCTCCCTCGCCACCAATCTCAAAGTCGATCTCGATTTCACTGCCGATCGTCCCAAAATTCTTGCGCAACTATCCGCCTATAATTCCAGCGAAGGCCAAGGTTTCGAAAATGGTTCCGTCGGCTCCTCCGAAGGTTCCGCGGAAACTGGCGGCTCTTACACTCCCGACGACACCGACTACAACACCTTCAGTGCCGATCGCAAACTTCTCGCTCTGCAATCCGTCATGCAATCCCTCGGCACCATTCCGCAAAAGAAAAGCCTGATTTATTTCAGCAATGGCATCAGCCAGTCCGGCGTCGATAACCAATCCGCACTCCGTGCCGCCACCGCGTCCGCCGTCAAAGCCAACGTCTCCATCTATCCCGTCGATGTTCGCGGCCTCCAATCATTTCCTCCCGGCGGCCAAGCGCAATCCGCCAGCCTCCATGGACAGTCCGCCTATAGTGGCGCCTCCGTCATCAACGACCTCAACAGCAACGCTGGCTCCCAGGAAACTCTTTACACCCTCGCCTCCGATACCGGCGGCAAAGCCTTCATGGACACCAACGATTTCAGTGGCGTCTTCTCCCAGGTCCAGAAAGACAGTTCCGCCTATTACGTTCTCGGCTACACCAGCACCAATCGCCTGAAAGACGGACATTTCCGCCGCCTCAGAGTGCAAGTCAATCGCCCCGACATCAAACTCGAATATCGCAGCGGCTATTACGCCGGTCGCGACTACGAGCACATGAATCGCACCGATCGCGAATCGCAACTCGAAGATGAACTCGCCTCTGATCTGCCGCGCACCGATGTCGCCATATACGCCGGCACTTCCTACTTCCGCCAGGACGACTCGCATTATTTTCTGGGAGTTTCACTCGTCGTGCCCGGCTCGCAAATCCCCTTTGTCCAGGAGAAAGATAAAGACAGCGCCACGCTCGACATCATCGGCCAGATTCTTGCCGGTCCTCGCGCTCCCGTCGGCCAACTACGCGACACCGTAAAGCTCGCCGTCGACACCGGCCAACAAGTTCGCCGCAAAAATGTCCAGTACAACACCAGTTTTATTCTGGCGCCCGGCACCTATCATTTGAAATTTATTGTTCGCGAAAATCGCACCGGACGAATGGGCTCCTTCGAAACCGACGTGCGCATTCCCGATCTGCGCAAAGCCCCGCTTCGCATGAGCAGCGTGGTCCTCAGCAGCCAGCGTGTTCCCGCCACGCAAAAGAAAAAAGCCTTTCAGCCATTAATCACCGATCAATCCGAACTCGTTCCCAGCGTCACCCACGTTTTTACCCAGGATCAGCATCTCTACTTGCAGTATGAAGTCTACGATCCTGCCAAAAATAAATCGTCGCAACCCGCCGCCAATTCCACTCAGGAAAAAGCGCCCAAAGGTTCCGTCCACGTCCTCACCAGCATTGAATTTCTACAAAGCGAGACCAAGGTCTACGAAACCAAGCCCATCGCCGCGCAGGAAATCACCGCCGCCGACCGCCACGCCGTAATTTTTCAAATGGACATTCCGCTGCAATCTCTGAAGCCCGGCTTCTACACCTGCCAGATCAACGTTATCGACGACGTCGCCGGCAACTTCGCCTTCCCCCGCTGGCCCATCCTCATCCGTCCCACCGCCCCGCCAGCTCCCGAAACCACCAAATCCTCAGCCCTAAACTAGGCGCCGCCGCCCACTACACCTCGCCCGGATCCTGCGTCACAATATGAACATCCACCGACGGCGACTCCCGCAAAAATCGATGCACCGCCGACAAATACAAAAATTTCCGCCAATCTCGCACCGGCGCGCGCCCGAAAATCACCTGCGTGATATGTTTGTTCCGCACAAAATCCGCGATAGTGTCCGCGACGCTTTTGCCCTTCAACCGCACCACCTGCGCTCCCAGGTTTTCTCCAAACTTCAAATTAGCTGCCACCACCTGCGGATTCTCATTCTTCGGTCCAAAATCCCGCTCCACGTGCAACACATACAATTCCGCGTCCATCCTTCGCGCCATACGCGCCGCACGCGCGATCAAATACTGCCCAGAAGGGCTCCCCGATATGCACACCGCAATTCGTTCTCGCACTCCCCAGTTCTGCCGTATATCCTTCGCATCCATATACGACTCGAGGCTACGATCCACCTGCTCTGCCACTTGTCGCAATGCCAGTTCGCGCAACGCAATTAAATTTCCGCGCCGGAAAAAATTCTTCAGCGACTGCTCCACTTTCTCCTGACCATACACATCGCCGCGTTTCATGCGGTTTTGCAGCGCTTCCGGAGTCAAATCCACCATCACCGTTTCCGACGCCGACAGCGGCACCCAGTCCGGCACCGTTTCTCGCACCGTCACACCGGTAATCGCTCGCACCGTCGGCGCAATGCTCTCAATATGCTGAATATTTAAAGTCGAAATGACGTCAATCTTCGCCGCCAGCAGTTCCTGCACATCCTCATACCGCTTCCGGTGTTTGCTCCCGGGAATATTCGTGTGCGCCAGTTCGTCCACCAGCACCACTTGCGGCTTTCTAGCAAGAATCGCTTCCACATCCATCTCTTCGAACAGCGTCCCTTTATAATCGATCTTCTTTCGCGTCACCGCTTCCAGTTGGCTCGCCAGTTCCGCCACGCCCTTGCGCCCGTGCGTCTCGATGATTCCAATCACCACATCTTCGCAGCGGCTCTTTCGCCGGATCGCCTCGCTCAGCATGTTGTACGTTTTTCCCACACCCGGTGCGTATCCCAGAAACAGTTTGAACGTGCCGCGCGGTTTCGCCGCCGGCGAAACATCTTCCAGCCATTCTTCCGGTTTCTTTGGCAAGCTCGTTTCTTCTCCGCAGCGTCAATTCCAGTGCGTTACAATATTGCTATGTTGCGCTTCGTCGTGGGTCGCGGTATCGGCTTTGCCGTCGCCGCCATCCTGCTGGCCTCCATCACGCTCGGCTACAGCAAAGTTATCCACGTTAATCAAACTACGGTCGCACTCTCGTTTCTGCTCGCGATTTTAGCAGTTTCCGCGGTCTGGGGCATGGTGGTCTCCGTCTTCATGTCCATTTCCGCGATGCTCCTCTTCAACTATTTTTTCCTTCCGCCCATCGGCACGTTTACCATCGCTGATCCGCAAAATTGGGTGGCCCTCTTCGCATTCCTCTTCACTTCCATCATGGGCAGCCAATTGTCCGCGCGGATTCGCAAGGAAGCCGACGCGGCTCACAGTCGCAGAAGGGAAGTGGAGCGCCTCTACGCTTTCAGCCAGAAGCTCCTTGGCGAAGGCAACGTCATTCAACTCATGAACGCCATCCCCAATTACATCGTGGATTGCTTCGAAGCGGGCGCCGCCGAGCTCTTCGTTCCTCAAAAAGATAAGTTCTACCGTTCCGGCTATGGCGCCGCTCACGTCGACGAAGAGCAAATGAAAGCCACTTTCCTGCGCGATGAAATTATTTCCGATTCAGAGCACGCCCTCTACTTTCTCCCCGTGCGCCTCGGTGTCAAACCTATTGGCAGCCTGGGAATTTCCGGTGCGCGCCTCTCCCGGCAAACTCTCGAAGCCATCAGCTCCGTCGTAGCCATTTCCATGGAACGTGCCCGCGCCATCGAGCAGATTGGCGAGACTGAAGCCGAACGCCAAGGCGAACGCCTCAAATCTGCGCTGCTCGATTCCATCGCCCACGATTTCCGCACGCCCTTAACTTCCATCAAAGCCTCCGTCACCGGTCTTCTCGCCTCACCGAACGCCGGTGAGGCGCAGCGCCTCGAACTGCTCACCATCATCAATGAAGAGTGCGATCGCCTGAATCGTCTCGTCGAAGAAGCCGCAGAAATGGCCCGGCTCGAAGCCGGTGAAATCCAGCTTCACCTCGAAGCCGTTCCGGTAGCCGCCATCATCGACAGCGCGATTCAGCACTTCAAGAAATCCCTAGGCGAACGCGAAATCATTGTCCGGGTGCCGCCCGATTTGCCTCCCGTACGCGCCGATCTCAATCGCGCCAAGGATATTCTGGTTCAGCTCATTGACAATGCCCATATGTACTCGCCCAAAAATCTGCCCATGACCATTTCTGCCGAGCAGAATGCGAATTTCATTACCTTCAGCGTGGCCGATCGCGGCCCAGGTATCGACACCTTCGAACAAGGCCTGATTTTTGATAAGTTCTATCGTGGCCGGGATCAGCGCTATCAAGTGCGCGGCACCGGCATGGGCCTTCCCATCGCCAAAGCCGTGGTCACCGCGCATGGAGGAACAATTTCCGTTACCAGCCAACAAGGTAATGGCTCGGTGTTTTCGTTCACCCTGCCGGTAGCTACTTCCTGGAGCACTTCTCGATGAGTTCTGCCAACATATTGATCGTCGACGACGAGCCGCAGATTCGTCGCGTCTTGCGTTCCACTCTTTCCTTTCGCGGCTACGTCATCACCGAAGCTTCCTCCGGCGAAGAAGCCATCGAGACCGCACGCAAAGCCAAGCCTGATCTTATTTTGCTCGACGTCAATCTTCCCGGCATCAGCGGTATCGAAACCTGCCGCGAAATTCGCAGTTGGAGTGATACCCCCATCATCATCCTCACCGTCCGCAACGCCGAGCGCGATAAAGTTGTCGCTCTCGATGCCGGCGCCGACGACTACGTCACCAAGCCCTTCGGCATCGAAGAACTTCTCGCCCGTGTTCGCGCCTCCCTCCGCCGACATTCGGCCGCGGATACCCTCGTTCCATTTCACTCCAAAGAATTTTCCGTTGATTTTGAAGAGCGCCGCGTCACCGTGGCCGGTGAGCAAATCCATCTCGCGCCCAAGGAATTCGAAGTCCTAAAACAACTCATCGCCCAGCAGGGCAAGCCTGTCACCCATCGCCGCTTGCTGCAAGCCGTCTGGGGCCCAGAATACGGAGAAGAAACTGAAAATCTTCGCGTAGTCGTCAATCAACTCCGCAAGAAAATCGAGAAAGACCCCTCCCGCCCAAAATTCATCCTAACCGAACCCTGGGTCGGCTACCGCTTCCAACCGCCAAAATCCGCAACCCCAAAATCCAAATAGTCATTCCGAGCGAAGTGACCCGGCTTTTTCTTCGCGCTGGACTTTGGCGTGCCGGGTCAAGTAGAGACAACTCTGCACCATCGCGCGAAGTTTGCGCGATGAAATCCCTCTTTGACTCACCGAAACTAAACAATCAACCGCGAAGCCTTCCGCTTTCCTGCCTACTCTCCCGGCGCAATCGTCACCGACCCCTTACCCTCCGCCCCCGTCCCCATTCCATCCAACTCCAAATTCAACTCCAACACATTCACTCGCGCCTCTCCCAAAATCCCCAACTGCCTCGCCGACGTGTGCTTCGCCACAATCTTCCGCAAAGCCTCCACACTCATTCCGCGCACCCGCGCCACTCTCCCCAACTGAAATTCCGCTGCCGCCGGTGAAATGTCCGGATCTAATCCCGACCCAGAACTAGTCACCAGATCCGCAGGCACCGCCACTCCTGGGTTTTCCTGTTGCAACTTCGCCACATCCTGGCTCACCCGATCCACCAGCAATTTATTCGTCGGCCCGAGATTCGAAGCACTCGAAGACGTAGCATCGTAACCATTTCCCGCACTCGATGGCCGCGAATGGAAATATTTATCCCCCGCGAAATTCTGTCCAATCAATCGCGACCCCACGACCTGCCCATTTTGCTCAATCAAACTGCCATTCGCCTGCTTGGGAAATGCCAGCTGGCTCAACCCCGTCACCAGCAATGGATACGCGAGCCCAAACAAAAGTGTCGTCACCACCGTAAACCGTATTGCCACATTCAGATGCTGTTTCATTTTGTCCTCTACGCCAAATGAAGCCATGTAACAAAAATATCGATTAGCTTGATTCCCAAAAACGGCGCAATCACTCCGCCCAGTCCGTAGATCAGCAAATTCCGTCGCAACAACGCCGCCGCTCCCAGTGGACGGTACTTCACCCCGCGCAGCGCCAGCGGTATCAACGCAATAATGATCAGCGCATTGAAAATCACCGCAGACAGAATCGCCGATTCCGGCGTCCGCAGTTTCATAACGTTCAGCACGCCTAACAGCGGAAACGTCCCCGCAAACATTGCCGGAATAATCGCGAAATATTTCGCCACGTCATTGGCCACCGAAAATGTCGTCAGCGACCCACGCGTAATCAACAATTGCTTCCCAATCTCCACAATCTCAATCAGCTTGGTAGGATTCGAATCCAAGTCCACCATGTTTCCGGCTTCTTTCGCCGCTTGCGTCCCGGTATTCATCGCCACGCCCACGTCCGCTTGCGCCAGCGCGGGTGCGTCATTCGTACCATCGCCCGTCATTGCCACCAGCTTGCCTTTGGCCTGCTCGTTGCGGATCAGCGCCATCTTGTCTTCCGGTTTCGCCTCCGCCAAAAAGTCATCCACGCCCGCCTGCCGCGCAATGGCTGCCGCTGTCAAAGGATTGTCACCCGTGATCATCATCGTCCGAATTCCCATCGCCCGCAGGTGATCGAAGCGTTCCCGAATCCCGCCCTTAACAATGTCCGTCAGTTCAATCGCCCCGAGCACCCGGCAATTCTGCGTCACCAGAAGCGGTGTCCCGCCCGATTTTGCGATGCGTTCCACTTGTTCTTTAATTTCGCCCGGCACCACCTGCCCGCGTTCCGCCACATACCGCGAAATCGATTCCGGCGCACCTTTGCGAACTTCCGTTCCATCCAGATCCACGCCAGACATCCGCGTCTGTGCAGAAAAGGGAATGAACACCGGATTGTGCGGCGCCAATTCACGCCCGCGCAATCCGTACTTCTCCTTCGCCAGCACCACGATCGATCGTCCCTCCGGCGTTTCATCCGCGAACGACGCCAACTGCGCCGCGCTCGCCAGTTCCGCATCCGTCACACTCGGGCATGGATGGAACGCCGTTGCTTGCCGATTTCCCAGCGTGATCGTCCCGGTCTTATCCAGCAGCAGCACGTCCACGTCGCCAGCCGCTTCCACCGCGCGCCCAGACATCGCAATCACATTCCTCTGAATCAGTCGGTCCATCCCCGCAATGCCAATCGCCGAAAGCAGTCCGCCAATCGTCGTAGGAATCAGGCACACCAGCAACGACACCAGGGCGAACACGCTTTGCGGCGCACCTGAATAAATCGCGAATGGCTGCAGTGTCACCACTGCTAATAGAAAAATAATTGTCAGCCCCGCCAACAAAATGTTCAGCGCGATTTCATTTGGCGTTTTCTGCCGCGACGCTCCTTCCACCAGCCCAATCATCCGGTCCAAAAAAGTTTCTCCCGGATTCGAGGTGATCTTTACCTTGATCTCATCCGACAGCACTCGCGTCCCGCCGGTCACCGCCGAGCGGTCGCCACCCGATTCCCGAATCACCGGCGCCGACTCTCCGGTAATCGCCGATTCGTCCACCGACGCCACGCCCTCCACCACTTCGCCGTCGCCAGGAATAAATTCTCCTACCGCCACCAACACCAGATCTCCAGCGCGCAACTTCGAACTGGCCACCGACTCCGTTGTTCCATCCGTCCGCAATCGCCGCGCTTCTGTTTCCGCTCGCGCCTTCCGCAGTGTCTCGGCCTGCGCTTTCCCGCGGCCCTCCGCCATCGCTTCCGCGAAATTCGCGAACAGCACTGTGAACCATAGCCACAACGTGATCTGCAATCCGAACCAATACCCGCCGGTGTGTCTCATCACATCGGCCACCAGCACCACCAGCGTAATCACCGCGCCCACTTCCACCACGAACATCACCGGATTCTTCACTATCAAGCGCGGGTCCAGCTTCCAGAACGAATCCCGTAGCGCATTTCGCAGGATCTTCCGGTCGCTCATCGCACTCGCTTTTGCTTGCGTCGTCATCGTGTCCTCGACCTCAACTTCGTCCTCAAAACGCTTTCCCCGCATTCATCAACAAATGTTCCAATATCGGCCCCAAACTTAACGCCGGGAAAAACGTCAGCGCCCCCACAATCAAAATCACGCAAATCAGCAGCACTGTGAATAGTGGCCCCGTCACCGGAAATGTTCCCAGCGATTCCGGCACGTGTTTCTTCGCCGCCAGATTCCCCGCGATCGCCAGAATCGGAATAATCATGAAGAACCGCCCCAGCAGCATCGCGATCCCTAAACTGGTGTTGTACCAAAGCGTGTTCGTGCTCAGCCCGCCAAACGCCGACCCGTTGTTTCCCACCGACGACGTATACGCATACAAAATCTGCGATAGTCCGTGCGCCCCAGGATTGCTGATGCTCGACGTTCCAAATTTCGTCACCACCGAAATCGCCGCGAACACCAATATCGTTACCGACGTGATTAGAATCGCCAGCACCGCCATCTTTACGTCGAACGCCTCAATCTTTTTTCCCAGATATTCCGGCGTGCGCCCCACCATCAATCCCGCAATGAACACCGCCAGCACCACGAACACCAGCATCCCGTACAGCCCTGCGCCCACTCCTCCAAACACCACTTCGCCCAGCATGATGTTGATCAGCGGCACCATTCCGCCCAGTGGCGTCAGCGAATCGTGCGCATTATTCACTGCCCCGCAACTCGCATCCGTCGTCACCGTGGTAAACAGCGCCGAGTTCGCGATTCCAAAGCGCACTTCCTTGCCTTCCATATTTCCGCCAGGCTGCGTTTGGCTGCTGTGCGTCTCAACGCCTTTCAACAACGGATTGCCCCGCGCCTCCGCCGCATACACCACCAACGCGCCTACCAGAAACAGCGACGCCATTGCGCCCCACACCGCCCAGCCATGCGCCTTCGATCCGGTCATTCTTCCCAACGTGTACGTCAGCCCCGACGGCACTGCAAAAATCAGCAGCATTTGCACAAAATTCGTCAGCGGCGTGGGATTTTCGAACGGGTGCGCGCTATTCGCCGCAAAAAATCCTCCCCCATTCGTCCCAAATATCTTGATGGATTCCTGTGAAGCCGCCGGCCCCTGCGCAATGGTCTGCGTCGTCACCGTCTCGCGCTTCACCGTTCCATCTGCGTTCTTCGTTTCCACCGTCAGCGGTTCAACCAATTTCGCCGTCGTGTACGGCTTCAGGTTCTGCACCATGCCCTGCGACACGAAAAACAGCCCCGCCACCAGGCTCACCGGCAGCAGCACCCACAAAAACGCTCGCGTCGTATCCACCCAGAAATTCCCAATCGTCTTCGATTCGCGCCGCGACACCCCGCGCACCAGCGCAATCGCCAGCGCAATCCCCACCGCCGCCGACGCGAAGTTGTGATACGCCAGCCCCGCCATCTGAGTCAGGTAAGTCATCGTCGTTTCCGGCGTGTACGATTGCCAGTTCGTATTCGTCGTGAAAGATACCGCGGTATTCCACGCCAGATCCGGCGCCACATTCGCAATTTTCTGCGGATTCCACGGCAGCCACAGTTGCACGCGCTCCATCAAGTACAGCACTAGCAGCGACACGCCGCTGAACAGCAGCATCGCCACGCCATATCCCGTCCAGCGCATCTCTTTTGTTTCGTCGACGCCGCAAGTCCAATAAATCAGCCGCTCGATTGGCCGCAACACGAAATCCAGCGGCGTTCCTTTGCGTTCGAACACCCGGTGCAGGTAAATTCCCACCGGCTTCGTGATCAGCAGCACCACGCCAAAAAACAATAAAATCTGCAACCACCCGTTTCCCGTCATGACTAAAAATTCTCCGGCTTCAGCAGCGCGTACAGCAGATACCCGCACAGCAGTATCGCGATTCCAATCAGCAAAATGTTTCCCAGCATGCTCCACCCCTACTTCAATCGCTCGCAGCCCTTCAAATACAAAATGCCGAGGGCAAAAAATACAAAAGTACCCAACACGAACGCCACATCACTCATGAAGTGCTCCCTGTCCTGCTAAAGAATAAATGACCCGCCATTAAGGAATCGTAAGTACTTAATCCACCCAAGCTCGCCATCGGTTCTCTATTTCGTCGCCACCTTTCTCCTTGTCACCCCTATTGACCTCGCGGCCGCCGCCCCTCTTTCTGTCATCCCGACCGGAGGCCCGCCGCCTTTGCGGGCCGCAGCGGAGGGATCGTGGCTAACACTCAGCAACCCCAAGAATCGATCGAACCCATCGTCGGCTCCATCCTTGTCCCCTCCACTGACTTATGCCAAACTCCAAAAACCGCTCATGCCGACCCGGTCCTCCTCGCCAGTATCCCCTCCCATCCCATCCATCTCTCGCGTCGCGCCTCAAACCGAATCAGCCCATTTCCTTCCCGGCGACGCCCGCTCCGAGTGGATTCTCCTCCACATCGGTTTCATCGCAGTCGGCATCATCACCACGCTCATCGGAAATGTTCTCCCGTCCTTCATCCGCCACTGGTCGCTCACCGACGCCCAAGCCGGATTCCTGATCGCCGCGCAATT
>Ga0210403_10004023_pt1 | contig 12765 bp, 8 predicted proteins | sample IncBWC19MmetaG_FD_150863 | JGI IMG/M metagenome (GOLD analysis project Ga0210403, IMG submission 150863) | Forest soil microbial communities from Barre Woods Harvard Forest LTER site, Petersham, Massachusetts, United States - Inc-BW-C-19-M | ecosystem: Environmental > Terrestrial > Soil >... | reverse complement strand
AACCGCGCGCGTGCCAATATGTAGGAAAGCCAGGATTCTCCGGATGATCGAGAATCGTGATCGTCACGGGCTCGTCGCCTACGAGCCCGCTCAAATTGCACCAGCGCCCCCGCGTACCCCAGGCCGCGTCGCCCTTTTGGCCCTCGCTGGTCACGTAGGTTCCGTTGACTCCTGTGTTGTCCAGCTTTGCGACGGTCGTCGCCCGGCCGCTGGCATCCGTATAAACCTCCGGCTTATCGGTAGGAATCTCCAGCGCACGAATCACGCGCAGGCCCAACATGCCGTCCTTTTCGTCCGGGAAGGAAACTTTTTCATCGAGCGCGCGCAAAGTGGTGATGCGGTCAACACTTCGAAAATCCGCCCCGCCGCGGAACACAAAGTGCGTATGTTCGTTCAACAAAACCTTCTTCTCGAACGTGACCCAATCCGTATCGACATCGAGTTCGCCTTGCTGCGCACCGCTCTTTGCCGAGACGATCGAGCGCTGAACGATGGTCCCCATCTTCGGAGCATTCTCCGCCTTGATCGCTTCGGAATTATTCCAGAAATCCAGCCCATTAACATTCTCGTAGTTGAACCAAAGCCCCGCATGATGCGGATGATCAACGCGTTCGCCGGGCCGCTGCTCGAGCGGATACCCGCGCGTGATGATCGTGCCCTTAGCCGTGCGCAGAGGATAGAGCACCGGCTTTTTCAGCGTAGTCGGCCAGATGTAGGACGTGAAGGGTTTTCCATAGATCGTGATGTCGACCCGGCGAGCTTGCTCGTTGACGACGACGGAGACGCGGTCGGGCGCACCAGAAACCAAAGATGTTAGAAACATTGCCATGACGACGAGTATAAAAGAAGTCCCAGCAATAAGAATGCGCATGATCAGATGCTCCCTCCCAAGAGAACCCGCTGCCAAATCATAATCCAAGGCCGGGAATTCAGCTGTTGAGACTTACTAAAGGAATCGTTTATCACGCTTGCGTTGACTCGGATTCTGATCAGTCATAAAACTTGGCAGGGATTGTCTCCGGTGGACTACTTTCCGCGGTTCAGATCAAAAAAACCTCCGCACTGGAATCCGGCCGCAAAAACTAGTAGCTTTCCCTGCACACCATGGACCCAGCAGCCACTCTTAATGAGCACGTGCCGCCCTCGGTTTCTTCTCTGGCTGGCCATTTTCGCTGGGTCATCTGCGCCCTTCTTCTCCTGGGAACTACGAAGAACTACATGGACCGGCAAGTCCTGGGAGTTCTCAAAACCACGCTGCAGCACGACTTCGGCTGGACCGAAATCGACTACGGCAATCTGGTCTCCGCCTTCCAGATTGCGTACGCGCTTGGCATGTTATTAATGGGCAGGCTGATCGATCGGCTCGGCACGCGCTTGGGCTACGCGCTGGCGATGATTTTCTGGAGTCTCGCTTCCATGGGGACTGCGTTCGCAAATTCCCTCACCGGCTTCGCGTTCTCCCGGTTCGCTCTGGGATTTGGCGAAGCCGCTGTGTTTCCCGCCAGCATTAAGGCTGTAGCGGAGTGGTTTCCAAAGAGAGAACGAGCGCTGGCCACCGGCATTTTCAACGCTGGAACGAACGCCGGCGCTATCCTGGCGGCGCTTCTTGTGCCTTGGATAGTGGTGCACTGGGGCTGGCGAGCAGCATTCATCTCTATCGGCGCTCTCGGCTTTGTCTGGCTCGCGTTTTGGCTGCTGATCTATCGCAAGCCGAGCGAACATCCAAGAGTTTCCAAGGAGGAATTGCAATACATCTGCAGCGACCCGTCCCTGCCGACAGGAAAAATCGGCTGGGCACGCCTGATTCTGCTGCGGCAAACGTGGGCATTCGTAGCGGGAAAATTCCTGACCGACCCCGTCTGGTGGTTTTATCTTTTCTGGGTGCCAGGTTTCCTGCAAAGCAAACATGGTTTGGCCCTTACGGGACTTGGATTTCCAATTCTGGTGATTTACGTAATTTCGGACGTCGGAAGCGTCAGCGGAGGATGGCTCTCCTCTTCTCTGATAAAACGTGGGCACAGCGTCAACACTGCCCGCAAGACCGCCATGCTGATCTGTGCCGTCGGCGTGATACCGGTTGTGTTTGCCTATCGCGTAGAGAGCACGTGGTCCGCCGTCTTGCTGATCGGATTGGCTGCGGCTTGCCACCAGGCGTGGTCCGCCAATCTCTATACTCTGTCTTCGGATATGTTTCCCGTTCAAGCAGTAGGCTCGGTGAATGGAATCGGCGGGATGGCTGGCGCAATCGGGGGTATCTTCGTCGCATCCGTGGTTGGCCACGTACTTCAGTGGACGGGGAGCTACAGAGTTCCTTTCCTCATCGCCAGCGCGGCATACTTATTGGCCCTCGCCGCGATTCAGGTTCTGGCTCCCAGACTGGAACCGGCTAGAATCATCGAGGAAAAGCCTGCTTGAGGAGCGAAATGGTGAAGAGAAGAATGAAGACTTGCAATGCCAATGATACCGCGAGCTAAGGTGGGCACATGGGCTTGACGATCAAACCAAAGAAAAATAGCCGTTGGGATATCGTCAGTCTAGGCGAAATCATGCTCCGCTTTGACCCCGGCGACCGACGCATCGCCACGGCCCGTTCCTTCGAAGTCTGCGAAGGCGGCGGAGAATACAACGTCGCGCGCGGATTGAAACGCTGCTTCGGTTTGGATGCCGCCGTCGTCACGGCGTTTGCCGATGATCCCGTCGGCCGGCTGCTTCAAGACTTTATCTATCAAGGTGGTGTCGACCAGTCGTTGATCCGCTGGATCGAACACGACGGTGTAGGCCACGCCGCGCGCAATGGCCTCAATTTTACTGAGCGCGGCTTCGGCGTACGCGCCGCTCTCGGAAGTTACGATCGCGGCCACACCGCCGTTTCCCAATTGAAGCCCGGCGAAATCGATTGGGACGATATCTTCGGAAAGCACGGCGCGCGCTGGCTTCACACGGGCGGCATTTTCTGCGCGCTCTCCGCGACAACCCCGGAAGTCGCCCTCGAAGCCATGCAATCAGCAAAACGCCACGGCACAACCGTTTCCTACGATCTGAATTACCGTGCCTCTCTATGGAAATCCCACGGCGGAAAGAAAACCGCACAGGAAGTAAACCGCCGTATCGCCCCGCACGTGGATGTCATGCTCGGCAACGAAGAAGATTTTTCTGCGGCCCTCGGATTCGAAGTTCCCGGCATGGACGAGCATCACTCGACGTTCGAAGTGGAAAGCTTCAAACAAATGATCGCCACGGTTGTCAAGGAATATCCCTTTCAGGTTGTCGCCACTACTTTGCGCAAAGCAAAAACCGCCACGCAAAATGATTGGGGCGCAATTTGCTATTGCGATGGCAAATTCTACCAGGCCAGAAACCGGGAAAATCTCGAAATCTTCGATCGTGTTGGAGGTGGCGATTCCTTCGCTTCCGGCCTGATTTACGGATTCCTCGCCGGACACGACCCGCAGTGGGCCGTTGAGTGCGGCGCCGCGCATGGTGCGCTCGCGATGACAACTCCTGGTGACACTTCCATGGCCACCCTCCAGGAAGTCACACAAGTGATGAAAGGAGTCGGAGCACGCATCGCGCGCTGAATCATCCTCCGCGCAAAGTGATGGCCCATGGATAAACAGAAAGTTCGCGAACGCATCATCGAAATTGGAATCGTCCCGGTCGTTCGTGCCTCGTCCTCCGCCGAAGCCTGCCTCGCTGCTGATGCCGTTTGTCAGGGAGGGATTCCGATCATAGAGATCACCATGACTGTCCCCGGCGCGCTGGACGTCATCCGCGAACTGGTCAAAAACTGCGGCTCTGATGTTCTTATCGGCGCCGGTACGGTCTTGAATGCGCAGGCAGCGCAAAATTGCCTCGACGCAGGCGCGCAGTTCCTCGTCAGTCCGGGCCTCAACCTCCAAACAGTCGATCTGGCGGTGAGGGAAAGAAAGCTCATCATGGCCGGCGCCTTGACTCCCACGGAAGTTATGGCCGCCTGGGACGCCGGCGCCGATTTCATCAAAGTTTTCCCGTGTGGCCAAATCGGTGGCGCGAAATACATCAAAGCTCTGAAAGGCCCATTTCCGCAAATCCCGTTTATTCCCACCGGAGGCGTCAATCTAAACACCGCCGTTGAATTTCTCGAAGCAGGCTGCGTTGCGTTGGGCATCGGCGGAGAATTGGTCCAAGCCGAGGCTTTGAAAGCAAACAAACCGGAAATCATCGCGGAAAACGCCAGAAAATTCCTCGCGATCGTAAAGCACACGCGAGCACAAATGGCAGCATCGCACGTCGCTGCCAAAAGCGCCCTCTGACTCAGGTTTGGAATGAATGGATAAGACTTCTTTCTACCGCGGCTGTCCTTCGCGCTCCGGCTGAAGCTCAAACAAAATCTCGTGCCTCTCACGTCTCGAACCATTTAAAGCGCCCAACGCCTGATGTGCGGCCCCCAAAAGCGGCGCGTCCTCATTCAAAACCACGGAAATCGGAATCTTGGACAGCACCGAACTCAGCCGCCCCTTGTCCGCGAACGACCGGCAAAAGCTGCTCTGCTCCAATTTCGAAAGTATTTTCAAAACGATTCCGCCCGCAAAGTACACGCCGCCATACGCAAGGACACGCAGTGCCAAATTTCCGGCTTCGGCGCCAAACGCATCGATCCACCAATCCAGCACTTCGACGCACACCGGACACGTGCCTGTTAGTGCGTTCTGTGTAATCTCGCTGGCCGAAGCGCTTTCCGCTTCGCCAAACGTCGGATGAACCACGGCAGGGTCAAGAAACTCATGTAGCTTTCGGAAACCGCGGCCCGAAAATATTTCTTCGCAGGAAACCCGTGGAAGTCGTTCCTTCAGAAAGTGCAGCAGCTGAATTTCGCGCTCCGTCCGCGGCGCAAAATCAGCCGCGCCGCCCTCTGAAGGGGAAGCCCGATGCTGGCTGCCATCCCAGATGATCATGGCCTCCCCGAGCCCGGTCCCTGCCGCGATCAAAGCCTGGTTCCCGTTGATCTGCGGAGTTCCGGCATTCAGAACAAGAAAGTCCTGTGGCGCCAAGTGCACCAGTCCATACGCCGTGGCCACCAGATCGTTGATCAATGCCAGTTGTTCGATGTCGAGGTTCAGATTGCGGGCCAATGCGGAAGCCGTCAGTTCCCACGGGATATTGTTCGCCACCAGGCGGCCATCCACCACCGCTCCGGCGACACCGAAGCCTGCTGCGGCCATGTTGCCCCCGGGCATCGTACCTGTCTCCGACGCGCATTCGCAGAAAAACCGTTCGATCAACTTCTCGAGGCTGGCAAATTCATTTGTGGCGTAGCGGCGCTTAAAAATAAGCTGTAAGGAAGAGCCGTGCTCTTCAAACACGGCCAGATTGCATTTGGTGCCGCCAATGTCTCCGGCGAGAATCACTTCGCCCCTCGCGCAGCCACCAAATTCTAAGAATCCCGGCTGGGTGGCCGTCAGTAAAACTCGGTTTTTATGTCACTAATTTGCAAGCAGACTAACACCGCCCGCTGTCCGCGTAAAACTCGAAATTTCGTTCTACCGGAATCGCCGTATCACTAGGTTGTGCCGATCGGACCGGTAGAATCCCAAAACGTACAAGACTGCTTTTCCATTCGTGGAAAAAATCACCTGCCGGATTCGCAACACTGGCTCGCGCCTCGGCACGTCCAACAGATCCGCCGTTCGCGGATCGGCCGCCGTGGCGTCCACTTCTTCATCCGAATATCCGATTTCCACTTTGTAATCGCGTTCAAGAATTCCGAACAATGATTCTCTTTGTAACGGAGCCGAAAGGAGTCCGGGAAACTGCGCGGCTGAAAGATAGCAAGTCTCCAGTGCAAAGGGCTCACCCGCCGCGTGTCGCAACCGCTCCAGCTTAATCACGCCGCTCTTCGGCGAAAGCGAAAGTCGCGCATTCGCTTCCTGCTCGTCATCGATAATCTTTGCGAACAGCACTTTCGAAACCGCCGTCATGCTCCGGCTGGCCATCTGTTCCGTATAACTCATCAGCTTGTTGAAATGAATCTTCGGCGCTGAGACAAACGTGCCGATCCCCCGCCGCCGCTCTACCACGCCTTCCCGCTCCAGCGAGGCCAGCGCGTGCCGCGCGGTCATCAGGCTTACTGAGTGAATCTTCGCCAAGTCGCGCTCCGAGGGCACGGCATCTCCGGTGCGCAAGTCCCCGGCGTCAATCCGCTTCCGAAGACTGCCTTGGATTCTCTGATAAGCAGGCAACCCATTGCTTCGACTCTTAGCAGGCATTCTCGCTCCCGACATTTACAGACAGCCTATAACGAATTAGCGCGTTCCCGCAGCCTCTTGAATTTGAAAAAAAGCAGCAACCCTCGTCCTCCGTTGGGTTTTCCGTATTCCCGCTTCGCCCCGATTTGCCCATTTCCAACTCCGTCGCGGGCGCGGAGGTCGTGCACCGACCGGCCCGGCCGAGCGTTTGCCGCGCAGCTGCCGGAGGTGTCTCAGTGATATAGAGCGCAAGCATCCTCTGCTATACATCACCACTCTCTGGTGCTATACGTCCGCACATCCACAATCCTTATAAATCATTACTTTTCGCTTGACAAGCCTAAAATCGTGCTATATAGCTATCAACCATTCGGCCATATAGCGGTTCAGCGGTGCGGGTGCTGTGCAGATGATTTCGACAGTGGAGGAGAGGTGGAACGGCCGTCGGGGGCCTCGCCTCGGAGGAATTAACATGAAAAAACTGCAGTCTTTGGGGCTGATTCTTTTGTGCGTGACGCTCTTCGCGCTTCTGTTCGGCGCCAAGGCAGCGTGGGCTCAGGATGTCACCGCAACAATTACTGGAACTATCACCGATCCAAGCGGCGCGCCCATCGTCGGCGCCACCGTGACCGCCCACGATACCGATCGTGGCACGAACTGGTCATCCGTCACCAATCAGGACGGCATCTACAACATCATTCGTATCCCCGTCGGAACCTATGATCTCAAGGTGGAAACGAAAGGCTTCGAGACCGCCGTTCACGCGCCTTTCACTCTGGTCCTCAACCAGACCGCGCGCATTGACGTGGTCATGAAGGTTGGCTCTGTCACCGCCACGGTGGAAGTCACCGGCGAAACTCCGTTGTTGCAGACAGAGAGCGCCGCGGTCAGCAGCATCGTCGACGCCCACACGATCACGAATTTGCCACTCGCCGCCCGCAACTACGTTCAGTTATCGCTGCTTTCTCCCGGCGCCACCACCGTTAACCCTGAGAGCCTCTCGCAGCCCCAGCTAATGACCGGTTCCGGGCGCCCCGACATCAACGGCAATCGCGAGCAGGCCGTTGGATTCCTCCTCGACGGCATCGTCAATCAGGAAGCCAAGAACAACGAAGTCGCTTATACGCCCAACGTGGACGCGATCGAAGAGTTCAATATCGTCACCCAGAACCCCGGCGCGGATTTTGGCAATTACGCCGGTGGCGTCATCAGCGTCGGCATTAAGTCCGGCACGAATTCTTACCACGGCGATGCTTTTGAGTTTCTCCGCAATAATTACATGAATTCCAACTCAAAGACCGCGGCCTGGGCGACCGGTACTCCCACGCCCACACCCACACTCCGCTACAACATGTTCGGCGGCACCTTCGGCGGTCCGATCATCAAGGACAAATTATTTTTCTTCGGCGACTACCAGGGCATGCGCATTCCCTCGAGTTCTACGCAACAGGCCCAACTTTTCACGCAGAGCGAGCGCAGTGGAGACTTTGGTCAGCTCTGCACCCAATTGCCGGCCAAAGGCGGCCCGGGCGCGTTCAACGCCTCTGGCATTTGCAGCAATCCTGCCGGGCAGCTCGTGGACCCCAATAACAACAACGCCCCGATTCCTTTCAACAAAATGTCCAACTCCACTCTCACAGAGAGTACTTTTGCCTCGAATTTATTTGCTGACACCAAGAACTATCCCCTGCCAACCTCCGACCTCGCCTATGGCAACAATTATTCGTTCACGGCCGGCAATCACTTCAATAGCGATCAGGGCGACCTCCGGATTGACTACAAGCCTGAGGACAAGGACAGCATCTTCGGACGCTATTCCAAATTCGACACGAGTCAGGGTGTTTTCACAGGCCTCCCCTTCTCCAACGTAGGCGCTGCGGAAGGCACCGACGAACCTGGCTGGAGCGGCTCCGTCAGCTGGACTCACACTATCACTCCCACGATCCTCAACGAGGTTCGTGTCGGCGTCAACGTCTTCCGGTTTAACCAGGATCAAACCCCCACGACAGGCCTCGGCAATATCAGCGAAAAACTAGGGATCGCCGGGGCGAACGAGCAGGCTCCCGGGTTAGTTCAAATCAGCATTCCAACGGGTGCGGGCGCAAACGCAAACCTTGGACTCATTAACTTGTGGCAGATCTTCCGCGACACCGAGATTCAGGCCGAAGATAACGTGATCATCTCGCACGGTCGTCACACCTTTAAGACCGGCTTCCAATTCATCCGCGAACGCAATAACTATGTCTACCCCGGCAATGAAGGGGTCTTAGGCAACATCGCTATCAACTCTTCGACAGGCGTGAATGGGTCCAGCCTCGTTCTGCCTAACGCTTCTGGTCCCTGCGGTGGTGGGTGCCAAACTGGACTTGCCGACTTCTGGGCCGGAATTACCGCCTCCGGCGGCCAGCGCGACAGCGGTTCGGCCACTCTTGAACAACTCCGGGGCAGCATTTTTGCCGGCTATTTCCAGGACGACTGGAAACTGAAGCCAACTATCACGCTGAACCTCGGAATCCGTTTCGAAGACCACACGCCGCAGTACGAAGTAAACAACCGCGTCGTTAACTTCGGCCTGCAATCCGGCTCCATAGAAACCGTCGTCCCTGGCGCAAGCGGTTACAGCGATCGAGCCCTGTACAACAACTACACCGGCCTCGGCGACTGGAATCCTCGCCTGGGCATCGCCTGGTCCCCGCGCTTCTTGCATGGCAAAACGGTATTCCGCGCGGCTTACGGCACTTCTTCCTATATCGAAGGAGGCGGAAGCAACGAAGAGCTCTCGCTCAATCTTCCTTACGGAAACTTTGAATCCACCTATCCCAACGGGATCGGCTCGCTTGGACAACCTTGGCAGAGTGCTCCGCCTTGTCCCGCACCGCAATTTAGCTGTTACGCTGGCAGCAGAATCCGCATCTTTGACCAGAACTTCCGCCCTGCTCTGATCCAACAATGGAATTTCACCATCGAGCAGCAGTTCAGCAACAACCTCACCTTCCAGATCGGCTACGTCGGTCAGAAGGGAAGTCACCTGCTGAACTTTGAAGACGTCGCGCAGCGCGAAGGCCTTAACGCCGCGGGAACGCCTGCCCTCGCCGGACAGCCAATTGTTGCCGAGGCTGCGGGACCTTTCCTCGGCGGCCTTGGCGGGCCTTGCACATTTAATCCCCAGGGCGCCGGAGTCTTTGGAACCACTACTGCCTCCACAGTTACCTACGCGGGAACCTGGAACTGCGGGACTCCTGGTTCTCTCTATAATGCGGACTCTGGCGGCAACGGCTTCAGTAAGTTCGGCGCCTTGGCCGGAGCAAACATGTCGAACTCCAACCAGCGCTACGACGGACTTCAGGCCGTTTTGAAGGAGCGCGGCTTCCATGGCCTCGACGGTCAGCTTGCCTATACCTACTCCAAATGCCTCAGCAACTCGCCCGGATACTTCGGCACTGGTTGGGGCAGTACTGCGGCGCAGAGTTCTGGAGGCCAGCCGGGATGGCAGAACATCTACGAACCAAACGCTGACTGGGGACCGTGCTATTACGACGACACTCACGTTTTCAGCGGCTACTACTCATACCAATTGCCATTCGGCAAGGGTAAACAGTTTGGCAGCGACGCCAACAAGGTTGTCAACGCTTTGATCGGCAACTGGCAAATCAGCGGCATCCTGACGCTCCACAGCGGATTTGCTCTCACTCTGAATGACTTCGGAGGCTGGAGCGCCTACGGCGACCACTCCGGCACCAACTCCATTGAGCCCTACACACTGTCCGCCCTGCCGAATTGCAACGGGCCCATCAGCATCGAAAACAAATTCGTCCCATTCAGCGCCGGCGTACCCGCGCACATTCAGTGGTTTGCCACCAACAACATTTCGGCCATACCCAACGCAAACGTGCTGACAACGTATACGAACACCGGCACCGTAGCGAATCCAGTTGCGGGTGCACCCGTCGGCGCTATTGCTACAGGCGGCGGTTCCTTCGGAACTTGTTCCGTTGGCAACATCCGTGGCCCCTGGACCAAAACCCTCGACGCCAGCCTGCAAAAGGAGTTCAGCCTCGGCGAACGCAGAACTCTGCAGCTGCGGCTGGACGCCTTCAATGCGTTCAACACACCTATCTGGACCTTCAGCGGCGGACCCGCCGGTGGCTCGTTTGATTCGAGCAGCGCATCGCTCGGACAAATCACCGGCTCACAAGGCGCACGACAGCTCCAAATCGCTCTGAAGTTCCTATTCTAGTTTTTCACCTCAACACCCATTGGATGGCAGGCGCTTCGGCGCCTGCCGTTCCTTTTCTGGGCTGCTTTGTCTGGCGAGAGTTGGATGTACAATCGAATCATGAATCAATTCTTTCATCTTTGCGCGAGCTTTGCGCTTTCATTCCTCTTCTTTTCTTCCGCGAATGCTCAAGCACTGCCCAAAGCTCTTGCTCCCGCAGCTCAACAGCAGAATCCTCAGCACGCCATGTCTCTCGCGGAGTCCGGCCACTGCGCCGAAGCGCTTCCACTACTGAAAAAATCCATCCATCAAGTAACTGATCGCGATCTCAAAAAACGCATTGGCCTCCTTGGCTTGAATTGCGCCATGACCCACAATGCCCCGTACGATTCTCTTGATTTCCTCATTGTCCTCAATCGCGACTTCCCCCGCGATCCCGATGTTCTCTACGCTGCTGCTCACGCTTTCTCCGATCTCTCTCTTCGCGCTTCCCAGGACCTCGTTCGTGAAGCGCCCTTCTCCTATCAGGTCCACGAGCTCAACGCCGAAGCTCTCGAAACCCAGGGCCGATGGCAGGAAGCCGCCACCGAATACCAGAAAATCATCGACATCGATCCCACGCTCCGCGGCATCCACGGCCGCTTGGGCCGCGTTCTGCTATCCGCCCCGCAACCCACTCCCGAAGCCGTCGCAAAAGCGAAGAAGGCCTTCGAGGATGAACTCGAGATCGATCCAAACAACGCCACCGCGGAATATGTTTTGGGTGAACTCGCAAAAGGCGACGGCGATTTGTCCGCCGCCATCGCCCACTACACTCGCGCCGCAAAAATCGACGCTGGTTTCGCGGAAGCCTATCTTGGTCTCGGTTCCGCGCTCGTCGAGCGCAAGCAGTTTGCCGAGGCCATCCTTCCACTCCAAACCTACGAGAAAATGGCCCCCGATAGCCCCACGGGACATTATCAATTAGCTCTCGCCTACAACGGCGTGGGACGCAAAGAAGACGCCAATCGCGAAGCCGCCCTCCAGCGCGACACCGCCAAATCCCTCGAACAGCTCAAGCGCCGCGTCGCCGAGGGCCTCGAGCATCAAAAGCCTCCGCAGTGAAAACCGCTCTCCTCATCTTTCCCTCCGCCGCCGGACTTTTCCTCTCGGTTTCCGTGCTCCTCTTCCTTGCATCCTCTTTCACAAGTCGCGCGCAATCTCCGCAATCGAGCAGCATCTCCCTAGCAACGGAAATGCGCGTTCGCGGACCGGGCTGGTGGCCCACAAAAGGCTCCCCCGCCCGAACGGAATACACTGGTCCAGACGCCTGCATCGAGTGCCACGAGCTGAAAGCCGAAACCCAGCAGTCCACCGCCATGCTTCATGCAGCAGTCCGCGCGCCAGATTCAAAGAGCCTTCGCGAACACCGCAACCTCCCTTTTCAAACCGGCCCCTACGCCTATCAACTCCTGACCACCACTGAAAAGAGCACTCTGACTGTCAACAACGCAACCTCTTCTTTTTCTGTGGATCTAATCTGGGCGCTAGGGTCGGGCCACATGGGCCAAACTTTCATCTACCAGCAAAACGGCAAATTCTATGAAAGCCACGTCAGTTTCTACAACGCCATCCAATCTCTAGACGTCACTCCCGGCCAATCCCATTCCGTGCCAGCAACTCTCGATGATGCTGCGGGCCGTGCCATCCCTCCCAACGAAGCTCGCCTCTGCCTCGGCTGCCACACCACCGCCTCCACCACAAAAAATCAATTCGATCCAAGTGCCGCGTATCTGGGCGTCACCTGCGAAGCCTGCCACGGGCCCGGCGCGCAGCATATCGCCGCTGCCAGAGCCAAAACCGAAAAGCGTGGCTCCGGATTGACTTTTAATCCCGCCCAGCTATCCCGCGTCGATTCCGTGGATTTTTGCGGCGCTTGCCACCGCACCTGGCAAGACGTCGTCTCTGGTCAAATGGTCGGCGCCGGCACCTTCAACGTGCGCTTCGCTCCCTACCGTCTCGAAAACAGCCGCTGCTGGGCCGAAGGCGACGCGCGCATCACCTGCATGGCCTGTCACGACCCGCACAAACCTCTCTCACACGAAGTCGCCTCCTACGATCAAAATTGCCTCGCCTGCCACGCGTCAAGCACCGCCGAGAAAAAATCCGAAAATCATCCCGGCGCCGCCTGCCCCGTCGCCACAAAAAATTGCGCAAGCTGCCACATGCCCAAAGTCGAGCCTCCCAATTTGCATTCTGCATTCACCGATCACTGGATCCGCATCGCGCGTCCAAACTCCGCCTATCCCGAATAACTCCATGCGCCACGACCTCCATCTCCGCCGC
>Ga0210403_10004022_pt1 | contig 12767 bp, 9 predicted proteins | sample IncBWC19MmetaG_FD_150863 | JGI IMG/M metagenome (GOLD analysis project Ga0210403, IMG submission 150863) | Forest soil microbial communities from Barre Woods Harvard Forest LTER site, Petersham, Massachusetts, United States - Inc-BW-C-19-M | ecosystem: Environmental > Terrestrial > Soil >... | reverse complement strand
CTCCCTTTAGACGCAACCACGCTCGTCCGTTATCACCTTTCTCCAAATATGGAAAAATCTCAATTTTTTGCCCGCCCTCATTGTAGGAACTTACTTGCGTAGGTTGGTACCGCGTTACCTTTTGGGTCGCTTCGTAACTGCTGCTCACGTGACTCTTGGCCTCGGAGACCAAATTCGCATCTGGCTTTTTGGCCGTTGTCCCCCTGGTTTTCCTTCCAGGAGCGGCCAAGGAGCAATCCAGGCTGTATGCGTCCTGGTCTGCCGCAGCGGATTCTTTGTATTTTCGCATCACTACACGCTGGAACCCGAGGCCACAAAGATATTCCCTGTAGTCAGCATGTATGGCCTTCCAGTTGGCTAGTCTTCTTTCACTCGAACTAAACAGGGTGGCAGAGGTATAGACGAAGGATTCTTTGTTTGCGCCCTCGGCGTTGATAGCCCCTTCGGGGAATCTTTGCCGAAACGACGCCTCCATTGCCTTTGCAAAAGTCTGTCGACATTGCGGTGAATTGTGCTTGATACATTCTTCGAAATCCGTCCCCTGCGGCCTCTGCGGGGAGGAGTCGCTTTGTGGCGCCTCCATACCCTTTGCCGAGGCCTGCCCTTCGCTTTGTTTACCGGATATAGGCCTAATACAAAGAAAACAGCCCACAATTGCAAGGATAGTGACTGCGTGACGCATCGTGTTACTCCAGTCCCCCATGTACGAGGGCGCGGTGAGGTTGACGATTCCCCCGCCAAGGCCCAGTTCTTAAGCAGATTACTACCGCGGCGAGCAGAAACTATTCTGCACGGCTGCGGCTGGTCTCTCGGAAGCCTCTCTCGAAATTTGTAATTCTTTCAAGATTCGATCCGTAGCCCAAAAACGGAGAATAGTCGTGGCGACCAAAGCAGTAGTGAGAAAAATGCCCCGGCGAACCGCTATCGCATCAACAGTGAGTGCATAATAGTTGAGCCATTTGTAGAGATCTACAATCACTTCCGAATGCAAAACAGTTTATCACCATAGATTCAGGCCAGGGCGCCGGGGCGTGCCCGCCTGGACACCGTGCGGGGCTCCAGAGGGGCTGCCTGTTGCACTGCCGACAAGCAATTCTCACGAATTCTTTAGCAATAAAGGAAATATTTTGCACAACTTGCACTTGCCCACCCGCTAAAGCTCTTTATTTTCAGCAAAGACTCGACTGGCATGCAGAATGCAAACCTATATTGGGATTGGACTGTCTTCTTTTCACATGCGATTGAGCGGCTTTCATTGGCTCACTTGAATGTTGCCACTCGGTCCCAAAGGGAGCTTTGACGATGGAATGGGTTACCCCTCAGCATCAAGAGATTGACCTCAATTGTGAGATCAGCTCCTACGCAAACGCTGAACTCTAGTTGTTTTCGGCTTCAACCCGGCCAAGGGTTCTAGAAGAGCTTATGCAAGCTACAGTTCTCGGACTCCGCGGCCGCGGTGATTATCCCTCCAGGGATTGCCTGTGTCCCCCGTTGTTCCTCATCTTTCCAGCGGCAGCGCAGCGTCTAAACGGTCCCATATCTCTGGCACTTCTCAGAGGCCTTCCCTGGCGTCCTCGGACTTCATGCCTCCCTGGGAATGGCCTGGTGCAGCGGGCGTGACTCACATGAACGACGGGCTAGCGAGGACGTCCCTACCCGTTCCGTCACCTTCTCGCAATCGAAAATGCCCGATTGAGGAAATATCTGAAATACTTTTACGATCTGCGATAAGTCACCGTACACTCTGAGTCAGAGCGGCAAACCATGGGCAAATCCCAATGACCAAACCACGGCCACACCTGAGCCCCGAATCATGGAGAAGGATCGCCCGTTGAAAATTATTCCTCCCCATCCAGACAAGCGTTGGTTATTTTTTGGAGTTTGGGCTCTCCTGAGCTTGTTGCTCTTTGCCAAGCCAATGTTCGCCTTGGTTCGACTCTCCTGGCAGGATGATACCGCCTCTCACATTCTGCTCATTCCCTTTATCTGCGCCTGGCTATTGTATTCGGAACGAAAGGAATCCATGTCGGCCGGCGGGTTCGCACTGCGTCCGGCAATCGCCTTCCTTTTGGCCGCGCTCTTTTTAGTTCTTTTTTCAGCTCGTTGCGCTTCCTGCTCCCCAAAAGATCAATTGGCTATCTACACGCTTTCTCTTGTATTTCTGCTGACTGCCGGCTTTGTCCTTATTCTCGGCGTAGCCAAAGCCAAGGCTTCCTCGTTCGCTCTCTCTTTCATGCTGTTTGCAATTCCGATTCCCGACGTCATTTTGAACAAGGTTATTTATTGGTTGCAATCTGGATCGGCAGCAATCGCGGAAATATTCTTCAATCTCAGTGGTGCCCCAGTCCTTCGCGAAGGATTTTTCTTCCGTCTTCCGAAGATGTCCATCGAGGTCGCGCAGGAATGCAGCGGAATTCGTTCCAGCCTGGCCCTGCTGATTCTGGCTTTGCTGGTCGCACATTTTTCCTTTCGTCCGCTTTGGAAGAAGGCTCTATTCGTGTGCGCGGGGCTTTGTATGATGCTGATAAAGAACGGCATACGGATCACGACGCTTACGTTGCTCGCCAACTACGTGAACCCCGATTTTCTCTATGGCAAACTGCACCATCAAGGGGGGATCGTTTTTTTCCTGGTCGGCTTAATTCTGCTCTTGCCGGTCTATTGGGTTCTGCGTAAGGGAGAAGAGGCCCATGCAGGAGTGGCGGACAAAGTTGGCCAAAGACTTGCAAATCCTTGAGATTAATCCTGGAATTCCTGGATTTGAAATTTAGGAGTCTCCTTCGGACTCACCGTCCGTTTGGGATCCGTATCCGTGATAATAGTAATCCCCGTAAGCGTCACGTTTTTCGACGCGGTTCAGTACCACCCCGAGCAGGTTCTTCTCATGAAACTCCGAAGAAGCCTTTTCAGCAAGCTGGAAGTCCGTGGAGCCTGCTTGCACCACGAACAGCACACCATCACACATGTCAGCAAGGATGCTGGCATCGTGCACGGCCAGTGCCGGAGGTGAATCCAAAATGATCCAGTCGAATATTTTCGACATACGGTCGAGAAAATTCTTCATCCTGTCGCTGTGCAGTAGTTCACTCGGATTCGAAACCTCGCACCCTCCGGGAATGAGCGCAAGGTTTCCGTCTGTCCCGAATTGTGTGACCTGGAATTCATCGCAATCACCCCGGAGATAGTCCGACAAACCGGGCTCTTCCTGGGCACCAAAGTGAAGATGCAGACGGGAGGCACGCAGATCCGAATCGATCAACAAGACTTTTCGGCCAGCCTGCCGGATGAAGGACTGTGCCAGGTTCGCAGCCACAAATGTCTTTCCTTCAGCAGGAGTGCTACTGGTTATCAGGATCTTTTTCAGTGGTTGAGCTGAAGCAATCTGGTACAGTCTTGACCGCAGCGTCCTGAATTTTTCCGCCCCAATTTGGTGATGCATTTTTGCGGAAAACACGCTCGCGGTCGCTTCCATTTTCCAGGTCACGGGTACGCAGCGTTTCTTAAACTCTTCAAATTGAAGATCTCCGGGCTCAACCCTTGTGCGGACGTCAGAACTTGAACGCGTCCCACCGTTGGCCGGTAAGGTTTCCGCCAAGCCAGCGGGGCTGGAAAGTTCCACCAAATCTGAGACTGCTCGATTCGCAGTCTGAGCCATTCGCTCTTCCGCAGCCTTCTTTAGTGCTTCGTGGATCCGGCTCATTTTAGGCTCTTTTCAACCTCACTCGTCGATTTTCACGCCTTGGATACGAGTGCCCCGTCATATTTCTCTACATCTTTTGCCCTAAGTACATTTCCGTCGGTCCGAACATCGAAAGTCGGCACGCTTGTCAGAACGGGTAGCTTGAGGCAGACTTCCACATCGCGTTCCGAGTACAGAGCTTTGTCACTGAGAGCTAACAAATAAAGAATCCCGACAGATAAGGCGAGTCCGGCCCCCAAGCCGCCGCCCAGGAACACCACTTTCTTGGGAAACGAAGGACTGGAAGGCAGGCTGGGAGCGTCGAGCACCTTGAAATTTTCCCCTTCTTGTTGGTGTTCGAGATCCGTCGCCATTGCCGAGTTCTCTCGCTTCTTCAACAAGTCGTTATAAATGTCCGAAGCGGTTTGATAGTTTCTCGTCAATTCCTTCAATTGCTGTTCGATCACCGGGCTCGCCTGCAAGCGGCTCTGCAATTTTCGAATTTCATCCTGAATCTGGACCTGTCGCTTGGTAAGGTCGGCAATGTTGAAGTTGTCCTGCTTGATTCTGGTCCGCAATTGTTGGAGGGAGGCTGGCTCTCGAAGCGCGGCTTGCGTGCTTGTTTTCTGAGGCTTGGGCGCCGGTTCTTCCGCCATCCTCTTTTTCAGATCTTCGATTTGTGACTTCAACTTGATCGCGTCTGGATGCTCAGGGGTGTACTTGGCCAGTAAGGCCGCAAGTTGCTCCTGAAGGGCCGCCAACGTCTGTTCCTGATTTTCCGGATTCTGTGCTCCTTCCTGGGAAGATTTCCAGTTCGCTTCTTGCTGGGCTAACAGGGTTTCGTTCAGGGATTTGTCCTCTTGCGCGCGTGTAAGGGCCTGCGTTGTCGCGTCCAACTGCGAATTCATTCCGTTCAGTAGCGTAAGGTTTGTCTGTTCCTGCTCCGGCATAATTACCAGATTCTCCGACTTAAACTGCGCCAGCTTTTTGTCCTGCGCAATAAGCTTGGCCTTGGCCTCTTCCATTTGTTCTGACAGAAACTGGGTTGTCTTGTTCGATTGCGTCACGCGCGCCGTCGCGTTCTGCTCCATGAACATGGACGTGATTTCCTGGCAGATCTGCCGCGCCAATTGTGGATTGTCGAAGGTTACGCTTACGTTGAACCCGGGCGGCTGGTGGTCAGCCGATCCTGCCATCGGCTGGATCAGCTCCACGTCGATCGCACTCTTCAATCTTTCTACAAGGTCTTCCACATGCGTCGTGGCGCGATCTTGAGGGTACAGGCTGAATTTAGTGATGATCATTTCCAGCCTGGATCTGCTCAGAATCTGGGCCTTCATTGACGCCATTCGTTGATTCAGGTCATCGGTGATCACTGGTCTGATTAGATCGGTTGGCACGGTGGGGCGTTCCACCAGAACCAGGGTGGACGATGTATATTTCTTCGGCAATATCAACGAGGCTGCCAGACCGATCGCACCGAGCGTCAGCGTAATGAAAGTCGGTATCCACCAGTAGCGGCGCAAGATCCGCTTCACATCGGCAATGGCGATTTCCCCGTTTCTTACCATCTCTGGCTACCTCGACTTCGAAGGCAATCTCGAAGTCCTTTCCAAGCAAGCGTCCACTTAAACTACTCCAATAGGAGGGAACATGCACGAAGGCTTCCACGAAGCCTGGGCGGCTGAACTCACCAAATTTTCACACATTGAAACAACTATCCCAATATCAATGGCTTGGAGACTTTTCGCTTTATCGGACGTGTCGAGGTCCGCCTTCCTCTCTCTGCCATTCTGAAAAAGTGGAAAAAATATACCCCATTTATCCAACTGATTCCCTCCCTCGCGGTTAGCTCTTGCAAATACTGCAATGCAAATCCACCCTCTCCAAAATCCATTCCCAGGGGAAAGCTCGACAATCTATTGATATTGCATAACTTAACTACCCAAAGGATTCATCCTTGCCATAAAGGGTAGGGGGGCGCAAAATTGCATCTCTGCCCCATATGAATCTGTGCGCTTATTTGCCAAGCAGTTTGCTCCGCAAACCTCCACTCGCGTTCAAGCGAGCAGCAACATTTTTCTTGCTCACTTTGCTTGTCTGCAACGGATGCAACCGTGATCCTAAGAAATTCCTCGCGAAGGGCAACGCGAGCTACGACCAGGGAAAATATCCCGAGGCCTTCATTTACTACGGCCGCGCCATCCAGCTCGATCCCCGCTACGCGGAGGCACACTTTAAGCTCGCGCAAACGCAGCTCAAACTTAAGAGCTGGCCCGGCGCATTCGTCGAACTTCAGCGAACCGTCGAGCTCCAGCCTGATAACTGGCCGGCACAATTGGAACTCGGAAGGTTGCAACTCGTTGGAGGGCAAAAGAATGAGGCCAAGGACCGTGCGCAGCTGATACTCAAAGCCAATCCTGCCAACGTCGAAGCGCAACTCCTTCTCTCCGACACCGACGCCGCCCTCGGCAACTCCGCCGATGCTTTCCATGAGGCGAACGCTGCCGTGAATATGGCGCCGGAACGCGCCGCAACCTATTTGAATCTCGCCGAATTGCAAATGCGTGCGGGGAATCTAAAAGACGCCGAGCCGAACCTGCTCAAGGCCCAGAGCTTGGATCCAAAAGCGCTCAACTCTTATTTGATGTTGGGCGGCTTATATCATCAATTGAAACGGAATCCAGACGCGGAAAAACAGTATCAAGCCGCGATCGTGGCTGCTCCCCAGGATCCCTCGCCGCGTGCCGCTCTTGCCGGCCTCTATTTTTCTGAGGGGCAAACGGCGCAGGCGGAACAGGTCCTGACCGACGCCAAAAATCAGTTAAGCACCAATTCCGCCGCCTACCGGATGCTGGGAGACTCCTATCTTTCCCGCGGTCAACTTGACAAGGCAACCAGTGAGTTTGCGGCTCTCTCCGCAAAATACCCCGACGATCTTTCTGTTCAGAGAGCTTATATCCAACTCCTGATCCTCAATAATCAACTGGACAATGCTTCGCCTCGCATCGAAGCCATTCTGAAGAAGGCGCCTCAGGATGCCGAAACACTCGTCCTCAAAGGCCAGATCCTGTTGCGCCAGAACAAACCGGATGAGGCTCTCACCACTCTGCAGGCCGCCCTGAAGAGCGCTCCCGACAACGCCATGGGCCACTATCAGTTGGGCCTCGCGTTCGTCGAGAAAGGCAACACACAGCAGGCAGAGAGTGAATGGCGGGAGGCCGTGCGCCTTCGCCCAAACTTCACAGAAGCCTGGCTCGCTCTGGCGAAAAACGCTACCTCCAAGGGCGACTGGAAGAATCTGGAGGATTTGAGCAGCCAGTTGAAGTTGCATGCGCCGAACTCTCCTGAAGGTTACCTCTTTCATGCGACCGCGCGGATGAATCAAGGCGACGCCGTGGGGGCCGAGGCGGATTTGATGAACCTGCAGCGTTTGGGACCGCAAAGTCCCATGTACTACCTGAAGATGGGAGAATTGCGGCTGGCGCAAAAGCGCACCGCGGATGCTGAGGCAATGTTCCGTCAGGCGCTCGCTCTCGATCCCAACTCCTTGGAAGCGATTCGCGGCATAGTTCTGGTCGATGAAGCAAAGAATAAGCCTGCCGACGCATTGGCCTTCGTTCAGGAACAGGTTAAGCGAAATCCCAACAGTGCCGGACTGTTCATGCTACTCGCCGAACTCCAGGTCCAGGCAAAACAACTGAAGCAGGCGGAAGATTCCGCGAATCAGGTTCTCACCCTCGATAAAAATAATGTCCCCGCCATGGTCCTACTCGCACAATTGCAGGCCGCGGACGGTTCACCGGATAAAGCCATCACGCTCTTCCAGCGGGCCATTGAACTCTCCCCTCGCGATCTCCGCCTGCAAATCTCGCTTGGCGCTCTCTACGAAAGGGCGGGCAACTGGCAGCAGGCCGAATCAACCTATCAAAAAGTTTTGACGATTGATGCGGAGAATGCCCTCGCATCCAACAATCTCGCCTACCTGCTCCTGGAACATGGTGGCAGCCCGACTGTCGCGCTCACTCTCGCCCAGACTGCTCGTAAGGGACTCCCCAATCTCCCCAACGCCGCGGATACCCTCGGATGGGCCTACTATAACAATGGAGGCTACTCGGTCGCAGCGCCTCTTTTGGAAGACGCGGTAAAAGCAACTCCGGATAATCAGGCCTTTCGCTATCACCTGGGCCTTACGTACCAGAAGCTCAACGACCCGGCTAAAGCCAAAGCCGAACTCGAAAAAGTCATCAGTTTGAATCCCGCGTCCCCGGTTGCCGACCAGGCGCGTCACGCGCTTTCCCAGCTCTCTGGCGGTTAATTCAATTGCGGCATCCCGGAATCAATTCGCCGGCCAGTTTTCCGGCAAGAATCGATTCGGGTCGGGATGAGTTTTGATCGGGCTCATTTGCATCTTTCTATGGGTGAAGCCAAAATCGTTCCGCACTGGATGGATTAACTTGTAGGCTTCGCGTTTACTCGCAAACCGCTCAAACTCTTCCATCGTACGGTTTTTGACGGGGGAGAACGGATAGCAGGAGAATACTGCCATGAAAGGTGTCGTGCTTGCCGGAGGAAAAGGTTCACGCCTCTATCCGCTTACTCGCGTCACCAACAAACACTTGCTTCCCGTTTATGACCGGCCGATGATCTTTTATCCCATCCAGACGCTGGTGGATGCGGGCATACGCGACATCATCGTCGTCACAGGTGGACAAAACTCGGGCGACTTTATTCGGTTGCTTTCCAACGGCAAGGAGTTCGGCCTTCACCGCATTCATTACACGTACCAGGAAGGAGAGGGCGGCATCGCCGACGCTTTGCGCCTCGCGCAGCCCTTCGTGGAGGATGAAAAGATCTGTGTCGTCCTGGGCGACAACATCATCGAAAATAATATAATCGCGGCGAAGGAGTCCTTTGAAAAACAAAAACGCGGAGCCCACATCCTCCTGAAGGAAGTACGAGACCCGGAGCGCTTCGGGTGCCCAGAACTTTCCGCCGGAAAAATACTCAAAATTGAAGAGAAGCCGAAGAAGCCCAAGTCGAATTACGCCGTGACCGGAATCTATTTCTACGACTCGACGGTTTTCGACAAAATCGGCAAAACCAAGCCGAGCTGGCGGCACGAACTGGAAATCACCGACGTCAATAACATGTACTTGAAGGAAAAAACTCTCACCCACAGCATCCTGGACGGTTGGTGGACCGACGCGGGGACGTTTGAATCCCTTTTGCGTGCCACGAATCTCGCCGCCGAAACGGGGACCAACAAGCTGCCCGGACGAGGGAAACCTCCGCGGCCGTCCGAGGATTCAAAGTGATGCAGCGTGATCCATTCGACGGCCCCTGTAATATCGATTCGCGAAAGGAAGGCAGTGATTGAAACTTCTCGTTACAGGCGGAGCGGGCTTCATCGGCTCTAACTTCGTGCGCTTTCTTCTGAACGCCCGCCGCGACATCGAAATCGTCAATTTCGACCAATTGACATACGCGGGCAATCCGGAAAGCCTGTCGGATGTCGCGCCTGATCCGCGCTATCAGTTCGTTCGCGGCGACATCACCGACCGTAACGCGGTCGATGAACAGTTTCGGCGCGGCCTTGACGCCGTGATCCACTTTGCCGCGGAGACCCACGTGGATCGCAGCATTGAAGACGCTGCCCCTTTTCTCAAGACCAACATTTTCGGCACCCAGTGCCTGCTGGAAGCAGCCCGCGCCTTTCCCAACATTCGATTCATCCACATCAGCACCGATGAGGTTTACGGCAGCGCCCCCGCTGGAATGGCGTTCAGGGAAGAGACACCGCTCGACCCCCGCAGCCCTTATGCCGCCAGCAAAGCCTCCGCCGAGCACTTCGTCACCGCCTACGCCAACACGTATGGAATTTCCTCCGTCATCCTGCGTTGCACCAACAATTTTGGGCCTTATCAATTTCCCGAAAAATTAATCCCCTTGATGATCGCAAACGCGGGCGAAAACAAGCCTCTTCCGATTTATGGGGACGGCATGCAGGAGCGTGACTGGCTGTTTGTGCAAGACTATTGCCGCGCTATCGCTCTGACGCTCGAGGAAGCCAATCCCGGTTCCATCTACAATGTTTCCTCCGGCGAATCTCAGCCCAATCTGAAAATCGTACGCACAATCTTGCAAATTCTCGGCAAGCCCGATTCCCTCATTCAATATGTGCAGGATCGCCCCGGCCACGATCGCCGCTACGCGCTTGACAGCTCGAAAATTAGGCGTGAACTTGGTTGGTGCCCGCTGGTCAGCTTCGAAGAAGGGATACGCAAAACGATCGACTGGTATCGCGACAATTCCGTGTGGCTCGATCACGCGCGTTCCGGCGAATATCGCAATTACTATGAGCGCCACTATAGCCGCCGGTCGGAGACTTTTCGCTCTTAAGTTGACCCACTGCGCGGCGGCTCCTCTGGTTTTCCCGCGTTTTCAGCTTCAGGGTATTGCTGAACCAACGAACTCATGCGAATTCTAATCATCGGCTCCAATGGCTTGCTGGGAAGAGACCTCGTCGCGGACTGGACGGGAGACATTGTCATCCCCGCAAATTCGCGCGATGCCGACATCCGCGAAATTGGACAGGTTCGCAAATTAGTGACTCAAGCGCAGCCCGACTGGATCATCCTGGCCGCCGCCTACACGGATGTTGACCGCAGCGAACTGGACCCGGACCTGGCCTTCGCCGTTAATCGCGATGGCACGAGGAATGTCTCTATCGCGGCGCGTGAGTTTGGCGCGAAACTTTGCTATCTGAGCACCGACTACCTCTTTGACGGCGCATCCAATCATCCCTACGAACCAGATGACGCCATCCATCCCCTAAACGTCTATGGCGCTTCCAAAGCCGCCGGCGAACGGGGAGTCCAGGCTGAAGCCGGGCGCTGGTTAATCATCCGCACCTCGTGGCTGTTTGGCGCGGCCAGGGCCTGTTTCCCGGAGAACATTCTCCAGGCGGCCGATTCCCTCCCGGATTTAAAAGTTGTTGCCGACCAAGTCGGTTCTCCCACCTATACGAAGGATCTCGCAAGTGCCGTTCACGAATTGGTCCGGGCAGACGCACACGGCATATTGCACTTCACAAACTCTGGATCGTGCTCCCGGTTCGAATTTGCCAGGGCAATTCTGCAAGGGGCGGGCCGTACCACGACCGTTTCCCCGATCACGTCCGCCGAGGCTGCCCGCCCCGCCAGGCGTCCTGCCTTTTCTGTTCTGTCTCCAGGGGCTCTCGCTCCCTACGGCGTCACCATGCGTAGCTGGCAAGACGCCTTGGAGGCCTATCTCTTGGATCTACGCCGGAAAGGAAAACTTCGCTAGGGAATTCTACGCCCCTCAGCAGATAACTCCTCATGGGAATTCGCTTCAAATATTGGATACCAGCCATCTGCGTGGCCGTGCTCATCTCCACCTTCTCAACTCATTACTTCAGCAGTGCGGAAACTTCCAAAATCTTGATTCCATTCCTGCATTGGATCTTTCCGGCCGCAAGCCCGCACACTCTTAGCAGGATGCACACCGCAATTCGAAAACTGGCCCACATCACGGAATTCGGCGTCTTCAGTACCGCTGTGTTCCACGGAGTTCGAGGCGAGCGCCGCGGCTGGCAATGGCAGTGGGCACTCCTTACCCTGCTGATCGCCGTAAGCTACGCCGGACTCGACGAGTGGCATCAATCGTTTGTGCCGGTTCGAGAAGCCAGATTCCGCGATGTCCTGATCGATTCGACCGGTGCCGTGCTCGCACAACTGTTCGTATGGGTCTATGCGAAGTTCCACAGGAACTCCATCCCATCGACATAGCTCGAACAAACGGCTTCCTGGCTGCTGGTGTTGTATCACCCCGGCTAGGGGATAACGGCAGTGGCCTCGTTTGAATAGGCGCTCTCGGTCCCGGTTCCATCCACCGCTGTTGTCACAAAGTAGTAAGTGGTCCCGTTCACTACAGTCGAATCGGTGTAACTCCCTGCCGGGACCAGGCTACCGTTCAATTTCGTGTAGCCGGCGCCGCTCGTCGTGCTCCGGTACACGTTGTACCCGGAAACCACGGAGGTGCTCGCAGTCCACGAGAGGCTGACGGTATGCGGTACAGGAACCACTCCGCTGCCGGAAAGCGTAATTGCGGCCGGTGAACCTGTGGCGTTGCTTGTTATCGTGACGCTTCCGCTCGCAGCGCCGGTAACCGTGGGGCTGAAGATGACGCTGAATGTTAATTTCTGCGAAGGCGTCAGCGTAACCGGCACGCTCGCCCCACTCAACGAGTAACCAGTCCCGCTCGCCACAATTTGGGAAATCTGCACGTTGGAATTACCTGTGTTGGTAACCGTCACCGTCTGCGTCGAACTTGTTCCGGTATCCACGCTTCCGAAGCTCAGGGTGCTCGCGCTAAGCGAAATGGTCTGCGTGGCGGTCGCGCCAGTTCCGGTCAGTGCAACCACGCTCGGTGAAGTGCCGGCGTTGCTCACAATCGTGATGCTCCCGCTCGAGGCACCCACGGCCGTCGGCTGATACTGCGCGTTGAATGTGCTCGTTTGCCCCGGATTGATCGAAAGCGGCAGGGTCAAACCGGTTGTGCTGAATCCAGTCCCCGTGACGCTCGCCTGAGTGATCGTAAGAACGCTGTTCCCGGTGTTAGCGATCTGAATCGTTTGGGAATTCATCGAACCCACGCCCACGCTGCCGAAGCTGGCGCTCGAAGGTGTCAGGCTGATTGCGGCGGCGGCCGTGACTGCCGTTGCCGAAAGATTAACCACCGTCGGCGTGGTGCCGCTGCTGCCTTGGACTGTCAGCGTCCCGGTCACTGTCCCCGCAGCGGCTGGCGTCACCGCAACCGTCAAGCTCCCGGACTGGCCTGCGGCGAGTGACATTGGAAACGACATTCCCGGCAGGCTGAACTGCGAACTGGAAAGCGACGCCTGAGTGATGGACACCGCCGTGTTCCCAGTATTCGAGATGGCGACAGTCTGTGTAGTCTGCTTCCCGACTCCAACGTTCCCGAAATTCAGGCTTGTGGGGCTGACTTGAAAGGCAGTCACCGTGGCCGTGGGCTTGCTCCCGCTTACCATACCTGCGCATCCGCC
>Ga0210403_10004021_pt1 | contig 12769 bp, 12 predicted proteins | sample IncBWC19MmetaG_FD_150863 | JGI IMG/M metagenome (GOLD analysis project Ga0210403, IMG submission 150863) | Forest soil microbial communities from Barre Woods Harvard Forest LTER site, Petersham, Massachusetts, United States - Inc-BW-C-19-M | ecosystem: Environmental > Terrestrial > Soil >... | reverse complement strand
GAAGTACACCTTCTGGTCCGGCCTCATCGGCGGCGCTTTCCTCACCATGGCGAGCCACGGCACCGACCAAACCATCGTCCAGAGACTCCTAGCCGCCCGCAACGAAAAAGACTCCCGCCGCGCCCTCCTCACCAGCGGCGTCATCATCCTCATCCAATTCACAATTTTTCTTTTAATCGGCGTTCTGCTCTTCGTCTTCGCGCAACACTCCCCGCTCCTCGCCCCAGGCGAGCGCACCGATCGCATCCTCCCGCTCTTCCTCGTCCGCGAAATGCCCACCGGCCTCGCCGGCCTTCTCCTCGCTTCGATCGTCGCCGTCGCTATGTCCAACGCTAGCGGCTCTCTCAATTCCCTCGCCGCCAGCAGCGTCCTCGACTTCTCCAAACTCCGCGGCCAATCCACCGACCCCGAAAAATTCCTCCGCCTCAGCCGCCGCATGACCCTCTTTTGGGGCGCCATCCTCATGGTTTTCGGCTTCGTAAAATGGGGCCCGCTCCTCGAAGCCGGCCTCACCGTCGCCTCTCTCCCCTTCGGAAGCCTCCTCGGCCTCTTCCTCCTCGGCACCCTCGACCGCCGCGCCACCGCCACCGGCGCACTCATCGGAATGTTTGCCGGCCTAGCCACCGTACTTTGCATTTGGAGATTTACCCCAATCGCGTATACATGGTACGTGCTCATCGGCAGCCTAACGACCTTCGCCGTAGGTGCCGCTGTGAGCCGCATTCATGGATCAGAAAAAATTGCCAATGCATAGCGTCCTCATGCGACGCGTCAAATCTGTAGGGGCACGATTCATCGTGCCCTACGGTCGACCCGAAACCACCACATGAAAACTTCGCGCAAATTTCTATGACCGAAACTCCGACCACGGATCACGGAACACGGGCCACGGGACACGGCCCCTCCCCCCGCCTCGACCTAGTCCGCGGCCTAGGCGCCTGGGCTTCCGGCGCCATCGTCGTCGGCACCATGATCGGCACCGGCATCTTCCTCAAGCCCGCCGAAATGGCTCGCGAAGGCCGCACCGTCTCCGTCGTTTTCGCCGCCTGGATCGTCGGCGCCATCCTCTCCCTCTTCGGCGCGCTCTCCTTTGCCGAACTCGGTGCCGCCATCCCCGAAGCCGGCGGCGAGTACGCCTATCTGCGCCGTGGATTCGGCCCCACCTGGGGTTTTCTCTTTGGTTGGACGCACTCCATCGTCGGCCGTCCAAGCTCGCTCGCTTCCATCGCCGCGGGACTCATGCGTTTTCTCAGCTTCCTGATTCCCGCCGTCGCCGCTCCCATCTTCACTATCCACATCGCCATCCCCGGCCTCACCGGATGGATCAAACCTTACGACTTCGTTTTCACCTGGGCGCAGCCTCTTGCCGTTTTCTGGCTTGTGCTCATGACCGGCATCAACTATCTCGGCGTACGTCTCGGCGGCGCCGTCCAGGTTTTTCTCACCGCCATAAAAATAATCTCCGTCGTCATCGTGATTGGCGTAGCGTTTTTCGCCCCAGCCGCCGCGCCCCACGCTCCCGATCCTATGTGGCCCTCCGCGCTCAACGGCGGCGTCCTCAGCGCGTTCCTCGCCGCTCTCGCTGCCGCTTTGTGGGCCTATGATGGCTGGGAAGATTTAAACCTTGTCGGCTCGGAAGTGGAAAATCCGCAGCGCAATTTTCCGCGCGCCCTGGTTGGCGGCGTGGCTCTTGTCGCCGTTATCTATCTTTTGTTTAGCGCCGCTTGCTTGAAGGTGCTTCCCTTCGACACCGTTGCCGCTTCCTCGCACATCGCTTCCGACGTAGTCCAACATGTCGCCGGCCCCATCGCTGGCGCCTGGATCACCGTCGCCATGGTCATCAGCGCCCTCGGCTCGATGAACTCTTCCGTCCTCAGCGGCGCTCGTCCTACGTACGCCATGGCTCGCGACGGCATCTTCTTCAAAATCGCCGACGGCGTTCATCCAAAATATCGCACACCCGGCCGCGCCCTGATTTTTCAAGGCATTCTCACCAGCTTGATGGCTTTGACGGGAACTTTCGAAGAACTAACCAATCTCTTTATTTTTGCTGGATGGATTTTCTACGGCCTCGCCGTCGTCGCTCTTTTCCGCCTCCGCGTCACCGAACCCAACATGCCCCGCCCCTATCGCTGCTGGGGCTATCCCTGGGTTCCCGGCCTCTTCGTCGCCGGCGCACTCGCCCTCACCTTCAACATTTGGCTCGACCGCCCTGGCCGCTCCTCCCTCGGCCTCCTCCTCATGTTCGCCGGCCTCCCCTTCTACCGCTATTGGAGCCGAAAATCACACGCGCACCCGGCGTAGCCAATCATTCGCTGTAGGGGCGGGGCTTGCCCCTCCGCAGTCATAAGAAGGCCGTCTGGTTGCAATGAATTCTGGGTTGTTGAATGGAATAGTTAGTTTGTAGTGGCGCAGCATGCTGCGCCACATCGAGCAAGATCGTTACGCTGAAGCGGGACGACGGGATCGCAAGAGCTGCACCGGAAGCCCGCCTGCTAGCAAGGCTATACCCGGCAGCACTACCCACGCGAGCAATCCTATACACAAGGCGCTAAGCATCACGTTGTGCGCAACGTGATCGTCGAGAATCACGCACACGGGAAACGCCGCAAGGAAAAATACGAAATACGGCAACACTGGAAAAAAGATCGAGACAAACGCGCTGCGTCGCGACGCTCCCGCCCGGCTGGAAAGGTACGCTCCCATCGCTCCGATCGGAACCAGACAAAGCAGCCATGGCACATAAATCACTGTCATTGGAGCCATCACCCGCCAACCGTGGGGACTCACCACCCAAGGCTTCGGACCAATAAACTGAATCGTCATAAGCAGCATCATCGATAGAAACAGCGTCAAAAACCCGGGTAGCCACACTTGTTTGACTCGGTCCGCCATAACGTCCTCCTTCATTCGTGCCCACTGAATTTGCCGCCGCAGAGATCGCCAATTCTTTACTTGCGAAAGCGCCCGCTCGGCCGCAGCTTCTTCTGAGAGGCCTAGCCGGCGTTGTTGCTCATACGTTTCTTCGAGATGGCCACCAAGCTCCGCGATGACTGCACCCCTTTCGTCATCCCCAAGAGCAAGATCCCCGAGTTGCTGCCGTACGTGTGCTTCCCAATCACACATGCGACACCTTCGTCAGCCGCCGCAAAGCGCGGAAGAGCTCGTCCCATTCCTTGCGGATCGGCGCGAGTTTTTTCTTCCCTTCAGGCGTCAGGCGGTAGCATCGGCGGCGGCGGCCCGTGTCGCTCGTTTCCCAGGCGCCGCGTACCCAGCCTCGCTTCTCCAGCCGGTACAGCAGCGGATAAAGCGACGCCAGCGTAAATCGCAACGCCCCATGCGTCTGCTCTTCGATGCGCCGAGCCATTTCATACCCATGCAGCGGCCCCTCTTCGAGCACGCTCAACACCGCCAATTCCGCCGTCCCCCGCTTAATCCCTGGAGCAATCATCGCGTCTCCTATATATAGGATTCTTATACATAGAACATAGCATTGTCAACTGCCCTGAAGTACAGTGGAGACTAACCTTGTAGGGGCGGGGCTTGTTTACCCTGAGCCTCGAAGGGCCCCGCCATGCTCTGGCAAGGCGGAAGGCCGCAACGATCCGGATCGCTATTCGCCAAGCGGCGCGGCAATGCCCAAAAAGACCAGCACCGCGCGATTCAGCCGGAGCATATCCTTGTCCGCAAGCTGGCCGACACAAACTCCGAGCTTTGTCTTCCGAACCGTCGTCACCTTATCCACCATCAACCGGCACTCCGCTCGCAATCCGTTGCTTTCGCTCGGCTTGATCAGCAGCCGGAACAGGGGCGCCTCCGTCGGATCTGTCGTGAACGCGCAAACCGTCACGGAGTCCGTCCCATCGAAACGATCGTCTTGCAGGATCACCACCGGCCGTGGCTTCCCGGAATAATCCGCGCCTCCTGCAACCGTCCAAATCTCTCCGCGCTTCACGCTGCGTCCGGATCGGAGATCGCATCGATAAAGTCCTGATCCTGATTGGCGTGAGGACTCTTGGCAACCGCCAGCGACTGCCTGCGGGCTTCCGCCATAAAGACCGGCGAGCGCAGATCGGGCACCCAAATCTGAATGGGCCGTAAACCCTGCTTGCGCAGGCGCCTGCGATGCGCCCTTACCTTATCTCGGGACGTCTTCGGCCGGCTCTTCGTTCCCATGTCAACCCTCCTGGTGGGTTACATGTAACTTACCATAACTGCGGCGGCGCTCTCCACAGTGTTGGACTGGCCGTTGCCTTACTCCCTAAATCATGTGGGACCGCTCAGGGATTCACGTCCCGCACAACATTGCGAAGAGGCGACTTTGGAGTGCGGCAGCTCTGCTGCCGCTTTTCTCAGTCATTAGCACGACTCGATAATTGGTAAGGCTCAGTACGCCGAAGCAACTCGTACAGAAGGCGCATGCGCCGCGACAGGCGGACCGCTGATGGGCAGCGTAACGCTTTCTGCCTCTGGGCTGACGACAACTTCCGGATGCAAAATCTTGGCCAGCGCTTCGATGCCGCAGATCAGCCGCGGTCCCGGCCGCGAAAAATACCCGCTGGCATCCGTCGCATACACTCTCGAATTCCTCACCGCCGGGATCGCGTTCCATTCCTCGGGAAAAGACATTCTGCGGTATTCATCACGCGCTTGCTGCGCGCTGTAGCCACACTGCGCAATAAAGAGAATTTCCGGAGCGGCATCCATCACATCCTCGGCGGTAATCCGGAAAGAAGGCGTCCGCTTCTTGCCGAGCACATCTTTCCCGCCAGCCACCTCGATCATTTCCGGCACCCAGTGCCCCGCGACATAAAACGGCTCGAGCCATTCCAGAACCGCCACGCTTGGCCGATGCTCCATCGACTCAAGCTGCCCTTCCAGCTCGCCGAGCCGCGTTCCAATTTTCTTTAGCAGCGCTTCGGCCTCGTGTCCGCGGCAAGTCGCTTCGCCCACCCACAAAATGTCGCGCCACACATCGCCGAGATCCTGCGGATTCAAGCACAAGACTTCCGGCAACTGCGGAAAACGCGCCAAGGTCGCAGCTAAATCATCCGGTGAAGCGGCGCAAACCTGGCACAAATCCTGCGTAATAATTAAATCCGGGGCCAATTCCACCAGCGCCTCAGCATCCACGGAATAAAGGCTCTCGCCGCGCGAAACATATTCACGTACCAGCCGGTCAATTTCCGAGGGAGACGCGTCGTGCGGCAGCCGCGAGTGAATCACCACGCGCTTGGCGCGCGCCCGCGCCGGAAAGTCGCACTCATGGCTAACGCCAACAATTTCTTTGTCAAATCCCAAAGCAAACAGTATTTCCGTAGCCGACGGCAGGAGAGATACGATACGCATGCCGAAACTCTAACATAAGTGCGCGATAGTCAGATATCAGATATCAGGTATCCAGGTGGAAGAGGACAGACTGGTAGAATTGCATGTTTAGTTGACATCGCGGTAATTATACGTTCAACTCTTTGACTGCAAACATCAGTTCTGCATAGCTTGATATGGAAAAGCCGAAGACCGACAAGAAGGAACCGCCAACATGCAATTGCGAATGCGTGCGTTGCGATATTGGCAATCACTGCTTCAAGCGCCCGCTCTGCCAGCACCCGCGCTGGAGCGAAATCCCGCCTAAACGAAAGCGGCCTCGGGGCGGCTGACGCTGCTTGCACGGGCCTTCTTGGATTCCTCTTTTTTCACCCACTCAGCAAAGAGAAGCTCGAATTCGTCCTGCGTGTAGATTCCCTTTTGAATGAGCAGCGAATTCATCGCATAAACAGTCGCCTTGAACGCCTCATCGCGGGATGCCAGTCTCATCGCTTCTTCGTATGACATAAGGTTCGACCTTTCGTACCTTCATCCAACGGCAAATGACCTTCGTCGACACATAGTACCGCCGCTTGCTGTTCACTGACAACGAACTTCGCTCAAGGTCTGGATTCCTACTTGTAAATAAAATATTTGCGGCGAGTGGCGTCGAAATTCGTTAGGTCTGTCGACCAGCTTGCCACGATTTGCTCGGGCGCAACGCCGGCTTGAAGCTGGCGGATGGTTTCTGCGTTGCCCACCAGGACGAGCAGTTTCGCTGGATCAAATTTTGCGGGATAGAGCTTTTGCAAAATGACAGCGATCTCCAAGCCCGTGCGCACGGAACGCACCGCGGCGCGATCCGTGATGCGAATGCCAACGCCGCCGCAGCGCTGTCCTGCATAAAGTCCCGATACAGGAATGAAAGGTTGGTCGGTGAATCGCAGGCCCGGTTGATGCAGCGCGTTCAACTTATCCGCAACCGCCATTCCATCCATCCACGGGGCGCCAAACTCTTCGAAAGGCGCTTCCGTCCCGCGTCCCACGGAAACACCAGCGTTTTGCAGAATCTCGATTCCTGGATACACAATCGAGCCCTTCACCGTACGCAAATTCGGCGACGGAGGCACCCAGCGAATCCCCGTGCTCTCGAAAAAATAATTGCGATGCCAGTTTTTCATCGCAATCACGTGCAAATCGCATCCGATATGATTCTCGGCGTTAAAAAACTGCGCCAGCTCGCCGATGGTCAACCCATAACGAATGGGCAGCGGAAAATAGCCGACGATGCTCGTCTTGTCTGAATCCAGCATCGGCCCTTCAATGACGTCGCCGCCGAGCAAATTGGGTCGGTCCAGCACGTAAAACGCGATGCCGTGTTTCGCGGCCTCTTCCATGCAATACGCCATCGTCGCGGTGTACGTATAAAACCGCACGCCGGCATCCTGGACATCGAACACAAGCGTGTCGATGCCCGCAAGCATTTCGTCCGTGGGACGCAGCGATTCGCCATATAAACTGTACGTTGGAAGCCCGGTCGTCGGATCTTTGGACGACGAATATTTATCGTCAGCCCGTCCCGAGATGCCATGTTCGGGACTGAAGAGCGCCACAAGTTGCATACCCGGCGCGTGAAAAAACAGTTCAATGCTGGAGCGCCCCTGGCCGTCGAGACCGGTGTGATTGGTGATCAGTCCGACGTGCTTTCCGCGAAGTGGCGCGAATTTTTCCGCTTCGAGAACGTCCAATCCCGTTTGCACGCGCCCCGGCCGCCCTGATTTTTTTGTGGAAGCGTGCGCGGGAACGGCAAAAGCAGCGATGACCACCAGGCTTAGTAAGACAACGAATCTCTTTTCACGAACCCATTCAAGACGGTCTTGGCTCAAACCATTCCCTCCGGCTGCGCCCACCAATGATATTCTGGAACGCTTCGTTCGGCGCTTCGTTGTGAGCCTTTAGTGCGTGTGTTATATACAGTCGCAGGGACAACGCGTCAACCGGGAGACCCACATCTGATGAAAGGACGCGGTACTGGCGTTCTGTTTCTCGTTCCTTGCAGTTTGTTCCTTCTTCTTATGGCCCACACGACTCGCAGTCAAAACCAATCTTCTTCCGCGCCCTCCAACTCTTCGACGCCTTCTTCTGCCACAAAAGATGCATCGGCAGCGAAGAAAAGTGGCGCAACGCCGAAATCCTTACAAAAATTATCACTAGCTGCCGCGCAATGGGTGGAATCGACGCTGAGTAAAATGACGCTCGACGAAAAAGTCGGGCAAGTTATTTTCGCGACGTATCACGGCAGCTTCACCGCAACCGACGCGCCCGCCTATGCCGACATGATGCGCGACGTGGAAAAACTCCACGTCGGCGGCTTCATCAACATCACACAGAGCTCGCCGCTTGGCATCGTAAAAAGCCAGGCGTATCCGACAGCTGTCCTCACAAACCAGCTACAAGCAAAATCGAAACTCCCGCTGCTCGTCGGCGCCGATTTCGAGCGTGGCACAGCCATGCGCCTCGATGAAGGGACTTCGTTTCCCACCGCGATGGCGCTCGCCGCCGCAGGCAATCCCAAAGATGCCTACACCATGGGAAAAATCACCGCGCTCGAAGCGCGCGCCGTCGGCATCCACTGGATTTACGCGCCCGACTCCGACGTCAACAACAATCCCAACAATCCCATCATCAACACGCGCTCCTTCGGCGAAGACCCGCAAAAAGTCGCGGAGTACGTGACGCAGTTCGTGCGCGGCGTGCAAGAAAACGGCGGACTTGCGACCGCAAAACACTTTCCAGGTCATGGCGACACGGCCGCGGATTCGCATATCGATCTTCCGGTCATTCACGCCGACCGCGAGCGCCTCGACAAATTGGAACTGGTTCCCTTCCGCGCCGCCATCGCAGCCGGCGCGGACAGCGTCATGACAGGTCATCTGTCGATCCCTTCGCTGGAGCCCGATGCGAACACGCCGGCAACACTCTCTTCAAATATTCTGACTGGACTTCTCCGGAAAGAGCTCGGGTATCAGGGATTGATCGTCACGGACGCGATGGACATGGGCGGCATCACTGTGCGCTACGCGCCAGGGGAAGCGGCGGTGCGCGCGTTTGTCGCGGGAGCGGATGCGCTGCTTATGCCGCCGGTTCCGGATGCGGCGATCGATGCGTTGAAGGATGCAGTGAAGTCCGGACGCATTTCGCGCGAGCGGCTCGACGCTTCCGTGCGGCGCATCTTGCAAGCGAAGGCGCGGATTGGACTGTACAAAGAGCGTTTGGTGGACGTGAACGCGCTGAACAAACATTTTGGAAAAGTGGAATGGCAGCGCGATGCCCAGGAAATTTCGGATCGCGGCGTGACGCTGCTGCGCGACACGGCGCATCGCTTGCCGCTCGATGGCACGAAGCCGACGCGGGCGCTGCTAGTTGCGCTGTACGCCGATCCGGAACCGTATCCTGGCGAAGACCTCGAGCGCGAGCTGCGTTCGCGAGTGGATTCGGTGACGACGTTGCGCGCGGACACGCGATTTGTGAAAGCGGACAATTTGAAATTGCCCTCGCCGGACACTTACGATGTCGCGATACTCGCGTTCTTTGTGCGCGTAAGCGACCGCAAGGGGAATGTGGACATTCCCGCGGAGCAAGCGGCGCTAGCGGAAAAAGTTTACAGGAATGGAAAGCCGGTGGTGACGATCGGACTCGGCAGCCCGTATCTGGTCGAACATTTTCCCCAGGCGGAGACCTGGCTCGCGGCGTTCGGCATCAGCGACGTGGCACAAATTTCCGTGGCGCGAGCGCTGTTCGGGCAGATTGCGGTACGCGGGAAATTGCCGGTGACGGTGCCGGGCGTGGAGATGAAAGCGGGATTTGGCATTGAGCTGGCGGCGAATCCGATGACGGTGCAGCCGATGGACGTGCGCGCAGAGGCGCAGTTGCAGCCGGCTTTTGACGTGATCGAACGCGCGATTGCGGACAAAGCGTTTCCCGGCGCGACGCTGGCGGTTGGATACAAAGGGCGCGTGGCGCTGCATGCGTTTGGCAAACTAAGCTACGACGCAAAATCGCCGCAAGCGAATGTGCGCACGATGTATGACGTGGCGTCACTGACGAAAGTGATTGTGACGACGACGCTGGTGGAAAAGCTTGTCGAAGGCGATTTCAAATCGCCGCTGCAACTGGACGCGCCGATCGAGCGGTATTTGCCAGAGTGGACGGCAGGCGGCGAACCCCAAAAAGGGTCGAAGGACCGCTCTCACGAAAATGCGCAAGAGATGGAATGGCGGCATCGCGTGACCGTGCGGCATTTGATGACGCATACATCGGGATTGCCGGCGTTCAAGGAGTATTGGCGGACTTCCACCGGTAAAGCAGACACTTTGAAAATGATTTTTGCCGAGCCGCTTGAATATGAGCCGGGTACGAAGATGATTTACTCCGACCTGGGGATTATTTTGATGGCGGAAATTATCCAGCGCTTGACGGGACGAACGCTCGACGACCTTGCGAAAGAATATATTTTCGCACCGCTCGGGATGAACGATTCGATGTACAAGCCGCCGAAAAAACTTTGGCCGTCGATTGCTCCGACAGAGTTTGATGCAAATTTTCGCAAGCGGCTGGTACAGGGCGAAGTGCACGACGAAAATGCGTTCGCCATTGGCGGCGTTTCCGGGCATGCCGGAGTGTTCAGCACGGCGCCGGATTTGTCGGCGTTTTGCCAGATGCTGCTGAACGGCGGCGTTTACGCGCACCAAAGAATTCTGCGCCGCTCGACGCTGGCACAATTCACCGTGCCGCAGCAGCTTTCGGGCGGCACGAGGACGCTCGGCTGGGTGGTGCCGACGGAAGGCAGCTCGAGCGGGCACTACTTTTCAGCGCACAGTTTTGGCCATACCGGATTTACCGGGACGACGATTTGGATCGATCCGGACCGTCAGCTCTTCGTGGTGTTACTGACCAATCGCGTCAACCCGACGCGCGAGAATCACAAAATCGCCGAGGTGCGACCGGCGGTCCATGATGCCGTGATGCAGGCATTGGGATTGGCGACGGTGGCAGCTCCAGTGAAGTGAATCGTGGTTTTCGTGATCGTGTTCCGTGTCCCGTGACCCGTGTTCCGTGATACCCGCCCCGTGCCGATTCTGAGAATGGGGTCTTTGTCGGTTTCCTCCTTGTGTGGACTTGGGTTACGGCGGCGGTCATCCTCGGAAGGATGAACCTACAGCACCTCCCCCTCCTTTTTTGTAAGTGTTGCTGATAGAGCACTTATCGGCGCTGGGCGGGTGTCGTGCCGGGCTAAAGCCCGGCGCTACGTTTGGCGGTTACCACGGCTTGCCGTCTACGAACAGGCGGTAGTTGTGGTCGAAGTGGACGGCATAGGGGTCGCGGGTGGGGGTGCCCGGTTGGCGGGGTTGCGTGGGTGGTTGGGATGGCGTTGGCGTTGGATGGGTGGGTGGATTGGTTGGAGGCGCGGGAGCGGCCGCGGGGCTTTCGCAATTGGTGAGAGCGGGGTTGGGGCGCTCGGGGAAGAGGTTGCGGGCGATTGCTAGGGCGGCTTCGGATTGCGTGGGAGTGGGGCGGGTGTTGGGGGTGGGTTGGCTCGGAGCGTTGGGCCGGACAGGACCTGCATTTTCAGAGGTCGCGCACGGCGCGACGGGCCGGGCAAGCCCGGCCTCTACAGGCGGCGCTTGCGTGGAAGGTTGGACGCGAGTTGGCGGAGTTGGAATTGGCTCGGGCTCGGCGAGGTCGCGTTCGGTAGGGGCGGGTTCGGCGTCGGGTTCGGCGTCGGCGGGGTCGGGTGGGGAGACTCGGCCGTAGTTGGCATCGACGGAGGTGCGGACGGCGTTGCGCCAGCCGTCGGTGCCGAAGGCGTTGATGTATTCGTGTTGGGCTAGGTGGATGGCTTGGAGTTGGGTTTGGAGCATGTAGGCGACGGTGCGGGCGACGCGGGGTTTGATGTGGCCGCGGATGACGGCGGGGACGAGACGGCCGAGGGCGGTGCTGAGATCGCAGGCGGAGAGGTAGTCGCCGGAGAAGAAATAGTCCAACTCTTTGGCGAGAGATTCGGTGGCTTGTGATTGGGATTCTTTTTGAGCGTGGTAGAAGCAGAAGTGAGGATGGCTGCTGATGCGTGGAGTGCGGCAGCGGCGGCCGTCCTCGTACGAGAATAGACAGAGTGGGGTGCGGTCCTTGGCGGTTAGCGAAGGCATGGGTTTCTCCTTGAATTAGATTTGAGATTTTGGGAAAGCGAAATGCGAAATACGAAATACGAAGCGCGGTCATCCTCGGAAGGATGACCCTACAACTTTTGCTGCGGGCATGGTATGGGACGGAAAAGAGCACAGGCAGGAGTGCCTGTGCTACCTAAAAACAGAAACGCCTCGCGGGTGGCGAGGCGCAGTACTGAACGGGACAATCATACCAGAATAGATGTTTGGTACACAAGAGCGAAATTCGGGTTGAGGACGGAAAGAAAAAAGACTTTACACAGAGGTCGCGGAGGGCACAGAGGACACAGAGAAGAAAAAGCAGATTCCTCGCTTCGCTCGGAATGACGGTTGGGGGGGACTTAAGCGGGACGAGCTCGTGGAGGCCGAGGGCGGCATTCGCAAGTGATGGCGAACTGGTTAGAGCGCTTTGCCTTTTGCGTGCTGACTGCGGAGTAGGAACGTTTTGGGGTGTGAGCCGCGGCCACAGATTTTGAAGGAGCCGAAGTCCTTGTACCAATCCCCTTCCGGAACATCCGGCTGCGACGCGATCCAAAGACGAAGCTGATTTAGATCGGCCACGCTGATGGCGCGTTCGTGCATGCGGTCGATGAGATGTTGGCGGACGTTTGGAGGAAGATTGTCCCAGGAAACGATCCTGGGCATCAGTCACCAAAGACCATTCGGCCGAGTTTGTCGCCGAGGCGTTTGGCTTCCTGTGGGTCATCGGTATTGCGGAAACGCTCGGCGAGTTCGAAAAACTCTTGCTGTTTGCGCTTTTCGGCTTCGATGCCGTTCTCGATAAGTTCAACCAGCATGCGGTTGGAACTGAGCCTGCGAGTTTTTGCCAGGGTGCGGACTTTAGCAGCGGTGGATGCGGGGAGGGTGACGCTCTGGCGTACCGTTTTGTTTGCGGCGCTCATTGCATCATTATGCACCACAATGGTGCGTTACTACAAGGAACCGTGATAGCGGTTACTGGCTTTATCGCTGCAGATCGAGGGCGGCTTGGGCGAGGTCGGCGGGTTTGCCGAGGTCGCGCCAGTAGGAGGAGTCGTGGCGGAAGGCTAGGATTTTTTCGCCATGGGTAGCGAGGCGGAGGTAGGAGTCGATGATGGAGAAGACGGGGGCGGATTCGGTGAGTTGGGGGAGGAGGCGGGGGGAGAGGATGTGGATGCCGGAGAAGGCGAGTGGTACTAACGGAGAGGATTCTTTGGATGGAGGAAGTGGCGAGTGGCTAGTGGCGAGTGGCGAGTGGA
>Ga0210403_10004020_pt1 | contig 12769 bp, 8 predicted proteins | sample IncBWC19MmetaG_FD_150863 | JGI IMG/M metagenome (GOLD analysis project Ga0210403, IMG submission 150863) | Forest soil microbial communities from Barre Woods Harvard Forest LTER site, Petersham, Massachusetts, United States - Inc-BW-C-19-M | ecosystem: Environmental > Terrestrial > Soil >... | reverse complement strand
CTCCGTACTATACGGGTACTAGTACGAAACACTGTACTTCCCAAAACGTGACAACGCCTGTTTCATTTCGGACACTATAAGCATGCCAAGCCCTCTCTCAGAGCTTCCAGGGTCTGAGGCTTTAACCTCGTCGGTAAATACGACACCGGTCCGCCATACACGGAACGCGGCAATCGTTTCGCGGGATGTTGCCGGGGAAACGATAGTAGTGCCCATCTGCCGTGGTGTGGGGGATCTCGATTCCGTTTACACCTTCAATCCGGTCGGTCGAAGCTTGTGGCGCCTGCTCGAGAACGGTCAGTCGGTTGAGGAATTGGCGAATTGGGTAGCCACGAATTACGAAGTGGATGCGAAACAGGCGTTTGCAGACGTGCAAACGTATGTGGCTGAACTGCAGGAAATCGGCCTGGTTCGCACGGTTTAGTCGGTCCCCTCCTTCTCGGAATGCCTCGAAAAAAGGCAAGACACGTGAAGCGTGGGTTGTTTGTGCGTTCATATAGTACTAAGAGTACTAGAATTAGCCAAGGTTCGAGCTAAAGGAAGAGGCAGCGAAGTGGAAACGGTGTCCTACAGCGAATTGACGGGTCTGGTGCACAAGCGTTTCAACGGGAAACGCGCGCCGCTCGAGGTGTCGATTGAGGTGACGCGGCGGTGCCCGCTGGAGTGCCTGCATTGCTACAACAACCTGCCAATGAGCGATCACGCCGCGCGAGCGCAGGAGCTGAGTTTCGAGGAACATTGCCACCTGCTGGATGAGCTGGTGGACGCGGGCTGCCTATGGCTGCTCTACACGGGCGGGGAAATTTTTGCGCGGAAGGATTTTCTGGAGATTTACACGGAGGCGAAGAAGCGCGGCTTCTTGATCACGCTGTTCACGAACGGCACGATGATCAACGAGCGGATCGCGGATTACCTGGCGGAATACCGACCGTTTGCGATTGAGATTACGCTCTACGGAGCGACGCGCGAGACGTACGAGACGCTGACGCAGATTCCCGGCTCCTACGACCGCTGCATGAGGGGCATCCGGCTTCTACTGGAGCGCGGGCTGCCACTAAAGCTCAAGACGGTACCAACGACCATCAACCGTCACGAGATTTTCGAGATGAAGCGGATGGCCGAGGAAGACTTCGGCGTGGAGTTCAAGTTCGATTCGCTGATCAATCCGAGGATTGATTGCTCGCAGAGCCCGCTGGCGGTAAGGCTTTCGCCGGAGCAGGCCGTGGAGCTGGATTTTGCGGAGCCGAAGCGCAAGGCGGATTACCGGAAGATGGCGGAGAAGGACCTGGCTGCGCCGATGAAAGCCACGGCGGTGCAGCACGAGAAATATACGTGCGGCGGCGGCATCGGCGGGTGCGCCGTCGATCCCTACGGAACGATGAGCATCTGCGTGATCTCACACCAGCAGGGCTACAACATCCGCGAGGGAAGCTTTCTGGAAGGCTGGGAGGGGCCCTTGCGAGAGATCCGCAACCAGCCACGGACACGGCCGATGATTTGCGACCGTTGCCAGATTCAGTCGCTTTGCAGTATGTGCCCGGCGAATGGGGAGCTGGAGAACGGCGACCAGGAGTCTCCGGTGTCGTTCTTGTGCCAAGTGGCTCATTTGCGGGCCTACGCGTTTGGCCATGAAGTTCCAGAACACGGCGATTGTGAATGCTGCGAAGGCGGAGTGCACCGTGCAGAACTCATGGCAGCCGCGGAGCGTTTGAAGAAGTTCGCTCCGGACACAACGATTTGGCTGAAAGGCGGGCCGGCAACGCCTGCTCTGAATATTTTGCAACCCGCGTCCGGAGGCTGCGGCGGCGCGGTTCCCGGCCATCGACGCACGGGTGATCGAAGAAAGATGAACGAAGAAAGACCATGAAAGACGAGCAAGACGTACAGCCACAAGGACCGGGCACGAAGGGCGTCTACGAGCCGCCAAAGGTGATCCGCGTCAGCTTGCGGCCCGAAGAGGCGGTGCTGGGGCATTGCAAAGTCACCGGCGCGGCCGGACCAGTGGCGACCTCTTGCCGCTCCCTCCTCGGTGCATGCAGGACGCCAGGTTCTTGAGAGGCCAGAGACCCAGATGATGCCATCTCAAAAAACGAGCAGGACAGAGCCGGAGTACAGCGGATTGTCCTTCCCGAGCGCCACCGACCTTTTTTACCAGATAGGAGGAATCACATTTGGCCTGCACGGGGAAGGCGACCTTCTGCTAACTCCCGAAAGGGAGCTTGCCGCGTTTGCGGTCGAGCAGGGCACTTGTGATGTGAACCTGCAAGTCTCCTGGGCTGATTCGCTCAGGCTGCCCACCTCCACTTTGCTATTTCATTCTGGCGGGTTGTGGTCGCTCTTTGAGGAGCCGAGCGGATACCGATTCAGCTTTCTGTCACCTCTGTTGGGAATGACTCCTTACAAGGAAGCCTGGCTAGATCCCGAATTCCGTTGCGGGCGCGTGCTGCTCTCCCGCCGATACTTCGACACGGACCGTCCTGTTTACCCCCTCGAGTATCCGCTGGACGAATTGCTGATGATTCACCGCCTTTCGCGGGGGGAAGGCGTGGAAGTGCATGCGGTGGGGATTTCGGACGAGCAGGGGCGCGGGCATCTTTTCTTGGGACATTCGGGAGCAGGGAAGAGTACCACCGCGCGTTTGTGGCTTGACCGGCCTGGCGTGCGCATCCTCAGCGATGACCGCATTATTTTGCGGGCGCGCGACGGGCAAATTTGGATGTACGGCACGCCGTGGCATGGAGATGCGGGGATTGCCTCGCCGGAAAACGCGCGGCTATCCGGGATATATCTTCTCGAACACGGAAGCCGGAATGAACGGTGTTTGTTGGCGCCGGGACAAGCGGCGGCCGAGCTGTTTACGCGGTGTTTCGTGACGCACCATTCGGGAGAAGGAATCCGGTTCACGCTGGAATTTTTGGATCGCGTGGCGCGGGAAGTTCCTTGTTCCATTTTCAAATTTGTCCCTGATGAATCCGCTGTGGAGGAGATCTGCCGTGGCGGAGCGTAAGGCCATCGTAAAGCGCGACTCCGCGCAGTTCGCAGCAGCCTGCGAAGCGCTCTTGCAGCGCGGCGCGAAGGTACGGTTTCGTGCAAATGGCCTGAGCATGCGGCCGAATATCCTGAATGAGGACGCGGTAACGGTTGCGCCGGTGGAGCGGGAGGAATTGCGGATCGGGGATGTGGCTTTGACCAAAGATGAGGATGGATTTCGCGTGCATCGCGTCTCTTTTTCTGGTGGAGCTAGCGGCGAGATCATTACACGCGCCGATGCCGGGCAGGAATGCGACGCCGCCGCCAACCGGGTCTTTGGAAAAGTCATCGCGATCGAGCGGAACGGGCGCATGCGCTCAGTCGCTTTCACCGGCCAAGCGTACATGCACGCATTTCGGAGCTTGATCTATCAGTGCAGGCAAGCTGCCGCGCTGCGGTTTGGAAAGCTTACGTCGGCCAGCGCGCTTTTCGGTTTGGCAATTCTCCTCGCGACGCTGCTGAGCGCGTCGCCGTCGGCGGGGCAATCGCTTACCATAACCGACACCGCCGCACCCACGACAGTGCTGCCCGGCGGAACAATCACTTACACTCAGGTTCTGACGAACCCGAGTGGGACGGGCGTTACGCATCCGCTGACCGTCACGCAGAATCTTCCCGCCAACACAACGTTTGTTTCCGCGGGGAAAACAGCCGGCAATAATAACTGGACGTGCGCCAACGCCGCTGGCGTCATCACGTGTACCGATACGAACGGCGGCACCTACGCCGGCGGTGACACAACTACGTTCACGGTGGTTGTCACAGTGAATGCGGGCACGGCCAACGGCACGGTGATTGCGGACACGGTCAACGGCACGGGGGCGAACACTGCGACTGCCACGGCGTCCGCGAATGTAACGGTGCAGATCCCGGACCTTTCGGTTACAGAGACGGCGGCGCCGAATCCCGTAGCGACGGGCGCAAACATTACGTATACGGAGACGGTTACCAACAACAGCGCGACGGTTGCCGCGGTGGGCGCGACGCTGACGCAGAGTACCCCAGCGGGTACGTTGTTTCAGTCGGTCACTCCGCCGGCTGGCTGGACTTGCGGGACGACTCCTGCTGTTGGCGGCACGGGTTCGATCGTATGCGCGGCGACAGGCCCATTCGCTGCATCGAGCGCGGTAAATTTTTCGGTAGGGGTGTCGGTCAGCCCGGAAGCGGTGGTTGGTTCGACGATCACGAATTCGGTGACTGTCAGCGAGACCGGCACCGACCCGAATCCTGCGAACAATACGGCGACGGCTTCGGTACAAGTGCAAGGCGCTGATCTTTCGATGACCCAAGTGGCTTCGGCCACGGCCATCGCGCCGGGCGCAACGATTACTTACACAGAAACCGTAACGAACAACGGGCCGAACGCGGCGACGACGGCCGTGCTCTATCAACAGACTCCGCCAAACACGACATTTGCTTCGATGACGCCGCCGGCGGGATGGACTTGCGGAACGGCACCGGCTGTTGGTGCCACTGGGACGGTTCTTTGTTCGGCAAGCGCGGCGATGGCCAGCAACACGACGACGGGGAACTTTACCTACGTGGTGACTGTGAATGCAGCGGCTACAGCGGGAACGTCGATCGTCAATTCCGCGGACGTGACTTCACAAACGAAAGATCCTGTTTCCTCGAACAATGCCACCACGACTTCGGTGCTGGTCGAAATCACCGGAGACGCCGATCTTTCGCTCTCAATGACGGCTTCGCCGACGCCCGTGTTCATCTCCTCGAATCTGACGTACACCATCCAAATTCAGGATCTTGGCTTATCGAATTCGGCCGACGGAACATTGACGGATACGATTCCGGCGAGCACGACATTTGTTTCTGCTTCCTCAACGCAAGGTTCCTGTACGCAGACGGCTAGCGTGACGTGCACTTTGGGAGCAATCACGCGGGGAACAACGATCACTGTGGCGATTACAGTGACGGCTCCTGCGACTCCAACGACGCTGACGAACACGAGTACGGTGAGTACGTCCACGACCGATCCTGTTTCGGCCAACAACAGCGCCACGACTTTAACCGTTGTACAGCCTCTGGTTTGCGCGACGCCAGGAAAAGACAACTCCCCTGGCACGCTCACGGGCATTGTTAACGCCTACTATCCACCTGCGAACACGGGAGCGTTGGCAGCCGGATCGACTTCCGTTGTACTTGGCGCAGCGGCTGGGGGCGGGGCGCAAACGGGCATCGCTCCAGGCGATTTGCTGCTGTTCATTCAGACGCAGGATGCGGCTATCAATTCGACCAATACGGGCGCGTATGGCGACGGTTTTCCGGGCGATCCAGCCTCCGGATGGACGGCGATCAACAACTCTGGAAATTTTGAATTTGTTACGTCCACGAGCACGGTCGCGGTCGGCGGAGGAACGCTGACCTTCATTGGCACCGGAGCGAACAGCGGACTCTTAAACACATACACCAGCGCGGTCTATGTGGCGGGAACGCAGGGGCAGAGGACGTATCAGGTGATTCGAGTGCCGCAGTACGCATCGGCGACGTTGAGTTCCGGTCTGACGGCGATGATTTGGAATGGAGCCACGGGCGGAGTTCTGGCGATCGACGTGGCATCGCAGCTAACGCTAGGCGGGACGGTGGCAGTGGATGCGCTTGGTTTCCGCGGCGGCGCAGGACGAATCTTGACCGGCGGCACGGGCGCGGCTACGGATTACATCACGCTCGCAACGGATGCAACGAACGGTTCGAAGGGCGAAGGCATCGCGGGGACGCCGCGTTACGTGGTGAATGGAACGATTGCCGGCCCGACGCAGACCGCGACCGATACAGGCGTGGAAGGATTGCCGAACGGAAGCTATGCGCGCGGCGCTCCCGGCAACGCGGGTGGAGGAGCCACGGACGCGAACCCAACGGCGAACGACCAAAATAGCGGCGGAGGTGGGGGCGGAAACGGCGGGGCGGGCGGCATCGGAGGATACGGTTGGAACAGCGCCGGAATCGTAGGCGGCTTTGGCGGAGCTGCGTTCCCGGTTTCGACGAGCGCGCTGGCGATGGGCGGCGGTGCGGGCGCGGGCACGACGAACAATGGTTCGTACTGGACTCCAGCTACGGACACGGGAAACAACAACTGTGGCGCGAGTTGCACTGGCATTAACAGCAGCGGCGGCGCGGGCGGCGGCATTGTCATTATTCACGCTGGCGCGGTGACGGGCGCAGGAATGATCACGGCGAATGGGCAGACGGCGCTCGCGACAGAAAATGATGGCGGCGGCGGCGGCGGCGCGGGAGGAACGATACTCGTATACGCCACGAGCGGCGGGCTTGGCGGGCTGACTGCGATTGCCAACGGAGGCACGGGCGGAACGACTTGGCCGGAGCAAGCTCCGGGCACGCCATTTCCTGCCAATCGGCACGGACCGGGTGCGGGCGGAGGAGGCGGAGTGATTTTGTCTTCCGCGGCGCTCAACGCGCTGAGCAGCGCAAACGGCGGAAACCCTGGCGTGACAACGCTGGCGGATGACGCGTATGGAGCGACACCTGGGCAGGCCGGCGTGATGATACCTGGGTTGTCAATCACGCAGACGCCGGGAACGCAATCGGGATCGTATTGCGCCGGTGCTGATTTGGCGGTGACGAATTCGGGTACGCCGAATCCGGTGCTTGCCGGGCCTGGGCCGGGAAATGTGATTACGTATACGCAGACCGTTTCGAATGGCGGACCGTACGATGCGGTGAACGCGGTGTTTGGCGAAGCGATTCCTGCCAATGCGACTTTTCAATCTTTGAGCTTTCCCGGTGGCTCTGGCTGGATTTGCGCGACGCCGAGCGTTGGAGGAACGGGAACGATTTCGTGCACCAATCCGGATGTTGCGAAGGCGGCTTCGACTACATTCACCGTCGGAGTTGCGGTGAACACGGGCGTTGCGGTCGGCACAGTGATCACGGATGTCGATAACGTGACCGCCGGAAACAGTGATCCTAATCTATTGAATAATTCCGCGACCGTGCAGACCACGGTTGGACTGTCGACCACGGCGGATCTTTCCATCACCAATACCAACACACCCAACCCGGTGATCGCGGGGAACAATATTACGTATACGGTTGTGGTGACGAACAACGGAGCGGCTGCGGCGAGCACGGTTGCGGTGAGCGAAGCGATCCCCGCGACAACGACCTTTGTTTCTGCGACGCCATCGCCTTCGGCGGGGTGGAGTTGCTCGGTTGTCGCGGGCACGCTCACTTGTTCGAATGCCACGCTCGCTTCCGGGGCGTCCGACACGATTACCGTCGTTCTGACGGTGAACTCGTTGACGCCAGCGGGCACGCCTATCACGGTCACGGCGAATGTGTCTTCGACCACGACGGACCCTAATCCGAACAACAATAGCGCGACGGCAACAGATGTGGTGGCCACAGCGGGCCAAGCCGATCTGAGTGTGACCAGTTCGGCGACACCGAATCCTGTGACGGGTGGAAACAACATTACCTATGCCCAGACCGTGACTAATAATGGTCCGGCGGCTTCGGGCACGGCGACATTTACCGATGCGATTCCGGCTGGGACGTCGTTTGTTTCCTTTGGTGTTCCGAGCGGGTGGAATTGCGGGACGCTTCCTGCTGTGGGCGCTACAAGCGGCACGATTGCTTGCACGATTAGCTCACTGGCAGTGAACACCGGCGCGCCTGTTAATTTTCCGTTTGTGGTGAAAGCGAGCCTTGGTGATACGCCTGGGACGGCAATCACGAACACTGCCAACATTAATACGCCGTGCTCGTCGGGCGGCAACGACCCGAATTGCGCCAACAATTCCGCGGCGACGACCGTGTATGTGGCCTCGCCCACGCAGGCGGACGTCGCGATTACAAAGACGGCTAACCCCGATCCCGTCGATCAAGGGACGAACTTGCAGTACACCTTGCAGGTAACCAACAACGGACCTGCCGCGGCGCAGGGCGTCATCGTCAACGATCCTCTCCCCGCCCAGGTGAGCTATCTGTCTGCCTCCACGACGCAAGGCACCTGCACTTACACTGTTGCCACTACCACAGTCAACTGCCCTCTTGGCACCGTAAGTGTCGGCGGGCTTGTGCTGATTACGATCAACGTCAACGCCAACACCTTTAGTTCTTCGACGCTTTCGACCAATACGGCGACGGTTTCCGCGACGACCGGCGACCCCAATCTCACCAACAACTCAGCGTCCGTCACGTCAACCATTGCCGCGCCGACGGCTGTTCAGTTGGCATCGTTCCGCGCCGTGCCGCGACAGGGCGGAGGGGTGCTTCTGGAATGGAAGACGCGCGAAGAGATCCGCAATCTCGGCTTTAATATTTTTCGCTTGGACGGTTCAAGTCGCCAGCGGCTGAATCCTTCGATCATTGCGGGTTCGGCGCTGCTGATTCGCGGTGGATTGCCGCAGCACGCAGCGAAAACATATCAGTGGTTTGATCCGAGCGGCACGTCGCAGTCGACGTATGAACTGGAAGACGTGGATCTGAATGGCACGCGCATGCCCCATGGGCCTGTGTCCGTCGATGTTTCCGTGACGCCGAGCGCCGGCGCCATTTCGCAGCCACTTCTTTTGACACAACTCAGCCGGGCCACAACGCAGCCCATCTTCAACGGCACGCGAGTTCTTTCCGCGCCGCAGCCTGGCATACCCGCACCTGCCACCGGCCAAGTCCCCGTCTCTCTGGATGGCGACGCCGCCGTAAAAATTTCTGTTCAAAGTGAAGGCTGGTATCAAGTCTCGAAGGCTCAGCTTGTCTCCGCCGGGCTGGAGCCCAACGCCGACGCTCGCTATTTGCAGCTTTACGCCGAAGGTATCGAGCAGCCGATGTTGATTCTCGGCCGGCAATCCGGCCCGCTAGGACCGAACGACAGCATCGAATTCTACGGGACAGGCATCGACACGCCATTTTCCGGAACGCGCGTTTACTGGCTGATTCGCGGTTCGCGCCCCGGGCTGCGCATCGAAGCCGTTCCCGCGGCCAGCTCCGGCTCTTCCGAGCCATCGAGCTTCCCCTTTACCATTCTTCTGCAACAGCGGACCACGTATTTTGCGACGCTGCTGAATGGGGAAAATAACGATAACTTCTTCGGTGCTGCCGTGACGTCCGAACCTGTTGATCAGCAACTGACTGTCGCTCACATCGATCCGAACTCCGGCATGCCGATTACGGTGGACATAACATTGCAAGGCGCCACCGATCAGCAGGCGCACAGCGTTTCTGTCTACTTCAACGGAGCGAATATCGGCGAGATGGATTTTGCGAATCTGACGAACGTTACGCAGACACTCTCCGTGGATCGCAGTTTGTTGCAGGAAGGCGCCAACACCGTCACGCTCACGGCTCTGCAGGGCGACAACGACATCAGCGTAGTGCAGTCCATCGCTCTGCACTATCCGCACACTTATGAAGCGGACGGGAATTGGCTCAAAGCCACGGCGGCCGGCGGAAGCACTCTGCACGTCAGCGGATTCAGCAACGCGCAGATAAAAGTATTGGACATCACCAATCCACTCGCAATTGAGCAGCTTTCGGGCACAGTGGGCCAGGAGAGCGCGAGCTACGGCATCACGCTCGGTCTGCCGTCTGGCGGTGGACAAGAACGCACGCTTCTCGTTTTTTCAGCGGATCAAATTTCGGCCCCGTCGGCGCTTGCTTTCCACAAGCCGGCGGCGCTCGCGGCTCGAGGCCCGGGCAGCCACATGGTCATCATCACGCATCCTGATTTTGAGGCGGCACTTGGCCCGTTGGTTCGCATGCACGAGTCGCGCGGCCAATCTGTTGAGGTTGTGACGATCGACGAAGTTTTCGACGCCTTCAACTACGGCGAACGCAGCCCGTTCGCCATTCGCGCTTTCCTGCAAAATGCGGAATCCGTTTGGAACCGCAAGCCGCAATACTTGCTGCTTGTCGGCGATGCTTCTCTGGACCCGCGCAACTATCTTGGCTTGGGCGATTTTGATTTCGTACCAACGCGCATCATTGAAACGGCTGCGTTCAAGACCGCGACGGACGATTGGTTCAGCGACTTCAAGCAAAACGGATTCGAAACGATTGCCACGGGGCGCCTGCCTGTTCGAACGGCATCGGATGCCGCGCTGGTAGTCTCTAAAATCGTGAATTACGAGAAGGGTCTCGCCGGCGGCGGCTCTGGGAACCAGCAGGCACTACTGGTTGCGGATCAGAATATCGGCGCGGATTTCACGACAGCCACGAAGTTCGCGGCCACGGATCTGCCTTCGTCGCTGCAGCCCACGGAGATTTTTGCGGATGGTTTGGATCCCAACGTGGCTACGCAGCAAATTTTCGCCGCGCTCAATAACGGCCCGCTGCTCGTCAACTATTCCGGTCACGGCTCCGTCGAGCAATGGTCGTTCGCTGATTTCCTTGACGATACTTCGGCGGGCACGCTCACGAATGGAAATCAATTATCCGTCTACCTGCTCATGGATTGCCTCAACGGCTTTTTCCATGACGTCTACTCGACGAGCTTGGCCGAATCCTTGCTCTTGGCGCCGAATGGCGGCGCTGTGGCTGTCTGGGCATCCTCTGGATTCACCAATCAGCCGCCGCAAGCTTCCATGAACCAGGCGCTGTTGCAGCTTCTCAAGACAAATCCATCGATGCCAATAGCCGCTGCAATCGTTCAAGCGAAGACCGGCATCACGGACAATGACGTCCGCCGGACCTGGATCTTCTTCGGCGATCCAGCGATGACGCTGCAGCTATCGCCAACGCCCTCGACCGGCGGCCGCTCGCCGGGACGGGGAAATCCTCCGATCGCTAAGCCGACGTATTGAAACAATCAGCATCTCGAAAAATGGAGAGGGAAGAACCAATGGGCGTCGAAGCGCGCTCTGTACGAGAGTGAGTCTACTTTCGCTCCGGCAATCCCGTGAAGCGAATCCCAGCGCTATGCACTTTGTAGCGCATGTTTATCCCGATCAGCAGGGCGGTCAAAGACTCCACGATTCGCGCGTTTTCCAGTTTTCCGCCGTTCACAGCACGGGCCCCCGGAATTTTTCCAGCCAGTTCGGAAGCGATTTGCTTGGCTCGCTCGTCGTCGCTGCACACGAGTATGTCGCAGTCGACATCCTCGTCTTTCGCCAGAAGCTCTGCGCCAAGATTCTGAAACGCCGCCGCCAAACTGACGCCGGCGGGCAGCAATTCCTTGGTCTGTTCCGCGGCGCATCCTTGCCATACGCCGATCATCCTGGTTGGTGCGCCGCCAACCGTCGCTGCCAGCGGCACCGTCGTGTCAATCACTACAGTTCCGGGTTTCCAAACAGCCTTCAACTGCTTCAAGAGTGCCGCACAGCCCGAGAAGGGAACCGTAAGCACCACAACATCGCATTGCGCCGCAGTCGTAGCATTGTCTGCCGCCTGAATTTTCGCCGAGCCGCCGATGCGCGCCCGCAATTGTGCCGCGGTCTCCGCCGCGCGTTGCGCATCTCGCGAGCCAATCACGATTTCTTCGCCCGCGCGCGCCCAGCGGTATGCCAAGCCCGATCCCTCTGGCCCCGTTCCGCCAAGAATTCCAATTTTTCGACTCATCGCCGCTCTGCTCCGTCCCGTGGATTTTCTGGGTGCCCGATTCGAAGCGAATCGCTATCGACTCTTCGACGACTCCCGCCGTTCGCCTCTGGTACGATGGCCTTAGCTTTCGCACGCACGGAAGACGGACGAAAGCAAACGATACCATGCAACTCGCAACGCGCGCCCTCCTATTGCCCATCAAAGACCTTCGCAACGCAAAACAGCGGCTTACCGCAACGCTGACGCCCGATGAACGCTTCGGTCTCGCACAAGCGATGCTGGCCGACACAATCCGTGCGGTGCATGGCGTAAAACGCGCGGACAAGATATTTGTGGTCACAAACTATGAGCCTGCGATGGAGATAGCGGCGAAAAATGGCTGGCAGGTATTGCGGGAGGAGCAGCAAATCTCAGAGAGCGCCTCGGTCGATTATGCCTCGCGCCTCTGCGTCGAGCGCGGGGTTACAGCACTCCTGCGCCTTCCGCTCGACCTACCCCTCGTTCAAGCAAGCGATATTGATGAGCTATTGGGGACGGAATGCGCCGCGCCAGCGGCAATCCTTGTCCCGTCGCGCGACGGCACCGGCACAAACGCGATTCTCCGCACGCCACCAACGCTTTTCCCATCGCATTTCGGGCCAAACAGCTTTGCCAAACATCGCAGCGAAGCTGAGCAGGCCGGCGCGAGGATCCTTGTGCGTCGAAATGAGCGCCTCGAGATGGACGTCGACGATGAAGCGGATTTACGCGCCTTGCTGCGCCACGATCTAACGAATACGGTGACAGGGAAGTGGCTCGAAGAGAACGGGGTCACAGCGCGCTTCAAAAGTCGCGCCACCACGGTCTAAATTCTGCCAAGGCGTTCAGCGCTTCATTTATTTCGTAGCTGTCTGCGCATCGCGTCCCACGCCCAGCGCATCGGCCACTCGATTAATGTAGTTAAACCACGATGCGATCAAAGTGATCTGCAAGATCCCGCGATCATCGAATCCCACGGCGCGCAACTTGGCGTGATCCTCCGGCCAAACTTTTGTCGCGTCCTTCGTCAATTTCACCACGTAGTCCAGCATCGTGCGGTCCTGTTCACTAATCGGCGCAGTGCGGTAATCCTTTTTCAGCGCTTCCACCATCTCCTGATCCAACGTCACGCGACGCAGAAACTCTGCGTGGGATTCGATTCAATAGTGGCACCGGTTCGTGACCGAAACCATTGTTGCGATCATTTCAT
>Ga0210403_10004016_pt1 | contig 12771 bp, 8 predicted proteins | sample IncBWC19MmetaG_FD_150863 | JGI IMG/M metagenome (GOLD analysis project Ga0210403, IMG submission 150863) | Forest soil microbial communities from Barre Woods Harvard Forest LTER site, Petersham, Massachusetts, United States - Inc-BW-C-19-M | ecosystem: Environmental > Terrestrial > Soil >... | reverse complement strand
CCGGGTCAGCACGGCGCGGGTGCGCGTGTGCAGCGGCGGATCGGCCTCCAGGATGATGCTCGGCGGACGCCAGGGCGGTTCCTTTCGGAAATCGCTCAAACCGACGCCGGCCGACGAACAATAGGTCTGCCAGTCGGTCAGCGCATCGCGGACTTCCTGATGGCGGGCCATCGCCCAGATCCCGTACTGCTCGAGCCACACCACCGGGCCGGTCTCGCGGAGGGTGTCATGATGCGGATAGGGATCGCAAAGAAACGCGTGCGAAAACGGATCGATGGCGGAAACCGGACGATCGACTGTCGTATCCATGTTCACCACTCCCGTTACGCTCCCGGTATTGCATTGCAGCCAACCCTTGGTCAGCATTTTGCAGACTTGGCGGGGATTGTCACCTCTTGCCTTCTGCTATTTAAATGCCGGTGACCCCCCTCGCCGCCTGAAGGCTTTTGCCATGCCGACACCCGTCCCCTCCCTTCCCGACGATCCGGCGCTGCTGCAGATCGATGGCCCGATCGCAACGATCACGCTCAATCGACCAGCCGCCTTCAACTCGATCGACCTTTCGATCGCCAAGAAGCTGGAGCAGCTCGCCGCCGAGGTCGAAGCCTCCTACGAAATCCGGGTGCTGGTAATCGAAGGCGAAGGCCGCGCCTTCAGCGCCGGCGGCGACCTGCAGACCATCGGCGCCGCCGCCGAAGCCGACACCATCGCCCCCGTGGTTGGCGAACTGCTCAAACACTATCACGCCTTCATCGAGACCGTGCGGCGGATGCCCAAGATCGTTTTGTCGAGCGTGCACGGCTCCGCGGCCGGCGCGGGCATGGGTCTCGCGTTTGTCGCCGACCTCTGCATCGCCGCCGACACCGCCCGCTTCACGCCGGCCTACGCCAAGATCGGGGTGTCGCCGGATGGCGGCAGCACCGTCGGCATGGTCGGCACCGTCGGGGTTCGGCGCGCACTGCAGATCTTTCTGGCCGAGGACAGCTTCTCCGCGCAGCAGGCCTGTGACTGGGGTCTGGTCGCGAAGGTCGTGCCGGCGGTTGAACTGAAAGCCGCGACAAGGCAATTCGCCGAACGGCTGGCGCAGAATCCACCGGCCGCCATCGCCGGCACCAAATCGCTGGTTTACCAGGCCGCGAGCACCCCGACCCGGCAGCAGCTCGACGCCGAGGAAGAGAAGATCATCTACGCCATGCACACCGACGAGTTTCGCGTCGCGGTGAAGAAATTCACGAGCAAGGCGAAGTAACCCCGAGATTCCCCACGAGTCGTCCCCCCGAAAGCGGGGACGACTCCGGTGGGTGACGCGCCTTCATTTTGGGCAAATGTATCCCGTGCCCGCCGGCGACTTGAAGCAGCCGACCGATTCCGGAATCACGTGTTTCGGCAGCCACAGCACCACGCTCGGAAAATAGATCGTGAAGACGATGGTCACCAGGAACACGACATAGATCGGCAGCGCCGCACGCAGCGCCTTTGAAAAACTGACGCCGACGAATTTCGACGCCATCAACAGCACGAGCCCGTAAGGCGGCGTGATCAGGCCGAACGCCAGGGTGGCGATCAGCACCACGCCCATATGCACGCCGTTGATGTCGCCGGCCTGCGTCAGCGCGTTCACCAGCGGCATGAAGATGATAATGGTCGGCACCGGCTCGATGAAATCGCCGACCACGGTGAACAGCAGCACCAGCAGCAGCATCATGTAATGCGGGTCGTTGCCGGCGATCGAGGTGATCCAGTCGGCGATCACGATAGCGCCGCGCAGATAGGCCAGCATCCAGCCGAACGCGTTGGCGGCGCCGATGGTGATCAGCGGCAGCGAGAAGATGAGCCCGGCGAGGCAGAAATCGTAGGGAATCTTCCGCAGATGCCCGCGGTTGAGCGCGGGGATGACCACCGCGATGATATAGACCACAGCGACGACGCCGGCTTCCGTCGGCGTGAACCAGCCGGTCAGGATGCCCCCGAGCAGGATCACCGGGATCATCAGCGGCAGCGCGGCGTCGGCGGTCGCGAACGCGATCTGGCGAAACGGCGCGCGCGGCTTGCGCATGCCGGAGGGGCCGAAGAAATAGCAGTAGATCATCAGCCCGAAGCCGATCATCAATCCCGGCACCACGCCGGCCATGAACAGGCCCGCGATCGAGACGTTGCCGACCGCGCCATAGACCACGGCGGTGATGCTCGGCGGCACCAGCGCCGCGATGGTGGAGGCAGATGCGATGATCGCGGCGATGAAAGCGGGGCTGTAGCCCTCCCGCTTCATCGGGCCGCCGAGTGCGCGGCTCATCACGGCGACGTCGGCCGTGGTCGATCCCGACATCTCCGAGAAGAACATGCTGAAGACGACGACGACCTGCGACAGGCCGCCCCGGATATGCCCGACCAGCGACAGCGACAGATTGGCGATCCGCACCACCACGTTGGCCGAACTCATGAGTTCGCCCACCAAAAGGAAAAACGGGATCGCCAGCAGCGCTTCGGAATCCACGCCGTCGAAGATTTTCTGGACGATCGCTGCCAGCGAAACATCCGTGAACAGCGCGCCCACGAACACGCCTGCCATCAGCGAAAACGGCACCGGCACGCCGAGATAGCCGAAGAACAGGAAGCAGAATGACATCAGCGCGAGGATGACCGGTGCGCTCACAGGCCCACCCTCGTCTGCACGCCCGTGTCGACGGAGCGCATTGGCAGGTCCTCTTCCGGCGGCTGCGGATGATCGAAACCGTTCTTGATGCCGTTGACCAGTTGCTCGATGGTGAACAATCCGATCAGGAGGCCCGCCACGGGAATCACGGCATAGAGCGAAGCGATCGGCGTCCCCGAGGGCAGCCGGAAACTGCCGAACCCGCGCAGATAGTTGATGTAGCCGAACCAGACCAGGCAAAACGCGACGCCGAGAACCACGATGCGGATCAGGATCTCGACGATCAGCCGCGGCGTGCCGTGCAAGGCATCGGAGATCGCGGTCAGGTACAGATGATCGTTGCGGCGGGTGGCAACCGCCGCGCCGATGAAGATCGCGTAGATGAACAGCGTGGAGGTGACCTCCTGCAGCCACAGCCAGGGATGGCCGATGGTGCGGGTGACGATGTCGAACATGACAGAGAGCGAGAAGCCGAAACACAACAGCCCGCAAAGCATCATCAGGATCAGTTCGAGCCTGTCGAACGACCGCCATTTCAGGTGATGCTGCCGCTGCAGCACCAGTTTGTCGGCGATGGGCATCGGCGAGCTCTCCGTCGTCGCAGATCAAAGTCTCTCGTCGTCGGCGCGAACGCCGGAACCCATAACCACCGGCGGCGGTTGTTTAGGGAAGCCGACAACCCGTTCGCTCGAACTGAAGGCCGCGGCGTGCAGGTCCCGGCGTTCGCCGGGACGACGCACGGATGGATCGCGGCCTATTTGATCGCCCGGATCAGGTCCTTGACCTTCTCGGCGTGCGGGCCGAGTTCCTTGGCGAGCTTGTCGAGATAGGGGTCGGCGACGGCGATGAAGCCTGCTTTGTCGACGTCGGTGACGACCTTCACGCCCATGGTCTTCAGCTTTTCCTGCGACTGGTGTTCAAGCTCGATCGCTTTCGCCGGCTGGTTCTTGTTGACCTCGTCGGCCGCGGCCTGCACCCAGCCCTGCTGCTCCGGCGTCAGGCTGTTCCAGACCTTGTCGCTCACCCACACCAGGCTGTTATTGGCCTCGTGCTCGGTCATCGAGAGCACGGGGGCAACCTCATAGTGCTTGTTGGCGAGATAGACGTTGACGCCGTTTTCGGCGACGTCGACCACGCCGGTCTGCAGCGAGGTGTAGACGCTGCCGAACGGCATGTGCACGATCTGTGCGCCGTAGGCCGGGAACATGGTGTCCTCGGTGGGAGTTGCCTGCACCCGTACCTTGAGGCCTTTCACGTCGCCGATGTTCTTGATCTCGTGCTTGGAATACATGCTGCGCAGGCCGAGCGTCGCGAGCGCGATGACGTGCGCGCCCTGCACGGTGTCCGATATCATCGCCTTGACGGCCTTGGACACGTCGGGATCGGCGATCGCCTTGACGAGATGCCCCTCGGAACGGAACAGGAAGTGCATCGACATCACGCCGGCCTGCGGCGACAACGTCGCGGCGTTCGCGGAGGAGGAAATGCAGAATTCCACGTCGCCCGATTTCACGAGCTGCAAAACTTGCGGCTCCTGCCCGAGCTGCGCGCCGGGATACTGATCGATCAGCATGGTGCCCTTGCTCAGCGTCTTGAGCTTGTCGGCGAAGATATCGCCGAGGATTCCATATCCGGTCGTCTTCGGCTGATCATAGGCGAAGCGATAATGCCTTACTTCCTGCGCGGGTGCGCCGGCGGCCGTCATGATCGCGGACGCGGCCGCGATTGCAGCGAGAATGCCTTTCAGCTTGCGCATCGTCTCCCCCCTTTTTGGTGTCTTGTATTTTCTTCGATCATCCCATTGGGGTTGTTCGAAAGTCAACAAAACAAAGGGCGGGAACGCCGCTGCAAGAGGTCGATGGGAGGCTCCGCTTCGTCTGCTGCCGTCATTGCGAGCGCAGCACCGGTAGCCCGGACGGAGCGCCAGCGTAATCCAGGACTATTTCGCCAAGCGAATCCAGCGATCCCGGATCGTGCTTCGCTCCATCAGGGCTGTGAAGCCGCCTACTTGCCCTTGGCCCGCATAAAGTCGAAATCACAGCCTTCGTCGGCCTGCAGGATGGTCTCGTTGAACAGATGTGCGTAGCCGCGCTTGGCCCATTCCGGCGGCGCCGACAGCGCGAGCGCAGCGCGGCGTTTTTCCAGTTCGCCGGCGTCGACCAACAGATCAATGCTTCGTTTGGCGACATCGAGGCGGATCATGTCGCCGTTCCGAACCAGCGCCAGCGGACCGCCGACGGCGGATTCCGGCGTGATGTGCAGCACGATGGTGCCGAAGGCGGTGCCGCTCATCCGCGCGTCGGAAATCCGCACCATGTCCTTGACGCCGCCGCGCGCCAGCTTTTTCGGAATCGGCAGATAGCCGGCCTCCGGCATGCCCGGCGCGCCCTTCGGGCCGGCATTGCGCAGCACCAGCACGTCGTCGGCGTTGACGTCGAGCAAGGGATCGTCGACCCGCAGCGTCATGTCTTCCACGGATTCGAACACTACGGCGCGGCCGGTGTGCTGCAGCAGCTTGGGGCTGGCCGCCGAATGTTTGATCACCGCGCCGCGCGGCGCGAGGTTGCCGTGTAAAACCGCCATCGCGCCTTCCGGCTTGATCGGCTGGTTGCGCGGCCGGATCGCATCCTGCCCCGGCACTTCCTCGGCGGCGGCGACGACACAGCGCAACGTCGCGCCGGTGATGGTCCTGGCGTCGAGGTCGAGGAGGTCGCCGAGCTGCGCCATCAGCTTGGGCACGCCGCCGGCATGATGGAAATGCTCCATGTAATGCTCGCCCGACGGTTTCAGGTCGATCAGGACCGGCACCTCCCGGCCGAGCCTGTCGAAGGCTTCGAGATCGATGCGATGCGAGGTGCGGTTGGCGATCGCGGTGAGATGTATGAGGCCGTTGGTCGATCCGCCGATCGCCTGCAGCACCACCTGCGCGTTCCTGAATGAAGCTTCCGTCAGCAATTCGCTGGGTTTCGGCCCCTTCGCGACAGCCATCGCGGCGGCGACCCTGCCGCTGGCTTCGGCGGAACGAAAGCGTTCGGCATGCGGCGCCGGTATGGTCGCGCTCATCGGCAGTGACAGGCCCAGCGCCTCGGTGATGCAGGCCATGGTCGAGGCGGTACCCATCACCATGCAGGTGCCGACCGACGGCGCGAGCCGGCCGTTGACGGCCTCGATCTCAACATCGTCGATCTCGCCGGCCCGATATTTCGCCCACAGCCGGCGGCAATCGGTGCAGGCACCCAGCACCTCGCCCTTGTGATGGCCGACCACCATCGGTCCGACCGGGATCACCACGGTCGGCAGGTCGGCCGAGACCGCGGCCATGATCTGGGCTGGCAGCGTCTTGTCGCAGCCGCCGATCACGACGACCGCGTCCATCGGCTGGGCGCGGATCATCTCCTCGGTATCCATCGCCATCAAATTGCGCAGATACATCGAGGTCGGATACGCAAAACTTTCCGCGATCGAGATCGTCGGGAACACCATCGGCATCGCGCCCGTCAGCATCACGCCGCGTTTCACCGCCTCGATGATCTGCGGGACGTTGCCATGGCAGGGATTGTAGTCGCTGTAGGTGTTGGTGATGCCGACGATCGGGCGGTTCAGCGCGTCGTCGGAATAGCCCATCGCCTTGATGAAGGCCTTGCGCAGGAACAGCGAAAATCCGGCGTCGCCATAACTCGTCAGTCCCTTGCGCAGTCCGTCAGCCATTTCAGTTTTCCTTGTGCGTAGCGATCTTACGTCGTCGTCGGTCCAGCATATAGTCATTCCGGGGCAGCCCACAGGGCTGAACCCGGAATCCAGAACGACCTGAAGGTCATTTCCAGTCGATGATCCGGCTCGTGTCGCCGTCGAACTCCATGCCGCAGAACGCGCCGCCCTGGTAGAAATCGGCGACCGGATCGGGCGGCAGTTTGGCCTGTTCGGCGAACGCATGCTCGCGAAAATCCTCGGCGCGGCCGGTGGGGCGATAGCCGAGGTCGTAGGCGCGGTGGTTGTCCCACCACGACCGCTCATTATACGACGCGCCGTAGAAGATCTCGAAATGGATGTCGGGATGATCGAGCCCGATCCGGCAGAGCTGCACCAGGTCCTCCGGCTTGAGCCAGATCGACAGCCTGCGATGATCCAGCGGCTTGTCGCCGAAATTGCCGATCCGCAGGCATGTCACCGCAAGCCCATGCTTGTCCGCATAGAGCGCGCCGACCGCTTCACCGAACACCTTGCTGACGCCATAGCGGCTGTCCGGGCGCGCCGTGACGTCGTTCCCGATCCGGTGATGCCGGGGATAAAACCCCACCGCGTGGTTCGACGACGCGAACACCACGCGCTTGACGCCTTTCCGGCGCGCCGCCTCGAACAGATTGTAGCAGCCGATGATGTTGGACTGCAGGATGTTGTCCCAGGGACCTTCGACCGAATAGCCGCCGAAATGCAGGATACCGTCGACGCCCTCGCAGATCGCCTCGACCTGCGCGAGGTCGGAAAGCTCGGCCGCCCTGAACTTTTCGTGAGCGCCGAGATCGGCGGGTGCTTTCACGTCGCTCAACAGCAGGTCCGGATAAATCGGCGGCAGCAGCTTGCGCAAGGACGTGCCGATTCCCCCCGATGCGCCGGTCATCAAAATGCGTGGCATTTCGTCCCTCGTTGTTGGTTTGAAACGAGTATGGCGCGGTGGTGTTTGCACCGCAAGACGTTGCATCTATCCGTCATTGAGCGCAGCGACGAAGCAACCCAGTTTGCTTGCCTGACGCGGGATTGCTTCGTCGCTTCGCTCGGTTGCTTGCCGCCGAGACACGCCGATGCTAGCAAATGCCCCGGTGAGGAAGCACAGCAACAACGAGAACAGCAAATGTCGCAAGCAAAAACCCCGCGCGCCGGCTGGCAGCCGGCGACCTGTTATCCCGATCCCGCGATCCACGCGCTCGATCCCCGCTTCGAAAAATACTGGCTGAAACTGTCAGCAGTGGAACGGCTGACCACGGGGTTGCGCTGGGCCGAAGGCCCGGTGTGGTTCGGCGACGGCCGCTATCTCCTGTGCAGCGACATTCCCAACCAGCGCATCCTCAAATGGGAGGAGGAAACCGGCGCGGTCAGCGTCTACCGCAAGCCGTCGAACTTCGCCAACGGCAACACCCGCGACCGCCAGGGACGGCTGGTCACCTGCGAGCACGGCGGCCGCCGCGTCGTACGGACCGAATATGACGGCTCGATCACGGTGCTGATGGATTCCTTCAACGGCAAGCGGCTGAACTCGCCCAACGACGTCGTGGTAAAATCCGACGGCTCGATCTGGTTCACCGATCCGATCTTCGGCCTGCTCGGCAATTACGAAGGTTACGTGGCGGAGTCCGAGATCGACATGAACGTCTACCGGATCGACGGCCAGACCGGCATGGCGACGATCGTCGCTGAAGGCGTCTTGGGCCCGAACGGGCTGTGCTTTTCGCCGGACGAGAAGATCCTCTACATCATCGAATCCCGGGGCGTGCCGACCCGCAAGATCCTCGCTTACGATGTCGCCGCGAGCGGCGACAGGATTTCCAACAAACGCGTGCATGTCGACGCCGGCCCCGCGACGCCGGACGGCATGCGCTGCGACATCGACGGCAATCTGTGGTGCGGCTGGGGCATGGGCGATCCCGAACTCGACGGCGTCGTGGTGTTCGCGCCCGACGGCGTCATGATCGGCCGCATCGCGCTGCCCGAGCGCTGCGCCAACGTCTGCTTCGGCGGCCTGAAGCGCAATCGCCTGTTCATGGCCGCGAGCCAGTCGATCTATGCGTTATATGTGAACACTCAGGGCGCACCGGGGGGATAGTCTTCGTCGTCCCGGCGGACACTTACTATCGTCGTCCCTGCGAAAGCATTGCGAAAGCAGGGACCCATACGCCGTGACTTCTCTTAGGGCACTCTGGTCGTTACCTTCGTAACAACGGACGCCTGTGGTTGTGGGTCCCTGCTTTCGCAGGGACGACATCGAGTTTGTTCGACGCCCTGCACAAAATAAAACGCCGGGACGGTCATCCCGCCCTGGCGCTTCAATGACACGAAATGCTTACGCCGCGTTGTAACCGGCGACCGCCTTGACCTCGAGATATTCCTCCAGGCCGTATTTGCCCCATTCGCGGCCGTTGCCGGACTGCTTGTAGCCGCCGAACGGCGCGGTGCGGTCGTTCGGCAGGCCCTGCAGGTTGACGTTGCCGGCGCGAATCCGGCGGCCGACCTTGCGGGCGGTCTCCACGGTGTCCGCGGAGACGTAGCCAGCGAGACCGTAGGGGGTGTCGTTGGCGATCCGCACGGCGTCTTCCTCATCCTTGGCGCCGAGGATGGTCAGCACGGGTCCGAAGATCTCCTCGCGCGCGATGGTCATGTCGTTGGTGACATCGGCGAAGATGGTCGGGCGCACATAGAAGCCCTTGTTGACGCCCTCCGGGAGGCCGGGGCCGCCGGCGACCAGCGTGGCACCTTCCTCGATGCCCTTCTGGATCAGCTTCTGGATCTTGTCCCACTGGATGCGGGACACGACCGGGCCGATGGTGGTGCCCTCGGCGCGGGGATCGCCGGCCTTGGTCTTGTCGGCCACCGCCTTGGCGATGGCGGCGACTTCCTTCATCTTCGAGAGCGGCACGATCATCCGCGACGGCGCGTTGCACGACTGCCCGGAATTGTTGAACATGTGCATCACCCCGCCGGTGACGGCCTTGGCGAGGTCGGCGCCTTCCAGGATGACGTTCGGCGACTTGCCGCCCAGTTCCTGGCTGACGCGCTTGACGGTCGGCGCGGCGCGCTTGGCGACGTCGACGCCGGCGCGGGTCGAGCCGGTGAACGAGATCATGTCGATATCCGGGTGCTCGCTCATCGCGGCGCCGACTTCGGGGCCGAGGCCGTTGATCAGGTTGAACACGCCCTTCGGCACGCCGGCTTCATGCAGGATTTCCGCGAAGATCAAGGCCGACGACGGCGTGAACTCCGAAGGCTTCAGAATCATGGTGCAGCCGGCGGCGAGCGCGGGTGCGACCTTGCAGGCGATCTGGTTCAGCGGCCAGTTCCACGGCGTGATCATGCCGACGACGCCGACGGGTTCGCGCAGCACCACCGCGGAGCCGCACGGCTCCTCGAAATGATAGTTCTTGAGCACTTCCAGGGTGGACGCGAGGTGGCCGAGGCCGGCGCCGGCCTGCAGCTTCTCCGCCATCGGCAGCGGCGCGCCCATCTCGTCGGAGACGGCGGCGCCGATATCCTTCATGCGGGTCTTGTAGACCTCGATGATCCTGGAAAGCAGCGCCACGCGCTCCTCGCGGCTGGTCTGCGAATAGGTCTCGAAGGCACGCCTGGCCGCGGCCACCGCCTTGTCGACGTCGACCTTGGAGCCGAGCGCAACCTCATACATCGCCTCTTCGGTCGCGGGATTCACGACGGGCGTGGACTTCTTGACGGCGGGATCGACCCAGGCGCCATCGATGTAGAATTGCATGCGGTTGACCATCGTAAACCTCTTCTTTTCGGGGCAACTGGATTGGGGAACGGGCGTTCGGCGAGCATCCTCGCACGAAAGCCGGGGGAATTGAACCCGCCATATACGGGATGCCGCGTTGCGGCGGACGCTAGATATAAAATCAGCGATGTGAAGGAAGCAAGGCCGCCGGCCTCAGCCGTCGTCCGTGCGAAAGCAGGGACGACAAATACCGTCACACCGCCATTTTGCGGTGCCGGACCGGGGCGCCGGCGGTGAGGCTTTCGGCCGCATCGATGATGGCGTTGGCGTCGATGCCGTGGTGGCGGTAGAGGTCGCCAATGGTGCCGGTCTGGCCGAAATGCTCGACGCCAAGCGCCTCGACCCGATGTCCCCGCACGCTGCCGAGCCAGCCGAGCGCGGCGGGATGGCCGTCGATCACGGTGACGATGCCGCAGTCGCGCGGCAGCGGCGTCAGCAATTGTTCGATATGGCTGAGATACTGCGTCCCGCGGCGATCACGGCGCAGCTGCCGCGCGGCGGTCCAGCCCGCATGCAGCCGGTCGGCGGAGGTGATCGCCAATAGCCCGACGTCTCGCCGGCTTTCGCCGATCAGGCCGATGGCCTCGATCGCCTCGGGCGCGACCGTGCCCGTATAGGCCACCACGACATCGCAATTTGGCCCCGGCTTGCGCAGCCAATAGGCGCCGTCGGTGATGCCCTTCTGCAGATCCGGCGACATCATCCGCTGCGGCTGCTCGATGCTGCGGGTCGAAAGCCGCAAATAGACCGAACCGCCCTCGCCGCCTTCGCGCTGCATGTGCTGGAACCCCCAGCCCATGATGACGGCGAGTTCGTCGACAAAGGCGGGCTCGAACGACGCCAGCCCGTCCTGCGCCATGCCGATCAGGGGCGTCGCGATCGACTGGTGTGCCCCACCCTCCGGCGCCAGCGTGATGCCCGACGGCGTCGCCGCCACCATGAAGCGCGCATCCTGATAGCAGGCGTAGTTCAGGGCATCGAGGCCGCGCTCGATGAAGGGATCGTAGAGGGTCGCGATCGGCAGCAGCCGCTCGCCGTTGATCTGGGCCGACAGCCCCAGCGCCGACATCAGGATGAACAGGTTCATCTCGGCGATGCCGAGTTCGATATGCTGCCCCTTCGGGGAAAAATCCCAGTTGAAGGTGGAAGGAATCTTCTCGCTGCGGAACAGATCGGCCTTCTCGGCGCGCGCGAACAGCCCGCGCCGGTTGACCCAGGCGCCGAGATTGGTCGACACCGTGACATCGGGCGACGCCGTGACGATGCGCGAGGCGAGTTCGGTATCGCCGCGCGCGAGTTCGTTGAGCACGAGGCCAAATCCCTGCTGGGTCGACATGACCGGCGCCGGCGTGAACGCAAGCCGTTCGGGCACCTCGATCACGGGCGCATTCAGCCGCCGCCGGTCGTCGCGGTTAAACGGCGCTTCCTCAAGGAACGCCTCCAGCGCCGCCGGCTGCTGCGGCAGCCCCTCGAACTTCTCCCATTCATGGCCGGGGCGGATATTCTGCGCGCCGCGCCATTTCTCCATCTGGGCGACCGTCATCAGGCCCGCATGGTTGTCCTTGTGGCCCTGGAACGGCAGGCCGATGCCCTTGATGGTATAGGCGATGAAGCAGACTGGACGGTCGTGATCGATGGATTCAAAAGCCTCGATCATGCTGGCCATATCGTGGCCGCCGAGGTTCGACATCAGCGCCAGCAATTCGTCGTCACTGCGCCGCTCGATCAGTTGCGACACCGCGCCCTGGTCGCCGATCTCGTCACGCAGATGCTTGCGGAACGCGGCCCCGCCCTGGAAGCACAGCGCCGCATACAGCGCGTTCGGGCACGCATCGATCCATTTCCGCAACGCCTCGCCGCCGGGCTCAGCGAACGCCGCCTGCATCAGCCGGCCGTACTTCACGATCACCACGTCCCAGCCGAAATTGCGGAACATGGATTCGAATTTCTCCCACAGCCCCTCGCGCACGACAGCGTCGAGACTCTGGCGGTTGTAATCGACCACCCACCAGGTGTTGCGCAGGCCGTGCTTCCAGCCCTCCAGCAGCGCCTCGAAGATATTGCCCTCGTCCATCTCGGCGTCGCCGACCAGGGCGATCATCCGCCCCTCGGGCCGGTCCTTCATCCAGCCATGCGCCTTGACGTAGTCCTGCACCAGCGAGGCGAACAGGGTTTGCGCCACGCCGAGCCCGACCGACCCGGTCGAGAAATCGACGTCGTCGGTATCCTTGGTGCGCGACGGATAGGATTGCGCGCCCTTGAAGCCGCGGAAATTCTCGAGCTTGTCGCGGCTCTGGCGCCCGAACAGATACTGGATGGCGTGGAACACCGGGCTCGCATGCGGCTTCACCGCGACGCGGTCCTCCGGCCGCAGCACCGAGAAATACAGCGCCGACATGATGGTGGCGAGCGAGGCCGAGGAAGCCTGATGGCCGCCGACCTTCAGACCGTCGGCGTTGGGGCGGATGTGATTGGCGTGGTGGATGGTCCACGACGACAGCCACAGCACCTTGCGCGCCAGCGCGGACAGTATTTCGAGGCGTGCGGGCTCGATCGGCATGACGGCACTCCCGGGGCACAGTGATGATTCCGGAATGTTAACGCCTCACGCCCCACCAAAAAC
>Ga0210403_10004015_pt1 | contig 12771 bp, 12 predicted proteins | sample IncBWC19MmetaG_FD_150863 | JGI IMG/M metagenome (GOLD analysis project Ga0210403, IMG submission 150863) | Forest soil microbial communities from Barre Woods Harvard Forest LTER site, Petersham, Massachusetts, United States - Inc-BW-C-19-M | ecosystem: Environmental > Terrestrial > Soil >... | reverse complement strand
GAGTCACTACATGCCAGGACTTTTGCAGCGCCTTCTGCCGCGCGAAGAGGGCTTTTTCGACCTTTTCGCCAAGCAAGCCGAGAATATTCACGAAGGGGCGGGAGCGCTCCTCAAAATGCTTTCGCATTACACCGGCGTACCCGAACAGGTCCAGAGCATCAAAGCCATCGAGCACGAAGGCGACGAAATCGCCCATAACCTCCTCACCAAGCTCAACCAAACTTTCATCACTCCCTTCGATCGCGAAGACATCCACGAACTTTGTAACCGCCTCGACGACGTCATCGACCTCATCGACGCCGCCGCCAGCCGCTTCGTCCTGTACCGTGTCGACTCCATCCGCGAAGGCACCATCGACCTCGTCAAAGTCCTCGTTTCCGCCACCGTCGAAGTCACCGCCGCTGTCAAATCCCTCGACTCCCCCGAAAAAGCTCTCAAGCACTGCATCGAAATCAACCGCTACGAAAACGAAAGCGACCGCCTCTGCCGCACCCTCATCGCCCAGCTTTTCGACGAGGAAAAAAACTCCGTCCAGATCATCAAGTGGAAAGAAATTTTTGAAGTCATCGAAACAGCCGTTGATAAATGCGAAGATGTCGCCAACGTCATCGAAGGCGTCATCATCAAGAGCGCTTGATTCGCGATGCCCAGCTTTTCACTCCTGATCGCCGTCATTATCCTCACGCTGGCCTTTGAATTTTCCAACGGCTGGCATGACGCTGCCAATTCCATCGCCACCGTCGTTTCCACTCGCGTCCTAACGCCGTTTCGCGCCGTCGTCTGGGCCGCCTTCTGGAATTTCATCGCCGCCTTCGTCTTCGGCACCGCCGTCGCCACCACCATCGGCAAGGGTATGGTTCACATCGAAATGGTGGATCAGACTGTTTTATTGGCCGGCCTCCTCGGCGCAATTTCCTGGAATTTGATCACCCTCATTCTCGGCTTGCCCACCAGCTCCTCTCACGCTTTGATGGGCGGATATGGTGGTGCGGCCGTAGCCCATGCCGGCTATAAAGCGCTCATCCTCACCGGGTGGACTAGGCCGGTACTCTTCATTTTTCTCTCACCTTTTATCGGCATGTTCATTGCCATGGCCGTGACCATCGCCACCAGCTGGATTGTCCGCAAGCAACGTCCGCGAAAAGTGGACAAGTGGTTTCGCCGCTTACAGTTGGTCTCCGCCGCCGGCTACAGCCTTGGCCACGGCACCAATGACGCCCAGAAAGGCATGGGCATCATCACCACAGCTCTTGTCGCTGGCGGCCTTATGAAAACTTACTCCGTCCCCTATTGGGTGATTATTTGTTGCTACCTGGCAATGGGCGGCGGCACGATGGCTGGCGGATGGCGCATTATCAAGACCATGGGCCAGCGCATTACCAAACTAACTCCCTTCGGCGGCTTTGCTGCAGAGTCCGCCGGCGCGCTCACGCTTCTCGCCACCGCGCATTACGGCATCCCCGTCAGCACCACTCACACCATTACCGGCGCCATCGTCGGCGTCGGCGCCACTCGCCGCCTTTCCGCCGTCCGCTGGGGCGTCACCCGCCGCATCGTCTGGGCTTGGATTCTCACCATCCCCGGCGCAGCCCTTATCGGCGCAGGCGTTTTCCATCTGCTCGCGCCGCTCCTCCGCTAACTCCCAAAGTACCCGGGTAATGGATCGCCCGCCCTCCGCCGCAGCGCGTCTCGTTCCCCAAATCGCCCTCTTCGCATCACTAAAATCGCTTGTCTTTTATCCCCAACTCTTGATACACAATCTTCGAAACACGAAAGGCAGGTTCACATGAGCACATCTACCCCCTTCGGTGGCACCGTTGCGCGTGAGTTGAATCTTGAGCTCCTCATCATGCGCGTCGCCTGCGCCCTTCCCTTCATCTACCACGGCTGCGCCATTCTGTTCGGTATGTTCGGCGGCCCGGGCCCGCAAGGTTTCGCGGCCTTCATGAAAGTACCCGCGATCGTCGGTTATCTTGTGGGTTTGGCTCAGTTCGCCGGAGGCATCGCCATCCTCATCGGCGCGTTCCTCCGCGTCGGCGCGGTCAGCGTAATCATCGTCATGCTCGGCGCAATCTTCATCGTTCACTACCCGCACGGGTACGACATTGGCAAAGGCGGCCTCGAATACGCTCTTACCGAGCTGCTCCTCTCCCTCGGCCTGCTGCTCGCCGGCCCCGGCAAATACTCTCTCGCCGCCATCCTCCCCGCTCCGCTACGCAAGTTGTAGCAAAACCAATCCAATAAGCTCTCAAAATTTTCGCTGCCAATCCCCCAGCGCTCAGCAAGTACAAGCCCCCAATCCTGTAGGGGCGGGGCTTGCCCCGCCCTCTGCGCAGCCGTCAGCAAACTTCCCTTGACACCCTACGTTTTCGTCACGTAGCCTCTCTCGCATTAGTTTCTGACCCGCGCCAGTTTCTGGCGTTCAGGACTCCCTCAGTAACCGTGATGACCGTATGCCCAGCCCTCATCCGTTCTCAAAATCACTTTTCAGCGCGGATGCTTCTTTCTTTGCCGGGCATGTAGCGAAAATTCGAGTGGCACAAATTCTCAACAAGCAAGGAGCAAAATCTATGTCTGGTTTGAAATCGTTTGGCAGGATGGCAGCAATTTTCGGCAGCATGATCCTTTTGATCTTTTCCGTCCCACGCAATTCGCAGGCTCAGGATAAAGACGACCTAACCGTCACTACGAGTCCGTCCGACAAGGCCGCCGCCTCCCAGGTCAAAAACCTTTTCCGCAACGCAACTCCCGCACACACCCCTAGCGCAAAGGCCGCGCGCGCCGAGGGCTTGCTTACCCTGCATGCCTCTTCGCCCAAGGCCGCCTCAGCCAATTCCTTCGGTCAAGACGATGTGCGCTTCCCCGGCGACCTTACTTACCTCGGCGGCGCCGTCGTGGATTCCGCTCAGTCGCATAACATCTATCTCCTCCCCAACGGTAAGTGCCCCATTTCTAAGTGCTGGGGCGATCCCGCCGGTTTTCTCAAAAGCCTTGCCAATAGCGACTTCATCCACCTAGTCGACCAATACGTCGGTCTCGGCGCAAGCGATCGCTATACTCTCGGATTTAGCGCCACGGTCACCTACACTCCTCCAGCGACCCCGCTCACCGACAATGACATGCTCGCCGTCGTTCATGCCGTCGCTTCCCTCACCGGTGACTCCGGCTATGGCCACATTTTTCATATCTTTCTCCCTCCGGGCCAGGATGAGTGTTTCGACTCCACCTTCACCGTCTGTTACTCCCCTGAAATCTCGAGTTCCTTCAGGTTCTGCGCCTACCACAGCAGCGTTGACTTCACTGACTCTGTTGGCCACGCTTTGTATTCCGTTGAGCCTTATCAGAACGTGCCCCTCTGTCAGGTGCGGTCTGGAACGCCCAACGGCCAATTGGTCGATTCCACAAACAATGTTCTTTCGCATGAGTTGATCGAAACGATCACCGACCCCGACGGAACTGCCTGGTTCAACTTCACGAATAACTCTCTGATCGGCGAAGAAATTGGCGATGAGTGTATTTTCTTGGTCTTTGCCCCTAATAACGCCGTCTTTAGCGATCCCTTCATCTACCGCATCGGCGACAAGCTCTACGCCACCCAACCCGAATACTCCAACGCCCTCCACGGCTGCGCTGTCCACTAACCCTTGCTCCTGCAGGCAACACGATACTTCCGTGGCTCGCGGCGGCGGCACAATCCCGCCGCGGGCCTCAGGAAGCCACCTAAACTTTCTGTCGATCGCTTCCGCGAACGCCGCTCTAGAAACGCGGGCAATGCTTTAGCAAATATTATTTTGCGCTTCCGCCGGAAACTGCGTCGTACACCCGATTGAACCGCCCCTGCGAATCGTTTCGGTGCGGCACGCGAGGAATTAGTCTGCGCTCGGTGCGCTCGCGTGTTCACTCTTCGTATCGGCGGGTTTTGGTGAGTTTGTGGAAGGGGCAGATGGGCGTGGGCCGATGGCAACTTCCATGGCCGTGTTTTTCGGGAAGACGAGTTCGTGGCCGCGCGCGATGAAGTGGGCATAGATTGACGAGCTAGCGCCATAGGCACCCATGGCCATGCCGAGCGGCTGCGAATGGACAAAAATGCCCATGGCGAGGCCGATAAGCTTAAATCCGTTCGCGCCGCCGGCTGCTCGGTTGCTAGTGTTGCCACCAACGTCACCGGTGCGGGAGTCGGCGTCCGTGTGAGCTGACGCCAGTGCCAGCATCACCGAGATTCCGGTTGCCAGATAACGAGTCTTGGGGGTGTTGGCCTCTGCGCCGCCCTCTGCGTCGAGTTTTACGTCCTGCCCTTTGCCGGCTTGAACGCCCGCCAGCGTCGTTTCTACTTTTTGCTCAACGCCATCCGGCAGGACAAGTTCGTGGAACACGATGCGGAGTTGGCCATTGCGGCTGAGGCGGCGCGCTGGCCGCACTTGAACGACGGAGCCCTTCAGACGGCTGCCTTGCGGGAGAATCACGCGGTTTCCGTCAAACAGCGGTTGCGAGAGGACGGCTTCGACATCTTGGCCTTGCTGGGCAGTCCCGGAGCTGAGAGCCGTCAGGAGGCGCACGTGGACAGAGCTGCCGGGGGGAGGAGCAGCGGTGAGTGAAACAGCCATTTCGGGAGTGAGCGGCTCGGTGCCAAAGTCGAGCGGCTCTTCCAGTTCTGCGAAATAGACAGTTCCGGCGTCGATATATTGCGGATGCACGGGAAGCTGGGCAACGGCATACCTTTCTATTTTGTGGAACTTACCGGGTTCATGCACTTGCTTCATGGCCGCGTCCCACTGCCGTTTGGCGTCTTCCTTGGCTTGTTCCGCTTTCTCGGAGGCCGTGTCTTTCACGGTCTTTTTCTTGTCACCGGAATTCGTGACGAACTGGATGACTTGACCGGAGCCGGGAGTAACCGTGGTGTGGATGGGAATATGGCGGCCATCGGCGAGTTGGAGATCGTTGAATTCGATCTGGACCTTGCGAGAAGGAGTGAAGTCGGCATTCAAAGCATCGAGAGTGCGCTTTCCGCCCGAGACATTTTGGAGCTGGCTGATCTGGCCGGTGACCTCGGCGCCCACCGGGACAACGAGTTTGTCAAAAGCATAGATGGGTTCAGCGACGCGGCCCTGGACAGACTGCCCGACTTTTTGGATGCGGAGTTCTTTGAGGAGAACGACTTGAATGGCCGTGCCCTTGGGAACGGAGAGAGGGATGCTGTCGTTGGGCGGCGCCGCATCCTGAGCGCGCAGCGAGATGGCGAAAACGCAAGTCAGAGAAGCGATAAAAATCGAGCGATAGATAGACATTTTATTTCTGCCTTTGCCAGATCATTTCGACCCGGATGGGAATTTCATTCTTAACAGCGACTGTCAAAAGGGAGGGCGGGTCGATTTTGAAATCGGTCAGAGTGGCTGGAATGGTGCCGGAAATTTTTGTTTCCGCTCCTTCTTTGGTTTGCTCGAAGGAAACTTGCTTGTACTTCGCAATTTGGCCGGCAAATTGAACTTCGAGATCGGCGTGAATGGTCGCGGACGCAGAAGCATCTTCGGGGAGAGTGGTGCGGACGGTGATCATGGGAAATTCCCCGCCGCGGGTCACTTGAAGCATGTGCAGGTCCCGGTTGCTGTCGCCGGAATCGAAGGATTTCACCGGCACTGCAATCAGGAAATCGCATTGTCCCGCGTGGCACACCCCTTTGCCGCGAGCGGCGTGGCTTATGCCATCCAATTGATGCAGCGGGTGAGAGACGTGGTAAGTAAGAGTGGATTGCTGAAGAGTCCATTGGCTGTCGGTTTGGGCGAGAGTAGGAACCGTCAAAAGCAAAGAAGCTAGAAGAAGTTTTTTTGCCATGAAGTCTCTTACCACTTGATGGAAACCGACAAGATCGCGGCTCCATACGCCGCGGCAGTTACGATGGCCACCGCCCCATGAGCTTGCGCGATGCCATGCACCTTTTCACCTTTGCTTTTTTGGTCGAAGGCCATCGCGCCTAAGATGGGCGTCAAAATCATACCAGGGCCGTGAATCCAGGCTAGCGCTTTGTGCCAGCGGATGGGGCCGCGGCTTTGGGTGCCCGGGATTTTGGGCGCGCGGATGGCGTAGTAGGCGCTGAGGAAATACAAATCGCCGGTAACAGAACCGAGTGCGAGGTGCAAATAGCGATCCGAGGTGCTGGTCTTATGGCCGCCGGCGCCGGCGCCCGCAATGACCGTGGCAACCAGCGGAATGGTATCGATCAACCCAAGCCGCTGATGAACCTTCAACATGTGTGACCGCTTGTCGAGCCGTGCTTGGTCCTGCGCGTTTCCCTGTGTCTGATCCTGAGAGAACCCGAGGTCCCCTAGAGAGAGGACGCCGCTGAGCGTCAAGTTGAGCGTTTGCTTGGCGCCTGCGGCGACGGTAACTTTTGAAACGTTGGTGCTGAAGCCCTCGGCGGACACGGAGAGTTCGTAATCGGCAGGGGCGAGATTGGAGAAGTTGTATAAGCCGGCGGAATCGGACTGAGCATCCGTTGATTGGCCGGTGGCCAGGTTCTTGAGGGAAAGTTTTGCGTTGGGAACGGCGGCTCCTGTTGAGTTGGTGATGACGCCGGAGAGAATGGCGCCGGCGTCCTGTGCGCGCAGCTGCTCACATAGCAAAAGAGGCAGCACTAAAATGGCAACACCTATAAGCAGCTTCTCTGCTCTCGCTCCCGCTCCCGCTCTCGTTTTCATTGGGGCTTCTCCATCTCGATGGAAATGACCATTCCACCGATATGCTACTACGGATGCTGCTTCTAACGGCCGAGATGTATGTCTGATCAGATGGGCATACCGGAGTTTTCCGCATCCCGCGATGTAGATACTGCACTGGGGTAGCTTCGCGCCCGGTTCACTCGGTACGAAACTACTTGGTTGATTTTACGCCCTTACCGGGAAAGCGAAATTCTCCCCTCGATGCTACTATTGCTTCCTCCAATGTCTCAGCTTCCCCGAGTTCCCGACCTCGCTGCGCAGCGCGCGGCTATGAATAAACTCAGCTTTCTCGTCGGAAAATGGGCCGGCGAGGCGCGCCTGCTTCGCGGCCCCGCCGAATCGATCGAATTGCTTCAGACCGAGGAGGCTTGGTACAAACTGGACGGCTTGATCCTGGTGATTGAAGGAGTCGGTCGCACAAAGTCCACCGGCCAACCCGTTCTTCAGGCTTTCGGGATTATTTCCTATGACGACGAAAGCTCCACCTACCGCATGCGCGCCTTCAACGATGGCCGTTTTCTCGAAACACAAGTAAAACTCCTGGATCAGGGCCAGGCGATGACGTGGGGCTTTGTCCTCGGAACTATCAAGACGAATTCCGTGTTGCGCATCAACGAGAGCGGTGAATGGACGGAATCTGCGGAAATAACCCTTGGCTCTGACCCTCCGAAAAAACTCCTGGAGCTGACCGTCCGTCCGCAGAAGTAGCTCCCGAGCCTGCTAATTCTTAATTAACGACTCATCAGGAAGCAAGATCTTGAAATGCTGCGTGGAACGAGACCCTGCAGCGGTAACAGACCCTTCCTTGAGGTTGGCCTTTTCGCCGAGCCGCTAGCCGAGTCTACGCCGTCTTCGCCTTCCCCACTCCCGGCACCTTCGCTGCCAGCAACTCCAACTTATGAACCTGCGGATCCTTCGCGAAAAGCTCCTTCGCTTTCCCAAAAAGCGCCTTCGCGATTTCTCCGTTCAGATGCGCCTCGCGCCCGCTCTCATCCGCGAACGTATCGAAGATTCCAAACTTCGGCCCACCCATCTTTATCGCGTACCACGTAATCGTTCCCTGCTCCTTCTCCGCCAGCGCCTGCGCCGACTTCAAAAACTCCGCCACCTCCTGCTCCTTACCCGGCTTCGCTTCCACTTCCGCCCAAATCGCTAGTTTTGGCATTGTTCTACCCTCCAGCACATTAAGATGCGCCCGGATCGCTCTTGGTTCGTCTCAATTTTTCCTCAATATCCGGCCTCGGCTTCTCGCCATACGCTTGTTGTTTTCGAAGTTCTGCCGGTGCGCTACAGCTCATACGCGCTGATTTTTTCCACAGCCCGTTCGAACGATACTAAAATAGTAATTGACATTAGCAACATTCTATGCTACCATTCCCCATGCTTGTCGCACTGCCAACGCAGCCGTTCTTCGGACTCGATCCTGTCGTTCCGCTTTTGTCCTCTTCCTCCTCCGTGAACTCCTTGCCCTCCATGTTAAAATCTCCCCCCAACCCCGCCACCCAACCCTGCCCCAAGCCACAACCCAACCGCTTCCCTCTTTTTCCACACCCAGTAAACATCGCGCACACACCAACACCCGCAAACCCTTTCCGCTCTATCTTTTACTTCACAGTTCTCTGTACGCGACTTTTTTCGCAAATCCTCCCCTCCCCCATTGCGCCCTCCCCGTCCCACACACCCATAAACCCTTTAGATGCAACACTTACAAGCCCTCCCGTAAACGCTGATTCCAAACAACTTACGCAATCCGTAAATCCTTTAAACGCAATACTTACAAAAAAACCGGAGGCTCCCACGTGTGCCCCGACGCGCTACTCACTATTCACTACTCACTACTCACTGCCCCACCCATTCCGCTACACTATTCCCCATAAAACGCCATGACTCCTGACCAACCCATTTTCTCCACCGTCGAAGACGCCGTCGAAGAAATCCGCCAAGGCCGCATGATCGTCCTCGTCGACGACGAAGACCGCGAAAACGAAGGTGACCTCACCCTGGCCGCCGAGAAAATCACTCCCGAGGCCATCAACTTCATGGCCAAGTTCGGCCGCGGCCTCATCTGCCTCGCGCTTACCGAACAGCGCTGCGAAGAGCTCCACCTCCCGCTCATGTCCCCCATCAACACCAGCGTCCACGGCACCGCCTTCACCGAAGCCATCGACGGTCGCGTCGGCGTCACCACCGGCATCAGCGCCTCCGACCGCGCCGTTACCATCCTCACCGCCATCGATCCCAAAACTCGCCCGCAGGATCTAGCCCGCCCCGGCCACGTCTTCCCCCTGCGCGCCCGCAATGGCGGCGTCCTCGTCCGTGCCGGACAGACTGAAGCCAGTGTGGACCTCTCCCGCATTGCCGGTCTCAACGCGAGCGGTGTCATCTGCGAAATCATGAACGAAGACGGCACCATGTCCCGCGTGCCGCAGCTCCACGAATTCTGCAAACAACACAATCTAAAAATGTTAACGGTCGCGGACCTCATCCGTTACCGCATGCAGCACGAGCGCTACGTCCGCCGCGTCGCCGAAGCCATTCTCCCCACGCGCTACGGCGACTTCCGCATGATCGCCTACGCCAGCGACGTCGACCACGATCAACACATCGCGTTAGTCCGCGGCAACCTCGAAGGCGAAACGCCCGCCCTCGTGCGCGTACACTCGCACTGCCTCACCGGCGACGTTTTCGGCTCAACCTCTTGTGATTGCAACGAGTTAGTCGCTCGATCCCTTGCCGCCCTCGCGAAGGAAGACCGTGGCGTCTTCCTCTATCTCCATCACACCGGCCGCGGCTTCAGCGTCGAAACTTCCGGCGAACCCGGTTCACTCCCCCAAATCCATTTTCACAAACGCGGCCAACTCGATCGCGAACCCGCTCGCCAGCGCATGGTCCAGCACGAAAGCGGCATCGGCGCCCAAATCCTGATCGACCTCGGCCTAAAAGACATCCGCGTCCTAACCAACCACCCAAAAAAAGTAATCGCCCTAGAAGGCTACGGCATCCGCATCGCCGACCAAGTCCCGTTGCGCATCGAACAACCGAAGCTCACGCATCAAGTGCTCTAATGAACGCATTTTGTCGCCTGACTTTAAAAAATGTCATTCCGAGCGAAGCGAGGAATCTGCTTTTTCTTGCAGCCTATGGGGACGCTGCGAGCTACAAAGATGCACACGGAGGATCAGTGGGAGCGGTCGACGGCTTTGGCGGAGTCGCAGGCTTGGGATTGGCGGGTTTGGTTGCTGACGCCGCCTTGCCGACCGTGAGGTACTTGCGCATTTTTTCGAGGCGCTTCGGGCCGATGCCGCGGATCGCGCTCAAGTCGTCGACACTTTTGAACGCGCCGTACGATTTGCGCATCTGCAGGATTTTTTCGGCGGTGACCGGGCCGATTCCCGGAACTTGCTGAAGTTCTTCGGAACTCGCCGTATTCAGATTGATAGGCGCGGCCGGCGGCTTCTTCTTGGCTGGCAAACTCACCGCCAGCGCGCAAAACGCCGCGAGCAGCAGGAGGATTCGCACAAGCGTTCGCCATAACATAGCGATGTGATAATACACTATTTATGTTAGTACATCAATAATCAGAAAGGATCGGAAGCTTAACTCAGTTTTTTGCCTTGGGCGTCGAAGACTTCGAGTTCGCCGAAGAGCGCGGCTTGCGATTCGATTTGTGCGCGGTCGCCGACCACCACGATTTGCATGTTCGCCGAATCGAGATATTTGCGCGCCGTCTCCAGCAAATCCGTTGGCGTGAGCGCGCGAAGTTTCGCGCGGTACGTTTCGAGATAATCGTCCGGCAACTCGTTCAGCGCCACGACGGCAATTTGGCCGAGCAAGCCGTTTTGCGTCGCGAGTCCCATGGAGAAGACGCCGCTCAAATAATTCTGCGCGTCGGCCAACTCGGCTTCCGGAACCGGAATGGAACGCAGCTTGTCCATCTCGTAGAAGATTTCCGTGAGCGACGCGGCAACCACGTCGTTGCGCACCGCCGCCGAAACGGAAAAGTAGCCATGTTGCCGCAGAGCGTTGACACCGCTGCGCGGACTGTACGTATAGCCTTTGTCTTCGCGGATATTCATCACCAGCCGCGAATTAAACGCTCCGCCGTACAAGCTGTTCGTAAGCCCGAGCTTGATCCAATCGGGATGCTTGCGAGTGATCGCATGGCAGCCCACAAGAATTTGCGTCTGCACCGCGCCAGGCAAATGCACGAGATACACACGCCGCCCGCGCGGAGTCGGAGGAGTGGGAAACGATTTTGTTTCCGGTTTTTTTCCGTGCCACGCGCCAAATACTTTTTCGGCGGTTTTGAGCATCGCGTCCGGATCGAAATCGCCGACGAGAAGAAGCAAACCGTTTTCGGGAGTGTAAAAATCGTGATACACCGAAATCAAATCATCGCGTTTGTACGCCGCGACTTGCTCTTCGCTCGGCGAAACCTGCGCATACGGATGCGCGCCAAACAGAACTTTGCGCAGCCGTTCGCCGGCGAGAAATCCGGGTTGCGTGCGCTCCTGCTTTACTTCTTCCAGTTTCTGCCGCCGTTCGCGCTCGAACTCGGCTTCGGGAAAGGCAGCTTCGCGCGCGAGTTCGTTGACCATGCCGAGCAGCGGCTCGGAAAAGTCCGCAAGTCCGGCAAACGAAATCGAGCTCGTATCGGAACCCGCGCTGGTTGCAAGGTCCGCGCCGATGCGCCGCAGGTCTTCTTCAATCTGTCTGCTCGCGCGCTTCGTTGTTCCCGTTCGCGCCACGGTCGCCGTCATTTCGGCAAGCCCAGGGCCGCGATCAATGGCAGCGGCGTTGCCGGAGCGAAAATAAAGGTCGCCATGAAATTTCGGAATGGTGTGCGATTCGACAAGAATCACTTCGAGGCCATTCGAGAGCCGCGCCCGTTTGCGTTGGGGCCAAGTGACCTGCCGTTCGGGAGAGAGCGCCGGAACAGCATCGTTTATTTCCACTGCGCGAGTGGCCATTATGCAGCCTCCTTTTTACTCGCAGGGACGCCAGCCGCGGTTGGAAGCCGGAACACAATGGCGCGCTTTTCACTGCGCAAATATTTTTTCGCGGCCGCTTGAATGTCTTCGCGTTTCACGGCGAGAAAACCGTCGAGCACGGTGTTGACCAGTTGCGGCTCGCCGTCAAAGAGCGTGAAGCACGCCAGCAAATGCATCAAGCCATAGCGCGGCATGCCTCCGTGGCCGCTTTCGAGGAGAGAAAAATAATCCGATTGCCATTTCACTTTTAATTGGGCGAGCTCGTCCTCGGTGATTCCCTTCTCCTGAATTTCACGAATGACTTCGTCGAACGCAGCCAACGCCTGGTCACTCGAATATTCCGGTTTGTGCAGGATGCGCGTCACCATTTGCGTAGGTCCGTTGTAACCGAAAATATCGTCAATGCCGCCGTCCAATTCGACTGCCACTTGTTTTTCGAGGACAAGTTCGCGATAGAGTTTTCCCGCGCGTCCTCCGTGCAACGCTTGATCGAGGAGCGCCATGGCGCACCAATCGGCGGAGCGCCGCTTGGGCACAACGTATCCGATGGCCATCGCGGGCAGCGTTCCGAATTTTTCCTCGACGTTGCCGCGGCGTTCCTCTTTCTGCTCCGGCTCGGTCGGATCGGCAAACGGCGGCGGTGCCCCGGCGGGAATATCGGCAAACAATTTTTTCGCGAGCGCAAAGCCTTCTTCGGGCTTCACGTCGCCGAGCATCAACAGCACCGCGTTGTTGGGTACGTAGTAGGTCTTGAAGAAAGCTTGCACGTCGGCAAGATCCGCGGCATCGAGATCGGCAAAGTCGCCATAGAAGTTGTGGGAATTCGCCCAGTTGCGAAAGGCGACCGGCGGCAAATCCAGCCAGGGAAATCCTCCATAAGGCTGATTCAAGACATTCACGCGCACTTCTTCTTTTACGACGTCACGCTGATTGCGCAAGTTTTCGTCGTCGACTTTCAGCGCGCGCATGCGGTCCGCTTCGAGCCACAGCACTCTCTCGAGGGCGTTTGAAGGAACCGCTTCGTAATAATTGGTCACGTCGTAGTGCGTCGAACCGTTGAGCACGCC
>Ga0210403_10004013_pt1 | contig 12773 bp, 16 predicted proteins | sample IncBWC19MmetaG_FD_150863 | JGI IMG/M metagenome (GOLD analysis project Ga0210403, IMG submission 150863) | Forest soil microbial communities from Barre Woods Harvard Forest LTER site, Petersham, Massachusetts, United States - Inc-BW-C-19-M | ecosystem: Environmental > Terrestrial > Soil >... | reverse complement strand
GTTATTTCGCATTGACGACGGGGCAGCGGGCCCAATGGTCTTTTGCTACTTCTACCAGCGGGGGCACCACGCGGGCGCAGTCGGGGATGCGGTAGGTGCATCTTGGCTCGAAGGCACAGCCTGGGGGCATGGCGTGCAGAGGCGGGACGGTGCCTTCGATGGTTTCGAGGGGACGCGCGCGATCGGTCTTCAGGTCGGGCACGGCTTGCAGAAGGCCGCGGGTGTAAGGATGCGCCGGGGCGTGAAAGATTTCATGGCTGGTTCCCATCTCAACTATGCTGCCGGCGTACATCACGGCTACGCGGTCCGCGACTTGCGAAACGACCGCGAGGTCATGCGAAATAAAGAGCATGGCTAATCCGAACTTGGAGCGGAGTTCGGCGAGGAGGTCGAGGATCTGAGCCTGGATGGTGACGTCGAGCGCCGTGGTAGGTTCGTCGGCGATTAGCAGTTGCGGACGATTGACGATGGCCATGGCGATCATGACGCGCTGGCGCATGCCTCCGGAGAGCTGGTGAGGATAGTCGCGGGAGCGGCGGTCGGGATCGGGGATGGCGACATCGGTCATGGCTTGGATGGCTAATTTCTGGGACTCGCTTTTTGAACGGGAGCCGTGAGCACGCACGGCCTCGGCGATCTGATCTCCTACGCGCATTACGGGATTGAGAGCGGTCATTGGTTCCTGGAAGATCATGGCGATGCGGGAACCGCGCAGTTGGCGCATGGAGTCGTCGGGCAAGGCGGGGAGATTGCGGGTTGCGCCGTTCTCGGAAAATAAAATCTCGCCGGAGACCCTTGCCTGGGGCGGAAGCAGGCGCATGATGGCTAGGGATGTGATGGACTTGCCTGAGCCGGATTCGCCGACCAGGCCAAGGATTTCGCCGGGAGCGATGGAGAAGCTTAAGTCGCGGACGGCAGGGAAAGCTTGGGCGGGCGCGTCGCCCGTCGCCACACTTGTTGTGTTCGCTCCCTTCGCGGGGAAGTCGATGTTCAGGTTGCGGACTTCGAGCAGCGGGGGCACGGATTCATGTTAGCAGCCGCGCAAAGACGTCGCCTGCGGCGACGGGACAGCCGAGGCGACTGTCCCAACGTGAGCATTTTGTTCTTCCATTCTTTATTTACTGGCCGAGGATCAACGGCAGGCCATTTTTGTTGTTGCCGATCACTACGACTTTGGTGTTGGCGCTCTTGGCTAGATTTTCGGTGGCTTCGATTCCCTTCCACTCGAGGAGTTGCGCGCTGATGCCCTGGGCTACGATCTGCTGGAAGTCGCGGACGCCGGCGGCTTCGATGCGTTTGCGCTGGGCTTCCTGAGTTTCTTTCTGGAGGCGGAAGTTCATGGCGAGGGATTCCTGCTCGGCCTGCTGTTTGGCTTCAATGGCGGCTTTCAGCGTGGCGGGCAGTTGGATGTCGCGCAGCAGAACATTTTCCACGGTCAGGCCGCGCTGATTGAGCTGGGCGGTGACCTGGTCGTAAATCTGCTTGCCAACCATTTCGCGCTCACCGGTGTAGAGAGCGTTGGCGGTATGGGAGGCGGTGGCTTCGCGGATGGCGGAGCGGAGGGTCGGCTCAACCACTACGTTTTCGTAATCGGCGCCGATCTTCTGAAACACGTCGGCGGCGTGATCCGGATTGAGATGGTAAATGAGCGAGGTGTCCAGACTCATCATGAGGCCTTCGCTGGAAGGCACGCTGGCAGACTCCTTCAGAGTCTGGGTCTGGATAGACAGTTAGTTGTTGGTCTCGAGCGGGTTGATGAGATGGATGCCCTCGCCCAGAGTCTCGCCGGTGACTTTGCCGAAGAGGGTTAGGACGCCGACGCGGCCGGTGCCCACGCGGGTCACGGAACTGAACAGCAAAATAATCAGTAAAAATGCGGCAACGCCGAGTCCTATGAGACGGAGGAGTCCGCCGCCACTGCCGCCGCCGCCGTCAATAATTCTGCCTCGAGCCGGATCAAAGATTGTCATTGTGATTTCTCCCTTGTATTCGCCTTTATTCTACGGCAGGCGCAGCATCGGCGTATTTGCGCGCGCGGTGAGGCTAAACGCAGGGAGTGGTGAATCTTCCTATGTGCTGCGGCATCTTTTATGCTTAGACCTTATGAGCAAGATTCACATTCCTACTCCGCTGCGGCAGTATGTGGGCAAGCAGTCTACTGTGGACGTTAAGGCTTCTACCGTGGCTGAGGCCATGGACGCGCTGGTGGCGCAGCATCCGGAGGTGCGACGGCATCTTTATACCGAAGAGGGGAAGCTGCGGGCCTTTGTGAACCTTTATGTGAACGACGAGGACATCCGGTATCTACAGAAAGAGGCGACCGCGGTGAAGGAAGGTGATAACATTTCGATTGTGCCTTCCATTGCTGGAGGCGCGGTCTGAGTGCGGACCTTGCCGGGATGCCGGAGTTGAAACCTTCCGCGACAAATCGCTGTTGTATGTGTCCCGCCTGTTGTTAGCGTCCTGATTCTGAGTATTCCTGGTTTTGACGATCTGGACCGCGCACTGCAAATCACATCGAGGACTTTATGGCCACCATCACCGAGATTCCAGTGACACTGAGCAAGGATGAAATCCTGCGCTACTCGCGGCATTTGATCATGCCGGAGGTGGGCATGGAGGGGCAGCAGAAGCTTAAGGCGGCGCGGGTGCTGTGCATTGGTACGGGAGGACTGGGGTCGCCGCTGGCGTTGTATCTGGCGGCTGCGGGCGTGGGCACGCTGGGCCTGGTGGATTTTGATGTGGTGGATTACACGAACTTGCAGCGGCAGATCATTCACTCGACCGCAGATGTGGGGCGAAAGAAACTGGATTCGGCGGCGGACAAATTGACTGGGATCAATCCGTTTCTGAATCTGCGGACGTTCGACATGCGGCTGAGCAGCGAGAACGCGCTGGAACTGTTTCGCGATTTCGACATTATTGCCGACGGCACCGACAACTTTCCGACGCGCTACCTGGTGAATGACGCTTGCGTGCTTACCGGGAAGCCTATGTTTATGGATCGATCTTTCGCTTTGAGGGGCAGGCCAGCGTATTTGCTACGAAGGATGGGCCTTGCTACCGCTGCTTGTATCCGGAGCCGCCACCGCCTGGGCTGGTGCCTTCGTGCGCGGAGGGCGGCGTGCTGGGGATTTTGCCGGGACTTGTTGGCGTGATGCAGGCTACCGAGGTGATCAAATTAATTTTGGGAGTGGGCGAGCCACTGATTGGACGCTTGCTGCTGATTGATGCTTTGGGCATGAAGTTCCGGGAGCTGAAGCTGCGGAAGAATCCGGAATGCCCGGTTTGCGGAACGCATCCTACCGTGACCAAGCTGATAGACTACAACCAATTTTGCGGAATTCGCGGGGAGGAAAAACCGGTGGGCAATGGCGTTCCGGAAATTCAAGTGGAAGAGTTGAAGCGGCGGCTGGATGCGAAGGAGGATGTGTTCGTCCTGGATGTGCGGGAGCCGCATGAGTATCAGATCTGCAACATTGGCGGATTTCTGATTCCGCTGAATGATCTGCCTAACCGCGTGAATGAACTGGATTCGAGCCGGGAGATTGTTGTCCATTGCAAGATGGGTGGGCGCAGCGCTAAGGCGGTTGCGTTCTTGCAGCAGGCTGGGTTTAAGAAGGTGCATAACCTGGCGGGCGGAATTACGGCTTGGGCGGAGAGAGTGGATCCGAGGGTGCCGAAGTACTGAGGGCAGTGGTCAGTGGCTAGTTTTAAGGGGAGCGCGGAGGCGCTCCCTTTTTATTCTTGGTACAGTGGTGCGCATTTGGATTGAACATCGGTTCCGCCAGGAGGATAATGGCGCTTCCCCGGGATTTTCCCCAACAAGTTTGAAGATTTGTGGCCGGAGGGTCGCTCATGAAGAGAGCTTTCGTTGCGTTGCTTGTTTGCCTCTGTTGTTTGTTGTCACAGCGTTCGTTGCCCGCGCAGGAGAAACAGAAGGCGGCTGCTGATACGGAGAGAGCCCGGGTCTTCATCACTGACAGTCAGTCGTGGGAGGTTGCCGGATACAGCGGAGGGACAAGTGGAGGTGGAGGCTCGACCACCCACGGAGGCGCGCGGCCGCAGACCGCCGAAATCATCAAGACCTTCGGAGAGCGCTGTCCGCAAGTGATGGTTAACAACATTCAGGTTAAGACGGATTACGTCGTGCTTCTTGACCACGAGGGCGGCAAAGGAGTCTTGCGGCACCGAAACAAAGTGGCAGTGTTCGCGCGGGTTTCGGGCGACTCGATCGTCAGCAAATCGACGCTGTCACTGGGTGGATCGGTGCAAGATGCTTGTGAAGCGATCATGAAGGACTGGAGTGAACATGGCGCGGCGATTCGAGCGGCAGCGGCTGCACCCGTAGAACTGACTAAGCCCGTCGCGGCTCCGCAGCCGGTTGTGGCTCCGGTCGCCGCTTCAGCGGCTGCGTTGACGGGCAAACTGTTGGTGGGTTCCGTTCCCGATGGTGCTGACATTGAGGTCGATGGTAGTTTCGTCGGGAATGCGCCTTCTGATGTTCAGGTGACAGAGGGCGAGCATACCGTCACGGTGAAGAAGGCGGGATTCAAGGATTGGGAGCGGAAGCTGAAGGTTTCCGGCGGGAGCAGCGTGCATCTCAACGCGGAACTGGAGAAGGTGGCGGCACCTTAGCTGCTTGAATCGGTGACCACCGCCTCGCTTCGCTCACGGACAGCCGAGGCGGCTGTCTCTACATGAGGGTGTTTTGTTCTGGCAGAACCCAAAAGAAAAGGGAGCACCGAGGTGCTCCCTTGATTCATCTCGATTGCGCCTTCGCTACTTACTCGATCCACTCTGCATGCCGTCGCTGGCTTCACCCAGCTCCAGGGCGAATTTCTTGCCTTGGAAGCGGATGCCGGCCAGCGAGTTGGGGCCGCTGTTATTTTTTTGAGTGACGGCCGCATCGTTGGCCGACGGGGTTTCCAGTTGAACTACATGCGCTGGAACCTTAGTCAGCACGTTCTTGCCTTGCACGATGCTCAACTCGACGTTGGGGCCGCTGCCTTCCCATTGCAGTTTGTACTCTCCTGGCTTCAGTGTCGTACCATTCACCATCACCGGATTGCTAAGCTGCAAACTAGCTTTGGTTGCTGCGAAGGCGCTGGATGCCAGCAGCAACGCCAGACCCATCACCAAACTCTTTGATACGGTCGCGAACTTCATGACTGCTCCTTTTTTCTTTCCCGAAAATGCGTCGGGAAGCGGTTGGGGCGGCCCGGTTCACGACTTGCGAGAAAACCCTTGTGTTTTGCCGCGAATCGCCTACAATTCAGCCGCTGGGGTTCAGCAGGCACGCCGACAGGCTTGCCTCGCTGTGCGTGGGGTTTTCTCACCTGGGCCGCCAAACCGAGCGTGAGAAAATCCCTAACCCCGCAAAAATCTTGTCGCAACAAACTCCTTAACAAACATTCTCCGTAATAAACATGGACCAGGACATCCTGCTTCTGGTCTTCATCTTCATCCATTACGTAACGTCGCACCCGAAAGTTCCTGCGACGTTTTTCAGTTCGCCGCCACGCAGATTGGACGCGGTTTCGGCACGTCGGTTAGCAGGATGTGAGAGTTGAATACTTCTTGTTGAAATTCTTCGGTGGGGTTCGTTCGGAGTGGAACACTTTTTTGTTGTCTTGTTGTATGGAGGGCAGGCTAAGTGGTGGCGCGAAGCAAGAACCAAGATCCCTCGCTTCGCTCGGGATGACAATTCTTACATCAATCCGCGTCGCCGTGTTGGCGCTCGACGGACCAGATGTCGGCTTGATCCTTCTCGAATGGATAGACGTGCACCATCCAGTTGAAGATTACGGGATGGAAGGTTCCGCCGGCGGCATCGCAGGCTTCTTGGGTGGTAATCGACCCTCGCAGACCGAACTGGGGATGCGGCGTCACGTATTCGTTCTTTCGGCCGGCAGGTGCGGCGCAGAAATTCACGTGCTCGTGCCATTGCGCTACGCTGAGCGGAACGCGTTGGTCGAGTTCATCCTCGCCCATGCGCTTTGGTGCGGTGTACATTACGCCAATCAGTTTGTAATCGTCGCCATGCTTTTCATAGAGTAGCGATGTCGGGTGCTCGGGATTGAAGCGGAAGGCTGCTTCCATGGCGTAGCCGTAGTTAGTGAAGTGATACATCTTCTGGCGAAGCTCGGGATGGAAGATTTTGTAGCCGTCGGCGAGTGCGGCATGATAGTCAGTGTATTTTTCTGACGCTTTGCGGGCGGACTCTGCTACTTCTTTAGCGCGGGCGGCATCGCCGGGCTTGGCGGAGCGCAGGGCGGTCATTTTCATGTGTGGGCCCATGTCCATGTGGCCTTCCATGGAGTGCATGGCGTGGGCGCTGGCGTCGCTGTCTTTGTCGGCGTCTTTGTCTTTATCTTTGTCCGCGGACATGTCCATGTCTTTCATGTGCATGTTTGACATGTCGTGGCCGGACATGTCCATGCCGGACATGCTCGATGCTGGCTGCTGGGGTGCTGACTGTTGACCCCAGGCCACGCTGGCGAATAGGAAAAGTGAAATCAGAACGACGATGTGGTTGCGCATGACAAGTCTCCTACGTCAGTAAGTATTAACACTGGCGCAGGGGAGTTGTTTCTGCAAGAGTGTGGAGGTTACTGGGGATTACAGAGGTAATCCCCGGGCTCCGAGAGATGGTCGCAACTCGATCAGAGACTCCTATTGCAGCGGCGCGGAGACGTGTTCGTGAACGATCAGCCATTTGCCGTCTTGATTCTCGAAGATCATGGTCCAGCGGAAGGTGCTCATCTCAATCTTGCCGGTTTTGGTGGTCAGTTCGTTGCTGAGGGTCGCGGTGGCCCAGACCAAGTCTCCGTGAGGGTGAAAGACCGCGTCATCATTTACTCTGAACTTGGCGCTTTTGTAGCCGGAGAGAACGACCTTCACGCCTTTCTCATACTCGTCCCAGCTAGCGTATTTCAGAGGGGCGATGTCGAAGAAGACGTGCGGGCCGGTGGCGTAGTACTTGGCGACGTTGGCGGGATCGAGGGTGGACCAGCCGTCCCAGATTTTCTGGAGGTAGGCGTGGTCGGGAGGGGGCGGAGCGGCGGACTTCTTGGCGGCGGGCTTTGGATGTTGTGCGAGCGCGGAGAGCGTGACGGCGAGCAGGCAGAGCACGACGGCGGAAAGACGCTTCATGGTTTATGGTCCTCCGGGATTCGGCGGAATTCTCGCACAATGAGAAGCCATCCGCAAAGTGTGCATTGACCGATTTCCACAGCGCACGCTAGAATAGTTGAGTTTGACTGTACTCGCCGACCCGTTCTGGGGACGCCTGCCCTGGCTGCTTACGCGCCGTGGCGGAAAACAGCAAGCACAGGATTTTCAGCTGGCAGCAAAGTTGCGCCCGTGTGCGCAGTGCTGGCTTTCACGATATTTTGACGGAGGCAGACGTATGTACGCGGTTATCCGCGCCGGTGGAAAGCAGTACCGGGTGGCGCCCGGAGACGTGATTCGAGTGGAGAAACTGGCCACGGGGACCGATGGTCAGGTGGAGTTCCCCGAGATACTGGCTGTGTCGGGCGGAGAAGGCCAGATCGATAAACCGGAAGCGGGCGCGCGGGTTGTGGGCGAACGTGTTGAGGAAGGCCGCGGCGCGAAGATCCTGGTTTTCCATTACAAGCGCAAGAAGCAGTACAAGAAGCTGCGCGGACACCGGCAGTCTTATACCGCGGTGCGCATTACCGAGATTGCTTTTGGCGGGCAGAGCTTTAAGGCTCCGGAGCTGGTGAAGAAGCAGCCCAAGGTGAAGAAGGCTGCGGCGGAAGAACACGAGTCGGAAGCGAAGACGGCGCCTGCTAAGAAGAAGGCTGCGCCGAAGAAAGCGGCTAAGAAGTCCGCCGCGAAGAAGAAGTAAGGGAAGGACGGGCGACTCGCCCGTTCCCACACGATTTTGCTGGCAACTGGCAACTGGCCACCGGAAACTGAATTTTTATGGCACATAAAAAGGGACAGGGAACTTCACGAAACGGGCGCGATTCGAACGCGCAACGGCTTGGGTTTAAGGCATTCGGCGGGCAGATTGTGCCTGGCGGGACCATCATCGTGCGGCAGCGCGGCACACCCGTGAAACCGGGACTCAACGTGGGCCGAGGCAAAGACGATACTTTGTTTGCCAAGGTCACGGGACGCATCAAGTTCCTGAACAAGGGCTCGATGGGCAAGTTTGTGATGGTTGAGCCGATGGAAGTCGCGGAGTAGTTCGCTTCCGTTCGGGGTAACTGCATCGCGTGTTAACGTGCCGCGGCGAGGTGTCCGACGCGGCTTCAGCGGCCTCGCCTTCGGGACGAGGCTTTTTGTTTTGCCACAAGGAGAGTCTGGGCATGAGGAGGAGCGTCCAGGAAGTTGCAAAGTTCATTGAGAACCACGTTCGCGGAACGGAAGGGCCGCATGATTGGGACGATTTTACGTCGATCCCGATCGCCGAACCTAGGCTCAATGCAATACGCCTCCGTTGTGTGCAGCTCGACGATGAACATCCGGACGAACGCCGTGCCGAACTTAACGAGATAATCCATAAATTGCTTACAGCCGAACCTTAGAAACCAATGTTTATTGATGAGGCGAGAATACGGGTCAAGGCGGGGGACGGCGGCAATGGCTGCATGGCGTTCCGGCGGGAGAAATATGTTCCGCGCGGCGGGCCTTCGGGCGGCGACGGGGGCAATGGCGGAGACGTAATCATGGAATCCAGCGAGAAGCACAACACGCTGGTCCATTTCCGTTTCAATCCCGAATACAAGGCTGAGCGCGGACGGCACGGCGAAGGCTCGAACAAGAGCGGACGCGAGGGCGAGGACGTACTGCTGAAAGTTCCGGTCGGAACGATCGTGTACGACGAGGAGACGGGCGAGAAGGTATTCGATTTTTCGGCGCCCGATCAGCGCGTGGTGATCGCCAAGGGCGGACGCGGTGGGCGCGGGAACGCTCGGTTCGCCACTTCTGTACACCAGGCTCCGCGAGAACACGAGGATGGACGGCCCGGTGAAGAGCACAACTACAAGCTGGAGCTGAAGTTGCTGGCTGACGTTGGTCTGGTTGGATTTCCGAACGTGGGCAAGTCTACGTTGATCTCGCGCATCTCGGCGGCGCGACCGAAAATTGCGGATTATCCCTTCACCACTTTGCAACCTAACCTCGGCGTGGTTGCGGTAGGCGATCCGAACAATGAAATTAGCTTTGTGGCTGCGGATATTCCTGGATTGATCGAGGGTGCGCACACGGGCTCAGGGTTGGGCACGCAGTTCTTGCGACATATCGAGCGCACGCGCCTGTTGGTGCACATGGCCGATGTGTCGGACGCCAGCGGGCGTGCGGACATTGTGAAGGATGTGGAAGTGATCCTCGGCGAACTGGCAAGCTTTGGCGCTGGCCTGGAAGAAAAGCCGATGATCATGGTTGCGTCGAAAATTGATGTGGCCAATAAGGATAAAGTCGCGGCGTTGAAGCGGTATTGCAAGAAGCGCAAGCTGAAGCTCTATGAAATTTCAGCCGTGACCGGCAAGGGGATTGAGGAACTGAAGTACGCCATGGCGAAGGAAGTGGATGCTTTGCGTGTGCAGGCGTTGCAGCAGGCGGAAGCAGCGGATCGCTCAGTACCCAGTACCTAGTACCAAGAAACGCGGTTTGGGTACTAGGTACTGGGTACTAGCTACTCCAGACTTACGCCCTGGGCAACTGCGAGCCGTGCTGGAAGTGATATTGGAGAATCTTAGCGGCCAGGGCTGGCGGCATTTGCTCGCCATTCGATCCCACTGTGCGGACGACTTCTCCGCGGCAAACTACCTCGGTGGGCGAAAGCCCGGCGATCTCAGAGGGCAGCACTAGATTGATTTCCAGAATCACATTGGGCTGCAAGAGATCTTCCGCCTGGAACAGCAGACCGGAGCGGCTGATGTTTCGGGTTTCGCCGTCGTGCCATTTTTCTTCGTCGAGGCGGCGGTATTTCAAAGGCAAGTGAAGTTGAAAACGTTGAGCGCGTGACAACGGCAATTGTTGTTCTGCTTTAGCGTGAGCGGTATGAACTGACATGGCAATCTCCGGGGGAAATGGGGTTGAATCCAGCACTTCGCGAACTTTGCTTTTCAGGTCGCGGAGGGTAAAGGGCTTCTGGAGGAGGCGTACGCCAGCGTCCAGCGTGCCGTTGCGCCCGATCACGTTTTCCGTATAGCCGGACATGTAGAGAACTTTTACGTTGGGGCGAATTTCCAGGATGTGCTGCGCCAGTTCGCGGCCGTTCATGCCGGGCATGATCACGTCGGTCAGCAGCAGGTGGATCACACCTTCGTGGGCCACGGCGATCTGCATGGCGACCGCGCCATCCGCGGCATCGATGACGCGATAACCCTGCTTTTCGAGGAATTGGCGGGCCAGGTAGCGTAGGTTGGCTTCATCCTCGACGAGCAGGATAGTTTCTGTTCCCGGCTCGATGGCGACGGATTCCGAAGGAACCGGAATTTTTACGGGTCTCTCGACTGCATCGGCGACCCTGGGCAGATAAATCTTGAACGTTGTGCCCTTGCCCTGCTCGCTGTAAACCCAGATGTAGCCGCCGCTCTGCTTCACGATCCCGTAGACCGTGGACAGACCCAAGCCCGTGCCCTTCACCCCTTTCGTGGTAAAGAACGGCTCGAAGATTCGGGACTGAGTTTCGGAATCCATGCCGGCGCCGGTGTCGCTGATGGCCAGCAGCACGTAGTTTCCGGGAGTGAGCGGGGGGTGAAAACGGGCTTGCTCCTCGTCCAGAGTGACGTTGGAGGTCTCGATGGTGAGCTTGCCTCCAGCGGGCATGGCGTCGCGGGCGTTCACGGCCAGGTTCATGATGACTTGTTCAATCTGTCCCGCGTCGGCGCGGACTGTGCCCAGTCCGGCGGCCGGAACCATGACCAGATCAATGTCTTCGCCGATGACGCGGGTGAGCATCTTAAGGTTCTCGGTTACGACGCCGTTAAGGTCAAGAATCTTGGGCGCCAGCATCTGTTTACGGCTGAAGGCGAGGAGCTGGCGAGTGAGCGACGTGGCGCGACCGGCCGCATTGGCAATCTCTTGTGCCGGAGCGCGGAGGGCCGGTTCTGGGCCCAGGCGATCGAGCAAGAATTCCGAGTAGCCGGAAATCACCATGAGCAGGTTGTTGAAGTCGTGGGCGATGCCGCCTGCGAGCCTTCCCACGGCCTCCATTTTCTGGGACTGGCGGAGTTGCTGCTCGAGGGCGCGGCGCTCGGTGACATCTTCGGCAAACAGCTCGAAGGTTTTGTCCCGGTCGCCGTTGGAAACTGAGCGACCGGAAACGCGAACCAGGACGTTAGTCCCATCGGTCCGCTTCCACTCGACGATGAGTCCATTGAAGGGCGCGGCGGAGCGCAGATGGTCCGCGAGTTCGAACCACTGCTGCGAGTCGGCGTAGAGAGCGCCAAGGTGTTTTCCCAGCAGTTCTTCTGCTGCTGTATAACCCAACATTGCCCGCAGGGCGGGATTGGCGTCCAGTAGTTGGCCGGAGGAATCACAGCGGCAAATTCCGTAGGGAGCATTGGTCACCAGTGACCGGAAATTGACTTCGGAACGCCGCAATCCCTCCTGTGCCGCCCGCAGAGCGGCATTGAACCAGCAAATCAGGGCCGCCAGAACGACAAAGAGAGCCAGCCGCAACATGGTGGAGCGAAATTGGGCCGGGGTATGCTCTCCTGAGAACGAGAAGTACGCGCTCACGGTGAGGGCGAACGAAGTGGCCACCAAGCCTGGCTTCCAGCCGCCATACCAGGCGCTTACCATGACGGCGACGGCGAATACAGCCAGCCGACTTTCTGTGATGTTGGGAAGAAGTACTGCCGGGATCAGGGCGAGAGTGGTGCTGAGCACCGCCACGCCGTAGCGCAGGATAGGCGCACGGGCAGGCGGAATGCGGAGTAGGGGGAGGGTTACTCGCATGTAAACCATGCTAATCCTCTGTTTGGAAAGGCGCGAGATTACAGGAGTTCATTCCGGATTCCCGGAATGCATGTTTTATCGTCGGAGCGCAGTTGGCCAGACGGACAGGGCGACCGTGCACCACGGGCCAATGCCCCAACCAACCCACCGGAAGAATCGACTGCCCGGAAGGGTGAACTTGCCAAGTAGACCTGTAAACGAAGACACTAGCGGCGCATGAATATTGGACTGTTTGGCGGGACCTTTGACCCGATTCACCGGGGGCACCTGGCGCTGGCGCGGGCCGCTCGGGAGCGTTGCAAGCTGGCGCGCATTGTTTTCGTGGCGGCGAATATTCCTCCGCACAAGCAGCAGCAGCCGCTGTTGGGCTTCGCGCATCGCTACGCGATGATTGCTCTGGCTACAGCAGAGGAGAAAGACTTCGTGCCTTCGTTGCTCGAAGCGCCGGAGGACTCTAGTTCTGAGGGTGCCAAGGAAAAGGCGCGGGTGGCCAAACCGAACTACACCATTGATACGGTGAAGAGGCTCAAGCGGTCGTTCAAGAAGGCAGACCGGTTGTTCCTGCTGATTGGCATTGATGCCTTCGCAGACATTGCCAAGTGGCACCAGGCCGAGGCGTTGTTTCGCGAGTGTGAGTTCGTGGTTGCCAGCAGGCCGGGATTTTCTTTGGCCGATGTGGCCAATGCGCTGCCTGCGAGCCTGAGGCCGCGGGTCGAAGTGACGCGTCCGTTTCACAAACAGGCAGCTACGGGGGATTTGGTGCTGAAGGGTGTGACCATTCATCTGCTCGAGGAGGTCTACCAGCCGATTTCCTCCACGGCGGTCCGGGATGC
>Ga0210403_10004011_pt1 | contig 12780 bp, 11 predicted proteins | sample IncBWC19MmetaG_FD_150863 | JGI IMG/M metagenome (GOLD analysis project Ga0210403, IMG submission 150863) | Forest soil microbial communities from Barre Woods Harvard Forest LTER site, Petersham, Massachusetts, United States - Inc-BW-C-19-M | ecosystem: Environmental > Terrestrial > Soil >... | reverse complement strand
TGTCCGGTCTTGCGGCCCCGACTCCCTTAAGTGAACAGTATTGGGGCTATTTGCTGGCGTCCCTTCGGCTGCGCCTCAGGGCAGGCTCCGCTGAAGCGGGACTTGGAGCTACGCCGGTGGAGCGTGCGGCCGGTTTTTTCCCTTTGCCCGCCTCGATTTTCGCCCGTGCTGGCGATCCTAAAGATGGCGATGCTAAAGATTGACAATCTTTGTTATTGGCATTACCGTTGAAAAACAGGAGTCACTTCCATGAATGTTTCTCTCACGCCCGACTTGGAACAGTTTGTGAGTGCTAAGGTGGAATCCGGCCGTTACAACTCCGCCAGCGAGGTGGTGAGGGAAGCTCTCCGGCTGCTGGAAGAGCAAGACCGGATCAGGGCGAGCCAGCTTGCAGGGTTTAACCAGGAGCTTAGCCGCCGCCTGGATTCTCTTGATCGTGGCCAGCATGTTGATCCGGCTGCGGCCCGCGCCAAGCTGCAGCGCAAGTCCACGGCTCGCCGGAAGTCGGGTGCGTGAGTAGGTACATCCTCAGCGTAGATGCGGACGTTGACCTGGACGATATCTGGGACTATATCGCTCAGGATAGCGTTGACGCGGCCGACAACTGGGTAAACAGGCTTTTTGAGGCATTCGAAGCGCTTGCGAAAAGACCCGGTATGGGCCATAAACGCGAAGATCTTACCCAACTAAACGTCCTGTTCTGGCCAGTTGGCTCTTACCTCATCATCTATCGAGCCGAACGCAGTCCCATCGAGATAGTCGCAGTCACACAAGGCTCCCGCGACATTCCAGCGTTTTTGCGCAAGCGCACGAAGCAATGAATGGGCAGGATAACTGCATGCCAGCGATGACAGCAAGGTTCCTGAGCATCGCCGGGTGCATGGGTCCTTCGGCTCGCTCGCTGCGCTCCCTCACCTCAGGATGACTGTCGGTAACGGATTGGCTGAAGTCCATAAGGATGTGGGAGCTGAAGCATTGCCTGCCGATGTGCTGTCACTCGCGCAGCGAATCGACATCGCATCGACAGCAAAGCTTGACCGGCAGCCATCCGGCGGTCACACTCAGGAATGGAAGACGCTGTGTTCCCCAGTAGCGGCAACTACTCCGCGTCCTATTTGTATGGAAGGTGGTGCTCTTCCAGCCATTCTCGGGCGATTTTTTCCAGCGCCTGGTTACGGAACGTGTACCAGGCGTCCAGGATTCCCAAGCGCTGGACGGTGCTGCGAAACTTCCGGAAGGCGCCTGATTTGTGGATCGAGTCCAGCAGTTCCTGCTGGATCCGCTCATTCTTTTGCTCGCGCGCGAAGCGTTCCATGATGGCCCAATCGTGGACATCGAAGCGGTCGGGCAGCGGCAACAGGCGGTCGTTTTCCAGGGCCGCGCGCATCGCGGGCATCAACTCGCGTTGCCATTCTGGAAGATGATCGTCGGAAGCCTCTTCTTCGATATGGCGCTGGTCGTCGTCGGTTACGATGATGATCTCGCCGGTATCCGGGTCAAGGTAGATGCTCGCATCATCCCGCGCCATCTCAAGGGCGTCGATAACGTCACGTAGAGAAATGACAATTGCCATGATGGTCCAGCCGGGCAGCATTATAGCCGATGGTTGGCAATGAGTCTGAATGGCCTCATGTCTAAGCTTCACTAACCCTTCAACAAACCGCAAGGTCCCTCAGCCCTACTCGCGCGCTGAAGAAAGCGCGCGCTCCTGACGGGCTTCGGGATGACAGCGTTTCTTCTTTGCGCTTTTTCTCTGCGCCTTTCCGCGCTGCCATGGGAAAACATATAATGAATCAGGTCCAACAACTCTCATGCCTGCTGAGATACTGAAATGTCCTTCCTGTGGAGCTTCCGTTTCCACCGGGGCCACGCATTGCGAATACTGCAAAGCGCGCTTGGCGACCGTCGCGTGTCCTGCCTGCTTTGGGATGATGTTTGTCGGGGAGAAATTCTGCTCACACTGTGGCGCGCGCGCTGAGCGCACCGAAGTCCAGTCCGGCGAGCAGCGGCTTTGTCCGCGCTGCCAGAGCGATATGAAGCCAATTACGATTGGAGCCAATCGCCTGCTGGAATGCGAGAAATGCGAAGGCCTGTGGGCCGACGCTGCTTCATTGGAGCAGATCACGACTGAGCGTGAGCAGCAGGCTGCGGTGCTGGGCATGCCGGGGGCACACGCTGAAACCGCGGAGTTGGAGAAGCATATCCGGTATTTGCCTTGTCCGGTGTGCCAGAAGCTGATGAACCGCGTGAACTTTGCCCGCTGTTCTTATGTGATCGTGGATGTCTGCAAAGCGCATGGGACGTGGTTCGACAAAGATGAGTTGCGGCGGGCGGTGGAGTTCATCCGCGCCGGCGGCATGGAGAAGGCCCGCACACGGCAACTGGAGGAGATCGAAGAACAGCAGCGCAATCTGCGCGGCCTGCAATCCGTTGCCGGGCCGTTCACGGATGACGACCATCACGATACGAGAACCATTGGTTCGGCTATTGATATCGCCGATTTCCTGGTTTCGCTGTGGCGCCGCTAATCGAATGGCTCAAAAGCAAAGACATTTGGCCGCGCATTAACGCGAATGAACGCGAATGGAGATCGGGTCGTCGTTGCTTCTGGTCAACTGGATGGGCTTGCTTGCTACCGCCGCCGTCAACTGTTTCACCACGGCCGCGATCAGCTTATCGGCGACTGGCTCGTCGAAGCTTTCGACGGCAATCACCAGATCGCCTTCCTGCTGAATAAAGATAGGACCATCGGAGCTTAGATACTTTTGCCTGCCGGTGTGTTCCGCTGCAAGTTGCGCCTTGCTGACCTTGCTGTAGCGCTCCGGGAGGGCGGAGGCGTATATCGCCGCGAATTCCTGGGCGGTTTTTGCGTTCGACCAGCGGGAGACATAGATCAAGGCAACATGGGCGCTGGAATTCGTGTCCGGCGGCTTGGTTCCGCGCCGGGCGGCGGCATAGTAGGAACCACCACGCCACTCCGGACTCAGCTTGTCGGCCACCGACTGTTCGGCATACTGCTTCAGCAGGATTTTTACGTCGAGCTCGCCGATGGCGCCGGCGTCAAAGGGTTCGAAATCTTTTTTTAGAAAACCAAAATCCGGCAGCAGCAGCGGAGCAATCTTGCGTCCGGCCAGGTACTCCTCCGGCTCCATGATTTCCCGCGAGGTGGTGGGCATGCGTTCCAGCACGCCGGTAAAGGCCAGCTTGCGGCCGCCGGCCTTCAGCAGCTTCGCGATAAACTTCATGCCCGCGCCATAGGGAAAGAGCAGGTCTTCGCGCAGCATCAGCGGCGCCTGGTCGAGCAACGGACTGTCGCCCGATTTTTCCATCTGCGATTCCATGAGGTCGACCAGTTGGGGCGACTCTTCCATCGTGCGTCCCGAGGGCGCCAGAATGTAATCGAAGAGCACGATCATGGCCTGGCCTTCCATCACCGCGCTGCGGGCGGTGGACTCTTCATCGATGCCGATCAGCGCGTTGGGATCTTGGGCCCCGCGCTTCTCAATCTCCTCGCCTTTCTTCATCATCTTTTCCAGATCGAAATTCTGGTCCTGCAGGGCATGGGTCAGTTCGTGGGCCATGACCGGCTTCTGCATGTCGAGCGCGATCCAGTCGAGCAGGTTGATGGCTTTAGACTTCTCGTCGTAGTATCCCGCGACCTGTTCACCCAGCAGTTTGATGAGGAAGTCGTGCAGGTTGAAGCGCCGGGGCAAGAGACCGAATTTCTTCATCACCAGTTCGGAGCGCTCGAAGCGGATGCGGTCGGCGTCATCTTTGAATTTGTCGCCCACGTATTTCTCAACCTGCTCGCGGCCCACCATGGCCTTCTTGACCGGATGTTTCATGGGCAGCAGCGTATCTTTGCTGGCGAACTCCAAGATCTCATCCACCGACTGAAAGAGATCCGTGGCCTCTGCTGGAGTGATTTTGTGGTCTTTCTTCGGCTCGTCAATGTCAATATGCGCCGGAGGCGGCGGAAGAGGGGGCTGTTGCGTGGTCTGCGCGCCCATCCAGGATGCCAGAAAAAGCCAGCCAGACAACAGCAGGAGTTTGCTTTTCATGAATATAGACAAGAGGCCTCTTTCCTAACAATAAAGCAATGATACGTTTGGATGCAAAATCGGGACATCGGGGAATCTCGAGATCGGGAAATCGGGACATCTGGACATCGGGTTCAGCCTGATTTATTCGCGTTTATTCGTGTAATTCGTGGCTGGTTTTTGCTTTTCCCTGCCCTGGCGGTGAAGCGCCGGTGGTATTGATGATTGAAGCACCTGCACTTTCGTACTCACCGCCAAGCTGTTAGGCTGATCGGGCTCTGCAATTCTCGATGTGCCGCTGTGACGCACTCGAATATAAAATCTTCTATCGTTGCATCGCAGGCCCTGGCTGCTCTTGGGCCGGTCATTGCGGGTGCATGCGACCTCCAACAGACCGCGGCTGCGGCGCTGGAAGTAGTCATGTCCAGTGTTGGGGCGAAAGCGGGGGCGCTGTTCTGCATCCAGGAACGGCCGACGATGCTGGCCTCCGTGACCTCCAAGGGGTTTGCCTGCTTTCCGCAAACGGCCATCTTCCCGCTCTTGCCCAAGCATGTGCATGCGCTGACCCACGCCGAAGGACCGCAGAACCTCGGTGGGGGCCGCCGTGACCTGTTCCTCAGCTCCAACGGCAACCTGTCGAGTATATGGTTCCGCTGCCTGGCGCCGCTGCGGGTGCAGGGCAGGTTGATCGGCGCGATCCTATTGGGTGATCGTGAAGGCGCCTCCGACTATCCGCCCGAGATTCTGCACCAGATCGGCGAGATTGCGCCCTTTATTGCCTCTGCCATTCACAACCATCAGCTCATGTCCACGCTGCAGGAGCGCACGGTCGAAAACCTGCGCCTGGTGGCTTCCGTGCATTCCTTCTGGGACGATGCGCTGGAAGCCTTTGCCGCCACCATCGACGTGAAAGACCCGCACATGCGCGGGCACTCGTTGCGGGTAGGGAACTACGCGGCCGGCATCGGCGAGGCCCTGGGACTGGGAGAGGCCGAAAAGACGGAGCTGCGGGCCGCCGGTTTTCTCCACGACATCGGCAAGGTGACCGTCGACAAACGCATTTTCAGCAAGGCCTCATCGCTGGGGCCCGGCGAGTTACTCGAGATGATCGACCACACCGTGGCCGGCCACCAGATCGTCAGCACTGTGCAGTTTCCATGGAACGGCATTCCGGAAGCGGTGCGCTCCCACCACGAGCGTGTCGACGGCTCCGGATACCCGGACAAGCTGCGGGGCAGCGAGGTGTCGTTGCCGGTAAAGATCCTGGCGGTGGCCGATACGTTTGACGCCATGCTCAGCGACCGCCCTTACCGCAGGAAAATGTCGCTGGGCGAATGCGCCGCCCAATTGAGCTGGCTGGCGCCCTCCAAGCTCGATGCCGACGTCGTCCATGCGCTGATGATCCAGCTTCGCCGGGACGCATCGCATCTGTCGCCCGTTCTACGGCCCTGGTCGGGCGTCGAAGGGAAGACCAGAAAGCAATTCCTCGACCCGGCCGTCCCGTGCGATATCTCGCCCATCGACATCGATAACCTAGTTTCGGAAATGAACCGCCGTCTCAACCGCGGGCGGGCCTTCGCTACTTAGACTAGCCCAATCATTGGTAATGCAACTTTTCCCCGCATCGGGGTTATTATTCACTTGATATAGAGGCGCACCCCGGAGGCTTCCATGCGAACCACCCGAAAACCCATCCCTTGGGTCATTGCGGTCATTCTGTTCTCAGCCTTTGTGTTGCTGGCCGCCGACAAGAAATCGAAGTCCGCCGGCCCGCCATCGATGGATGAAGACAAGAAGATACAGCATGCGCTGAATCGTTTTTCCTTCGGCGCCCGCCCCGGCGATATCGAACGCGTGCGCTCGATGGGCCTGGAGAAATGGTTTGAAGAACAGCTTCACCCGGAAAAAATTGACGACTCCGGCGTTGAGGCGCGCCTGGCCCCTTTGCGCACCCTGCGCATGAGCACCCGTGAAATGGTGGACAACTTCCCGCCGCCGCAGGTCGTCAAAGCGCTCCAGGCCGGACGCGTCTCCATGCCTTCCGACCCGGCCAAACGCGCCATCTATGAATCCCGCCTGGAAGCCTACGAGCAGCGTCAAAACAATAAAGAGAAGAAGCAGGGCCAGGGCGCCGACGATGCCGAACTGATCATGAAACCTGATCCGGCCATGAAGATGGACCCGCAAGCCGATGGAGAGATGTCTGCTGAGAAACAGAGCGACCGGCAGAAACAACTGGAAAGCCAGATGTACGCCGATGTTGATGCGGCCAAACTTCTCGAACTGCCGCCGGAGCAGCGCTATCAGAAGATCATTAAGATGGCCCCTGAAGACCGGATGATCATGGCGCGTTCCGTCCGCGGCCCGCAGGGCCAGCAACTGATCGAGGGCATGAAACCCGAGCAGCGGGAAACCATTCAGGCCATCGTGAATCCTCAATTGGTGATTGGCGGGGAACTGGCGCAGGCCAAAGTGCTGCGCGCCGTTTACAGCGAGCGACAGCTCGATGAAGTCATGGCCGACTTCTGGCTCAACCACTTCAATATTTTCATCGGCAAAGGCCCGGACCGCTACATGCTCAACGCCTATGAGCGGGACGTAATCCGGCCGCACGCCCTGGGAAAATTCAAAGACCTGCTGGTGGCCACGGCCAAGAGTCCGGCCATGCTGTTTTATCTCGATAACTGGCAGAGCGTGGGGCCAAAGTCGGAGCTGGCCATCGACGGGCCGCAGCGTCGCCGTCCCAATCTGGGCTTCAAAGGGCCTTTTGACCGCCAGATGCGTCCTGGAAACCAGAAGCCTCCGCAGCAACAAAACCGCCCCAGCGGCCTCAACGAAAACTACGCCCGTGAAATCATGGAGCTGCACACCCTGGGCGTAGATGGCGGCTATACACAGAAGGACGTAACCGAACTGGCCAAAGTGCTTACCGGATGGTCGATCCAGCAGCCACAGCGCGGCGGCGATTTCATCTTCAACGATCGCGCCCACGAACCGGGCGTGAAGAACGTCCTGGGGCACAAGATTAAGGACCATGGCGAAGGCGAAGCCATGGAGATGTTCGACATTCTCGCCCATCATCCTGCGACCGCCCGCTTTATTTCGAAAAAGATTGCCATGCGTTTTGTCTCTGACAATCCACCGCAGGCCCTGATTGACCGTATGGCGGATACCTTCCTGAATAAAGACGGAGACATCCGAGAGGTGCTGCGCACGTTGTTTCGTTCACCGGAACTGTGGGCCGCCGAAGCTTACCGCGCCAAGGTGAAGACGCCCCTGGAGTTTGTGGTCTCCGCGGTGCGCGCCTCGGGCGTCGAGGTGCAGAACGCCATGCCGCTGGTACAGAACCTCAACCGCATGGGCATGCCGCTCTATGGAATGCAGCCGCCCACCGGATATTCGATGAAAGCCGAGACCTGGGTAAACTCCTCGGCTTTGATCAATCGCATGAACTTCGCACTGGCGCTGGGCAACGGACGCTTGCCGGGCATGTCCGCCGATCCGCAGGGCATTCTGCACGGCGCAGCGCCGAAAGACCTGGAAGGCGCTCTGACCGCTATGGAAACCGCGATCCTGGCGGGCGAGGTTTCCGGCCAGACCCACACCGTGCTGCAGAAGCAGCTCAACGATCCCCAGATTACCCGGCGCAAGCTCGACGATCCTGAAAAAGCGCCCAACTATGGCTTGATTGCAGGGTTAATTATGGGGTCACCGGAATTTCAGAGAAGATAGCAAATGGCAATTAGCAGTTGGCAATTAGCAATTAGCCGTTAGCCATTAGCACTTAGCAAGTTGGAATTGAAGGTGCTATTGACAGGACGACATACCAGCGCCGGAGGCGCGAAATAGTTTAGCCCAGCGCGTAAGCGCTGGGTAGCGTGAAGAAGATTTACTTCCTTACTGCCGTGGGCAGGCGCGCAGCGAAGCGGAGCGCCCTTTAAAAAATGCTCTTCGCGTATCGCGAAAAAATTCCTGGGGAGACACAAAAGATATGAGCATTACCCGAAGAGTATTCGTAAGAAACGGCGCGCTGGCCCTCGTTGGCACCAGCATCATTCCCAACTTCCTGACGCGCGCGGTGTATGCGGCGGAAACCGCTGCCGGTCCGGGCAAGAAGCGTCTGGTCGTGTTGTTCCAGCGGGGCGCGGCCGATGGGTTGAATATTGTTGTCCCGCATGCCGAGGGCGCTTATTACTCCATGCGCCCCAGCATCGCCATTCCCCGCCCGAAAGGCAACGGAGAAGGCGCTATCGATCTCGACGGGTTCTTTGGGCTACATCCTTCCATGAGCGCCTTTAAACCGCTGTGGGATTCCGGACATCTGGCGGTCATCCACGCCGCAGGCTCGCCCGACAATACGCGCTCGCACTTTGACGCCCAGGACTACATGGAATCCGGCACGCCCGGCGTGAAATCCACCGAGGATGGCTGGTTGAACCGCGCCGTCGCGGGCGTCGCCGGAGAAAGCCCATCGCCCTTCCGCGCCGTGGCCATGGGGGGCGCGCTGCCGCGAACGCTCAGCGGCGCCGCGCCGGCCGTGGCCATGGGCAACATCCGCGAGTTCGCCGTTGGCGGACGCGGCCCCGCGGCCCAATCGCTCAGCGGTAGTTTTGAAGCCATGTATGAACACTCGGTGGATACCGTGCTACACGGCACCGGCAATGAGACCTTTGAAGCGGTAAAGATGCTGAAAGCTGCGGACCCGGAAAAGTACACGCCCGCAGCCGGGGCCAACTATCCACGGGGAAGGTTTGGAGACAGCTTGCGCCAAGTGGCGCAGCTCGTCAAAGCCAACCTGGGCGTGGAAGTGGCCTTTGCCGACATAGGCGGCTGGGACCACCACGTCAACGAAGGCAGCGTTCAAGGGCAGATCGCCAACCTCACGCGCGACTTTTCTGAATCCATCGCCGCTTTCTGGACCGATCTGGGCGACCTGGCCGGAGACACCGTTATTGTCACCATGTCGGAATTCGGACGCACCGCCCGTGAGAACGGCAATCGCGGCACCGACCACGGTCATGCCAACGTGATGTTCGTCCTGGGCGGCCCGGTCAAGGGTGGCAAAGTTTACGGACACTGGCCCGGCCTGCAAACCGAACACCTATACGAAGGCCGCGACCTGGCCGTGACTACCGACTTCCGCCAAGTGCTGGGCGAGGCCGTCTACCGCCATCTCGGCAACAAGGACCTGGAAAAGGTCTTTCCCAACTGTGAGAAGAGCGGCAGTTTTCTTCGCTATATGGGATAGAGCACAGCGTGATGTAACTACTACCAAAACCTTTGAAACACAGCGCAATGAGTTGCAACGAAACCTTTGAAACACAGAGGAACAGAGGAAGCAGAGGATTTGGGGGTTGTGAGGCGGGCGCCAGATTCCCGTGAACATTCCACATGGCTTGAGGGAAAAAGCAGAAATGGTTTCGGTCCGAGTATACTCGGTCCGGATATTCTCGGTCTGGATATTCGCGGTTTGCGGCAATTATTGGAGCCCCCTCACAACCCCACATCCTCTGCTTTCTCTGTATTGCTATCCATCAGAATCTTCGCGGCTCGCGACGATTTATCCGCCGCCTTACAACCCCAAAATCCTCTGTTGCCTCTGTTCCTCTGTGTTTCAAGGGTTTTCGTTGCAACTCGTTGCGTTGTGTTTCAACGGTTTTGGTTGACGCCACGTTAATTCACACGGATGTCTACCTCACGAAAGTAACTTTTCATTACTCTGGTGGCACACCAATAATTGCGGTACGCACAGAAGTGGCGCTTTCCGGCGCCGTGAGGTGAATCATGCCCGGCATACATTTGGAACGCAGGAAACATCCACGCTATTGCTGCGAGGTTGGGGTCCAGGTGCGCACTGAGAGCTCCACGAACGGATACTGGGGCGCGCTGGCCGATGTCTCCCTGGGCGGATGCTATGTCAACACCTTCTCTCCGCTGCCTTCGGGCACCAGTGTCGCACTGAAGCTGCAGTCGCATGACATTGAAATCAACCTTTCCGGCAGCGTCGCCACTTCCCATCCGGGCGTGGGCATGGGAATTCAATTCGAGGGATTCGCGGGCCTTGAAGATGAAGTCCACCTGAAGACCCTGTTGGTAGAGCTCGGCCGGGGAAAATAACCACGCGCGTGTTGGCTTGACTCCCCGAGCGGCCCTCCCTATGGAGAAGATTGGCAATCGGGTAATTGATAATCGGGTCATTGAACCTGGGGGCCAATTACTCGATTATCAATTACCCGATTATCAATCTCTTGCTTTCTGCGTGGTGAGCCCTGATGTCTATGAAGCGGGAATATCCTGACCGCCCCATCGCCGGTGTTGGCGCAGTGATTGTCGAAGGCCGGCGTGTCCTGCTGGCCCGCCGCGGACGTCCGCCGCTGCTTGGACGCTGGTCGCTGCCCGGTGGCGCGGTGGAGCTGGGGGAGACCATGCGCGCGGCCGCCGAACGTGAAGCCCTGGAAGAAACCGGGTTGATCGTCGAAGCCCTGGATGTGCTCGAGGTTGTCGACCGCATTCTCCCTGGCAAAGACGGCAAACCGGAATTTCACTATGTGCTGATCGACTTCCGGTGCCGCCGCCGGGGCGGAGAATTGTGCGCCGGCGGCGATGTGTTGGACGTTGCCTGGGCCGGCGAAGAAGATTTGGCCCAATACAACCTGGAACCGGTCGTTGTCGAGGTCATCCGGAAAGCGCTTAAATGGAATGCCTTAACCGGCGTGCTGGTTTAGGACCTTCCTTCGTGGCCGTCTTCCAGCCTGACTGCCGGTTCCGGAGGCCGCCGGATAACGATTTCGCCTCGGGAAGCGTCTAATCAACCAGGGAATGTCTATTGTTCGGCATTCATTATTATCCAGGCATGGGCATGATTCAGGCATGGGCGGTTTAACCTCAGTGTTCTCATTCCATTTATAATCAGGGCTTGCAGTAAACCCGGAGGATATTACGTATGAATTCGCGCTTTGCCGCAATGGTCGGACGCCTCAAGGCCCGGCGGGTGGTTTCCACCGTGGTGGTTCTGGCTACACTCACCCTGGGCATTCTGATTGGGACAGTACTGAGCCGGAGCGGCGTAAAGGGAAACTCGGATACCGCGGCCGGCGCGCCCTTGCCACCGGCGCAATCCGCCCAGCAGCTTAGCAATACCTTCGGGCAGGTCTCAAAGCGTATTGGTCCGGCGGTGGTGAATATCAACTCCGAAACAGCTTCCAAGGTCCGCCGTCGCGCGCCCTCTCGTAGAGGCGGCAATCCCGGGGGCGGTGACGATCCGTTCCAGGACTTTTTTGACCATTTCTTCGGTGGACAGCCGGGCGGTGGTGGTGGCGGTGGCGGCGACGATGGGCTGCAAGGGCCACCCGATGCCGGGCGCTCGCGCGCGGTTGGTTCCGGCGTCATCCTCGATACCAATGGTTTGATCGTCACGAACTTCCATGTGGTTGAGAATGCCGACCGTATACGGGTCAAACTGAAAGACGACCCGCCGGGTGTGCTGCATGATGCCAAGGTCATCGGCTCAGACCAGGAAACCGACCTAGCGGTAATCAAGATCGATCCGCCCAGCGATCGTCCGCTGGTGAAAGCCAGCCTGGGCGATTCGGAATCCATGGGTGTAGGCGACTGGGTGCTGGCCATCGGCAGTCCCTTTGGACTGGAAGAAACCGTGACCGCCGGCATCGTTTCAGCCAAGGGACGCAGCATTAATCCCGGCCGGACCTTCCAGTCGTTCATTCAGACCGACGCCGCCATCAATCCGGGTAACTCCGGCGGGCCGCTGGTGAATATGTCAGGCGAAGTCATCGGCATCAATACAGCGATCTTCACGCAATCCTATGGTTATCAGGGCGTGGGCTTCGCAGTCCCATCGAATACGGTGCGCGACATTTATAACCAGTTGATTTCCGCGAGCCACAAGGTCGCACGGGGCTCGATTGGCGTGGAGTTCAACGCCCAACCGAGCCCGGCCCTGGCCCGCATCTACGGCCTCAAGGGCGGTGTGGTCATTTCCGGGGTCTTGCCCGGAACGCCTGCTGAAAAAGCCGGCCTGCAGCCCGGCGATGCCATTACCGCGATCAACGGCAAGGCCGTTAACGGCGGCGATGAGCTAATCAACATCATCTCGGCGATCAAGCCGGGCAACAAGGTCGAAATCGCGTATGTGCGCAACGGTGAGCAGAAAAAGACCAGCGTGGGCGTGACCGACCGCACTAAGCTTTCCGCGGAGGCATCAACCGATGACAGCGGCGAAAGCCCGGTGGATGCCAAGCCGGTACGCTCGAAGCTGGGCATCATCGTGCGCAACCTCACGCCCTCTATGTCGGAACGCCTGGGCGTCGCCGAAGGCCGAGGCGTGGAAGTCACCGAGGTGAAAGCCGATTCGTTCGCCGAGGATATCGGCATGCGCGCGAATGACGTGATTTACGAGGTCAATCGCCACACGGTCAATACCGAGCCGGAATTCCAGAAAGCCATGGCCCAGATCAAAAGCGGACAGGATGTGGCCTTCCTGGTACACCGCGGACGCGGCGCCGGTGGAGGGAATATCTTCCTGGCTGGGACATTGCCGTAGGAATCCACCGCAAAGGACGCTAAGGGCGCAAAGGAAAGACAAGAGATTTGCCTTTGCGTCGTTGGCGTCCTTTTCCGCTGGATGCTCTCAGCAGTGTGCCCTTGGTGGTTAAGTTTCTGAATTCACCGGGAAGGTTCTCAGAGGTTCAGTCACTTTGTGTTCCTTGTCTTTCATTTGCGC
>Ga0210403_10004009_pt1 | contig 12781 bp, 14 predicted proteins | sample IncBWC19MmetaG_FD_150863 | JGI IMG/M metagenome (GOLD analysis project Ga0210403, IMG submission 150863) | Forest soil microbial communities from Barre Woods Harvard Forest LTER site, Petersham, Massachusetts, United States - Inc-BW-C-19-M | ecosystem: Environmental > Terrestrial > Soil >... | reverse complement strand
CTCCGGGTCGCCATATGGCGGCGTGATGAAGTGGCCGAGGTCGGGAAATTCCTCGTCGTCGTAGGGGAACGGATAGAAATAGGCCGGGTCGTCCGGGGTCAGCGCGAACTCCTCGGCCGGATTGTGTTCGACCGTCGAGGTCGATACGAACGACAGGGTATCTGAGCGCTCGTCGAAGGTCGCGATCGCCACAGAGTTGCCGAACACGTCGTGGATCCAGCGCAGCGACATGGGCTGGGGCGAAATCTCCAGCTCGTTCGAGAGCAGGCGCAGATCGTGGCCGTCTCGCGGGCGCAGCATGATGCGGTGTTCGCCGAACGCCACGGGGTGCGCATAGCGATATTCGGTCTTGTGATGAATCGTCAGGAGCGGCATCGTCGACACAATAATTATGATATTGGGCGCTCTAAGCTATACCGAACCCTGCTTAATTCCAGATCGGTATGCTGCTTCGCTAGGCAAACAGACGAGGAAAAATGGATTTGGCAGGCCCGGCCGGCACATCATTACTCCTGGACGGCAAGGATGTTCCGCCGGTGCTCGAGGATAATATCTCGGGGCGTTCACCGTTCCTGCTGACGTCAGACCATTACGGCCGCGCGCTCCCGCGCGCACTCGGCGATCTCGGGCTGCCGGCGAGCGAGTTCGAGCGGCACATCGCCTGGGATGTCGGCATAGCCGGCGTTGCCGATGCGCTGTCGAAACAACTCGACGCCCATCTGATCGCGCAGCCCTATTCGCGGCTGGTGATCGACTGCAATCGTCCGCCGGCAGCGGCAAGCTCGATCCCGCGCATCAGCGAGGCGACGATCATTCCCGGCAATGAAGCGATCTCGAGAGCGGCGGCCGAGGCGCGGCGGGCGGCGATCTTCGATCCCTATCACCGGCGCATCGACGAGGTGATCGATCGCCGCCTGCGCGATCATGTTCCGACCGTGCTGGTGTCGCTGCACAGCTTTACGCCGGTCTATGCCGGCGTGGTTCGGCCGTGGCATATCGGCACGCTGTATCAGCGCGACACTGGACTGCCGCCGCTCCTGCTAAAATGCCTGCGCGCCGAGCCGGATCTCGTGGTCGGCGACAACGAGCCCTACGCAGTCAGCGACGAGACCGACTACACCATTCCCGTTCACGGCGAGAAACGCGGGTTGATGAACACCGGCATCGAAATCCGCCAGGACCTGATCACTGATCAGGCCGGACAGAAGCAATGGGCGGCCCGGCTGGCGCGGATCTTCGGCGAGATCGAAGCGACGTTGCGCGCGGAGGGATTGCTCTGACCGAGCGCTCACCGCGCCCGGGTCAGCGCCAGCCAGATGCCGCCGCCGATCATGAAGCCGCCGGAGACGCGCGACACCAGCCGCGTCCGCCGCGCCGAAAAGAATTTTCGCGCGCGGCCGGCCAGCAGCGCATAGATCGAGTCGGTGATCGCGCCGGTTACCATAAAGGTGACGCCGAGCAGCGCCACTTGCGAGAAATGATCCCGGCTCATGTCCATGAACTGCGGAATGAACGCGCCGAAGAACACCAGCACCTTGGGATTTGACAGCAGCACCAGAAAGCCCTGCAGGAAAAACCCGCCGCGCGGCGGGGGCGGCGGCTCATCGGCATTGACGCCTTCGACCGGGAAGCGGATCAGCTTGATGCCGAGCCAGACAGATAGGCGGCGCCGGCGAAGCGCACCCAGTCGAACCAGTAGCCCATGGTCGCCATCAGCGACGCCAGCCCGATGCCGACGATGCCGATCACGATCGCAAGCCCCGCCTGGACGCCGAGGATGTTGGTCAACGCCGCGCGCGTGCCATGCCGCAAGCCGTTGGCGATCACCAGCGTGACCACCGGACCCGGGATCAGCGCCAGCGCGATGCAGGCGGCAACGAAGGCGAGATAGACTTGCAGGGACATGGGGGACTCGCGGGGGCTTTGCGTCATGGCCGGGCTTGTCCCGGCCATCCACGTCTTAGCTCAAAGCTAGTCCGATAAAAAGGACGTGGATGCCCGGGACAAGCCCGGGCATGACGGTGAGGTTGTCGAGATACCTCATTTCAAACCGGATCAATTTCCGCCCAGCGCGGCCGTCATCCAGTGCGTCATGTCGCGCGAACCCAGAAACGTCAGCGCGGCGCGCTGGACGTCCGGTGCGTCTGCGCTGCCTTGCGCCACCGCGACCAGGAGATCGCAGCGGTGCGAGACCGCGATGCCGACGGCGGCGTGGTGCGCGCCGTCGGCCATGTCGAGATCGTAGGCCCGCGCGCGGCCGGACATGTCGGCGACACGAACGACGCTGCCCGGCGCGCGCGGCACGAAGTTTTGCGTGATCATGTCGAGATCGGCGACGCGGTCGACCTCGTCGTCGTCGGCGACGCCGGTATTGCAGTTGCAGAAGCCGATCTTCGGCCGCACGTAGAGCTCGACGCCCTCGCCGCACGCATCACGCCGGCAGCGGAACGCGCGCCCCGCGGGCCAGGCGTCGCGCGGGAACGGCCAGGCGATCTCCTGCCAATTGAGATCGCCGGCGCCGCCGCCTTTCGGGCGCACCTTTTGATATGCCGCGACGCCCGACAAGGCGCCGAATGCCAGCGACGCAATCAGGATGGCCATCAAACGGCGCATGCGGCGAACCCTTTATGGCAGCCCGGCGGTTTTGCGCGGCTCGCCGGTCAATTCCACGATATGCAGGCCGGTATTGGCGCGATCGACGATGTAGATATAGCCGCGATCGTCGGTTTCGACATTGTTGGTCTGGATCGCCACTTTACAGCTGTCCTTGCCATCGACGGTGACGCAGCGCTTGTCGGTCGCGGCCGTGATCGACGGGATGAAGTAGCCGACTTCTTTGGGGTGATAGGGATCGCGGATGTCGAGTGCCCGCACGCCGGCATTGAAGAAGGCGATGAAGGCCATCTTCTTGTAATAGACCGGCGCCATGCTCTCGTTGGAGGAATGCGAGCCGAATCGCCCTCCCCGCTCGCAGAACGAGCCGGTGGCCTCCGGCACCGTGTAGCTCGAAATCATCATCGGGCGGTTCTCGACCGTGACGTCGGCGAACCACACCATCTGTCGCGGCTCGGCGCATTCGTTCTGGATCGCCTCGTCGACGATCATCACGATGTCGCGGCTCTGGCCGTCCTTGTCGCGGGCGAATTCGGCGATCGGCATTTTCAGCATCGGAAACGTCGTGTGGGCGCCGTTGAAGGCGGACATCGCAAGCCTCGAGATTTCCGGATAGCGCAGGTTGTCCGGCGTCGGTTCCTTCGGCCCGTTGATGAGCTTGTCGCGATCGACGATCTGCAGCATGCCGCCCTTGTCGGTGCCGTAGCCGAAATAGACGCGGTTGCCTTGCGGCCCGGTCGAGATCGGCCCATGCAGTTCGGTCGGCACCGCGCCGGTCGAGCCCGGCTCCTGGCCGGGCAGGCCGAAGTCGCGAATCTTCACGGGATGCGCGGGATCGCCGAGATCGTAGACCTGCGTCATGCGGCGGGTGCGCCAGTCCGGCGCGCCCGAGACCAGGAAGGCGATGCCCGTGTCGCATTCCCACCAGCTCTTGTGGGTGTCCTTCAACCCGCCGAGCCGCGTGATCAGCACGGGATTGGCGGGATCGGCGACGTTCCAGATCTCATGCGCCTCGCTGCCGAAGGTGCGCAGCATGTAGACGGCGTTGCGATCGCCCCTGGGCAGCGTCTTGCCGTCGCAGATGCGCACCATCTGCGCCCCGCCACCCTCGTACTTTCCCTCCTGTCCGGGAATGTGATGCAGATATCTGGGATTTGCGGGATCGGTGACGTCGACGATCGAGGTGCCGTTCGGCTCGGCCTTTCCGGTCAGCGGATTGACCGGGTCGGGAATAGCGTCAGTGCCGCCGTGATGGCCGATATAGGCGATCCAGCGGTCGCCCTGGTGATGAATGGTCGGCTGATAGGCGCTGCGCGCCTGCAGATCGTTAGCGCCGACCAGCCGCATATTGGAGGCTTCCGGCGGCGCGCCGATCACCTGTTGTTGCGCAGAAGCGCTGCCGGTGCACCCAACGAGGACGATCGAAGCACAGGCGATCAATAAGTCCCGGATTTTCATCTGTTTCACCCCAAGTTCTTCAGAGCCAGTCTGCGCTGGCTGACGGCGACGATATCACGCCGAAAAGCGCTTTGCGAAAACACGCTGTTGACATGCAACCCTTTGGTTGCCTATCATGTCGCCATGGATGACGTCTTCAAAGCACTGGCCGATGCTTCGCGACGGTCGCTGCTGGACAGGCTTCACGCCAAAAACGGCCAGACCCTGAATGAACTCTGCGACGGCCTCGCCATGACGCGGCAGGCGGTCACAAAGCACCTTGTCATCCTCGAAGAGGCCAACCTCGTCACCACGCTGAGGCACGGCCGCGAGAAACTGCACTATCTCAACCCGGTGCCGATCCATCAGATCGGCGAGCGGTGGATCAAGAAATTCGAGCGCGGGAAACTGACCGCGCTCAGCGAGTTGAAGAAGCAACTGGAGAAGCGCGATGAGTAAACCGGAATTCGTCTACACGACCTACATCGAGACCTCGGCCGAAAAGCTCTGGCAGGCCCTGACCGACGGCGATTTCACCGAGCGCTACTGGTTCGGCCACCGCGTTACCTCGGACTGGAAGGCGGGATCGTCCTACAAATTTGCCAGGCAGGGCGCGCCGAGCATCGAAGGCAAGGTCCTCGTTTCCGATCCGCACCGGCAGCTCTCCTATTCCTGGGATTCCTGTTCGCCGGAAGCGCAGCGCGAGCGCACCTCCCGCGTCACCTTCGATCTGGAGCCGCGCGGCAAGATCGTCAAGCTTACCGTGACGCATGATGAACTCGACGAGCGCGGCGTCACCTTGCGCAACATTTCCGGCGGCTGGCCGATGGTGCTGGCGAGCCTGAAGAGCCTGCTCGAGACCGGGTACGCGCTCGATATCGACCCGTCCCCCGTGACACAGAAGGAAGCGGCCAGTGCCTAGGCCCGAATTCGTCTACGTCACCTATATCGAGACCACGCCGGAAAAACTGTGGCAGGCGCTGACCTCGAGCGAATTCTCGAGGCGTTACTGGTTCAACACCGAGCTGCAATCCGATTTCAAGGTCGGCTCGCCGTTCGCGCTGGTCATGAACGGCACCACCACCGATGTCGGGGAAATCCTGGAGGCCGATCCACCGCGGCGGTTGTCCTACACGTTCCATCATGTGCTCAATGAGACGGCGCGGAAGGAGCCGCCGACGAAAGTGGTGTTCACGCTCGAAAAGCACGGCAACCTCGTAAAGCTGACGCTCACCCACGAGAACTTCGCGGCGGGCTCTGAGCTTCTGGACGGCATCTCCAGGGGATGGCCGGCGATCCTGGCCAGCCTCAAGAGCCTGATGGAAACCGGTACCGCGCTGACGATCCCGATCGCCGCGCTTGGCATCGAGGGCATGGAATGAAGATCGACACGTTCAAGCCGATGACCGTCTACACCATCTACATCGCCTCGACGCCGGAGAAGGTGTGGGAGGCGCTGACATCGGCCGAATTTTCCCGGAAGTATTTTTTCGGCAATTCGGTCGAAGTCGAGTTGAAAGTTGGCGGTGCGTACGTCGTGCGCACGCCGGACGGCGCGCTGCATATCTCCGGCGAGGTGATCGAGTGCGATCCGCCGAAGAAGTTGACCTTCACCTTCAACGTCAACTGGCCGGCGCTGATCGAAAAGCTCGGGCCGACGCTCGTCACCTACGAGATCGAGTCCGCTGGAGAGGCCGTCCGGCTCACCATGACCGAGTCGCATGACCGGCCGCTCAGTGACGATATCCTCTCCGGCGGCCGCCAGGGCTGGCCCGCGATCCTGTCGAGCCTGAAGAGTGTGCTGGAGACCGGCAAGCCATTGGTCGTCAAGATGGCGCCGCCGCAGCGGATGCTGGCGGCGCTAAGGGAGCTGGGCATCGCAACGCCATAGGCTTTCACGCCATCTCGTAGTCCCGGCGAACGCCGGAACCATACTCCGGGAAGTTCATGAGAGAGGCGGTGCTCGTTGCCTTTCTTTGCCGGCACGTCGCAACAACAAGCATTTGTGGTTATGGGTCCCCACGTCCGTGTTCGGGGACGACGGCTTCATTCGACGCGGCAACGCGCCCTTGCGCGAGCGCCCTAACCCGCCACCGGCGCCACGATGCGCCGATACAAATGCCACGTCGCGTGGCCGAGCACCGGCAGCGTTACCAGGAGGCCGAGGAAGTACGGCAGCGCGGAGACGATCAGGAGCACCACGATCACGGCGGCCCAGCCGATCATCGGCACCGGGCTGGTCACGACCGCGCGGACGCTGGTGATCATCGCGGTGACGAAATCGACATCGCGGTCGAGCAGCAGCGGAAACGACACCACGGTGAGCGAAAACAGGATCAGCGACAATGCGGCGCCGACGGCGTTGCCGATCGCGAGGAACACCAGCCCCTCATTGGTGGTGAGCACCACGGTGATGAATTCGCGCAGGCTGGAAAACGAGGCGTTGAGGCCGATCAGGAGCGCGATCAGCAGGCGCACCTGATACATCCAGATCACGAAGACGAAGAGCGTCACAAAAGCCATCCAGCCGATTTCGCTGCGCGATTTCACGGTGGACCAGATGCCGAGGATCGAGATGGGCTGCCCGGTCTCGCGCCGCCGGCTCAGTTCATAAAGCCCGACGGCGACAAAGGGGCCGATCAGCGCAAAGCCAGCCGCGAGCGGATAGGCCAGATAGACCATGCCGAACGCGGTCAGGCAGAGCACGATCACAATGCCGCCGCCGGCATAGAGCGCGCCGAACAAAAGCCCGTAAAGCGGCATGGCCTGGAAATCGCGCAATCCCTGCCCGAGCGCTTCCGCAATGTCGGCGGTTCCGATCCGCCGCACCACCGGATCGACCTTCCCGGAGATGGACGTCATCGACTGACCCTCCCAATTCATTGCTGGAGATGGTGCGGGGTATTGGCGCGCGCGGGTTGATTTGAGTCAATAATGGCGCAGCGTAAGCAATTTATCGCGCCGCAAACTCCTCTTGATCCCTCCCCCTTGTGGGGAGGGTGGCGCATCATGAGCATCGGGTGGGGGTAGCGCACGGCAGTGCGCGAAAAATCTTGCTTGCGGAAGCAGCCCCCACCCGACCGGCCTTCGGCCGGCCACCTAAGAGCGAGCTTCGCTCGTCTCGACCCCACGAGGGGGAGGGATAACACCTACCCCAGTGTCCGCAGCTCCCGCCGCAGCACTTTTCCCGTGGCGGTCATCGGCAAGGTGTCGGTGAACTGCACAACGCGTGGATATTCGTGGGCGGCGAGCTGGACCTTGACGAAATCCTGGATCTCGCGCGCCAAAGCGTCGCTCGGCGCGAAGCCCGGGCGCAGCACGATCCAGGCCTTGATCGATTCGGTGCGGATCGGATCGGGAATGCCGACCACCGCCGACAGCGCCACCGCCGGATGTTTCAACAACGTATGCTCGATCTCCGAGGGCCCGACGCGATAGCCGGCGGTCGTGATGACGTCGTCCTCGCGGCTGACGTACCAGAAATAGCCGTCGCTATCCCGCACCCCGAGATCGCCGGTCAGCAGAAAGTCGCCAGCGTATTTCTTCTGCGTCGCTTCCGGATTTTTCCAGTACTCGATCATGGTGCAGGGGTTCGGCTGGCGCACGCTGATGATGCCGCGCTCGCCCGTCGGCAATTCCTCGCCGCGTTCGCTCACAATGCGGACGTCGAAGCCCGGCGTGGGCTTGCCCATCGAGCCCCGGCGGATCGGAAAAAGTTTCGAATTGCAGCCGATCACGAGATTGCATTCGGTCTGGCCGTAGACCTCATGGGCGTCGATGCCAAAGGTCGCGCGCACCCAGTCCAGAAGTTCAGCTCCGAGCGACTCGCCACCGGTCAGCATGCTGCGCAACCTGACGTCGGGATGTTTGACGTTCGCCTGCCGCATCAGCTTCAGCGCGGTCGGCGGCAGGAACACGTTGCGCACGCCATGATCGGCCATCAGCTGCATCGCCGCTTGCGGCTCGAATTTCTTCGCGCGATGGCCGACCACGGGCACGCCGTGATACCAGGCCGGAAACAGCGCGTCGAACAACCCGCCGATCCAGGCCCAGTCCGCCGGCGTCCACATCACGTCATCAGGTTTCGGCATGAAGTCGTGAACCATCTCGACATTGGGCAGATGACCGAGCAGCACGCGATGGGCGTGCAGCGCGCCTTTCGGATTTCCCGTGGTGCCTGACGTGTAGATGATGATGGCGGGATCGTTGGCCGAGGTGTCGATGGTGGTGAACCGGTCGGACGCGCTTTCGATCGACGACCAGAACGATTTGACGCCGGCGGGAACGGTGTCGCCGATCACGTAGATATTTTTCAGCTTCGGCAACCGGTCGCGGATCTTTGCGAGCTTCTCCCAGCCGCTTTCGTCGGTCACCACCGCCCTGGCGCCGGAATTGGCGAGACGAAATTCCAGCGCGTCCTCACCGAACAGCGTGAACAGCGGCACCGACACGAGGCCGGAGCGGAAGGCTGCGAGATGGACGATCGGCAGCTCCAGCGACTGCGACAGGAAGGCCGCGACGCGGTCGCCGCGGATCAGCCCATCGGCCTTCAGCACATTGGCGAAGCGGCTCGACATCGCCCGCAGATCGTCGAACGAGGTGCGCACAGCAGCGCCGTCCTCGTCGACATAGATCAGCGCCAGCCGGCCACCGCCGTCGGCGTGGCGATCGCAACACGCGGTCGCGATGTTGAACCGCGCAGGCACGTCCCAACGGAAATCGCGGTAGAGTTTTTCGTAATCGGCGGTTTCGGTGAGCATCAGCCGGCGTTTTCCTTCTCCATCGCAAGTTCCGCCTCCAGGCTTGCGACGTCGCGATAGATCGAGGCCACGGCGAGCACGCGGCCGCCGCTCTTGTATTGCAGCAGGCAATCCCTGGCGGCGATATTGCCGTCGACGACGATTTCATCCCACTTCTCGGCGTGGCCGACATAGTTGATCGGCACGTCGTAATGCTGGCTCCAGAAGAACGGCACGGCATCGAAGGCTTCCCGCTGTCCAAGCATGTTGCGCGCGGCGGTCTGGCCCTGCCGTTCCGCAACCACCCAGTGTTCGACGCGGATGTTTTCGCGGGAATGCGGATCGGGCCAGCGCGCGATGTCGCCGGCCGCGTAAATGTGGGGAATGCTGGTTTCGAGATACGCGTTCACCGTGACGCCGCGATCGATCGCAAGCCCGGCCTTCTCCGCCAAAGCGAGACGCGGCCGCACGCCGACGCCGACCACCACGACATCCGCCTCGATCGCGCCGCCGCTCTTCAGCGTCGCACGCTTGCCCTCGATCGAGGTGACGGTATCGCCGAGATGAAAGATGACGCCGTGTTCTTCATGCAGCGCGCGGACGAAATCGCCCATCGCGGGTCCGAGCACGCGCTCCATCGGCCGCTGCTCCAGGCCGACGACATGGACCTCGATATCCCTGGCGCGCAGCGACGCCGCGGCCTCCAGCCCGATGAAACTTGCACCGATCACGACGGCGCGGCGCGCGCCATTCGCTGATGTAATGATCGCGCGGCAGTCGGCCAGCGAGCGCAGCACGTGGACGTGGGGCTGGTCCGCGCCCGGGATCGGCAGCCGCACCGGCTCGGCGCCGGTTGCCAGCAGCAGGCGGTCGTAGGCGACGGCTTCGCCGCCGGCGAGGACCACGGCTTTCGCGCGCGTATCGATCGATGCGACCTCGGTGTTGAGCCGCAAATCGATCGCCGCATCCGTGTAAAAATCGTCCGGGCGCAGCGGCAGCCAGTCCTCGGGCGCGCTGCCGGCGAGATAGTCCTTCGACAGGTTCGGCCGGTCCACCGGCGGCGCCGCTTCGCTGCTCAGCATCACGATGCTGCCGCGATATTCCTGCCGCCGCAGCATCTCGGCGGCGGCGAACCCCGCCGCGCCGCCGCCGACAATCACGATCCGGCCGGGCGCCTCGACGGCGCCCTTCACGCGGGGACTGGGTTGCTCGCGTTTTTGCCGGACGAAAATACGGTCGCCTTCGCGCTCGACGTTCCAGACCGACAGAGGATTCAGCGCAGGCGCCCGCGCAGCCTCGCCGGTTCGCAGATCGAAGCAGGCGTGGTGCCACGGGCAGCGGATGCTCTCGCCGTCCACGAGGCCCTCGGCGAGCGGGCCGTGATAATGGCTGCAGTGGGCGTCGATCGCGAAGATCTCCGCACCCGAACGCGCCAGCAAGACCTCGTCGTCGCCAACATGGCCGAGCAAGGTCGCGCCGGTGAATTCGGACAGCGCGATACCTTGCGACAGATCGGGACCTGCGGGTGGAGCTTGTTGATCCGCCATGTCCTTCCTCCATCAGACGTTAGGAACTATCCGGTCAGCGCCGCCTTCACCAGGCCGCTGGCTTTGGCAAAATCCATTTGGCCGGCGTATTTCGTCTTCAGCACGCCGATCACCTTGCCCATGTCCTTCATGCCGGCGGCATTGGTCTCGGCGATCGCAGCCGAGATCGCGGCCTTGACGTCGTCCTCGGACATCTGCTTCGGCAGATAGGCGGAGATGATCGCGATTTCCTCGCGCTCCTGGGCGGCGAGTTCGGCGCGGCCGCCCTTGTCGTAGAGTTCCACCGACTCCTGGCGCTGCTTGATCATTTTCTGGAATACGCTCAAGAGGTCGGCGTCGGACAGCGGCGGCTTGCCTTCGCCGCGCGCGGCGATATCGGCGTTCTTGATGGTCGAATTGACCATGCGCAGCGTGGACAGCTTGCGCTCGTCCTTGGCCCGCATCGCATCCTTGACCGCGTTGTTGATGTCGTCGCGCAGCATCGTGTTGGTCCTCGTAAATTACCATAGCGTTATCGAGCGAAGTGGATACCGGTTCGCGTAAAGAAAACGCGTCGAACTAAAACTCTGATCTAGGCCGTTCGCGGCGTTCAGACAACTCTAGTTCCGCAGCCATTCGACCAGGGCGGCGGCGACGGCCTCCGGCTGTTCCGGCTGCGACAGGTGACCGCAATCGGGCAGGATCACCAGTCGGGCACGGTGAATGCCATCGGCCATCTCCTTCGACAGCGAACTCTGGATGGTGTTGTCCTCGTCGCCCGTCAGCACCAGGGTCGGGCACCTGATCCACGCCAGCGTCGGCCGCGAGTCCGCCCGGCGCATGATCGCGGTCTGCTGGCGCACGAAGGCCTCGGCCCCAATATCGTCGCCCATGTCGTGCACCAGCTTGCGCAAGGAAGCATCGTCGCGCCGCGAGGGATGCACGAAGCCGGGGAAGAGCTCGTCAAGCACGGCGTGGTATTCGCCGGCTTGCGCGCGGGCGATCTGGCCGCGGCGGCGGGTCACAGCCTCCGGCGTATCGGGCCGCGCCTGGGTGTTGATCAGCGCCAGTTTCGCCACCCGGTCCGGGGCCTGGCGGACGATCTCGAAGGCGATGTAGCCGCCCATCGAATGCCCGGCCAGCGCGAACCGTGGCGGTGCCTCGGCCAGAATCCGCCGCGCGATCGCGCCCATATTGTCGTCGCGGATGTGGTTGGCGACCGTGACCGGCCCATGCCGCCACAACGCCGGCGCGACCGGGGCATAGATCCGCGGCGAACCGCCGAGGCCCGGAACCAGCAGAATAGGCATCGTATTGTCCATGCACGGCTCCGGAAGCGGCAAATTTTCATGAAAATCGGCGGATGGCGGCGCGCTCCAGCTTAGAAGCCCGGCACGGCCTGTCAAATATGCCCAAACCGCATGTGAATCCGGCACTTTCCGGCTTTGACGCCACTGCCCGCGAAGACTATGTAATCCGCTCATGACACAAACGGAAAACGCCTCAGCCTGGCCGGATCACAAACCGACCGCGCTCCTCGTGCTTGCCGATGGCACCGTGCTGGAAGGCTTCGGCCTCGGCGCGGAAGGCCAGGCCGTCGGCGAGGTCTGCTTCAACACCGCGATGACCGGCTATGAGGAGATCCTCACTGATCCCTCCTATGCCGGACAACTCATCACCTTCACCTTCCCGCATATCGGCAACGTCGGCACCAACGACGAGGATATCGAGACGGTGAATATGGCGGCGACGCCGGGCGCGCGCGGCGTGATCCTGCGCGCTGGCATCACCGATCCCTCGAACTACCGCGCCACGCGCCATCTCGACCAATGGCTGAAGGCGCGCGGTATCATCGGCCTATCCGGCATCGACACCCGCGCGCTGACCGCGCTGATCCGCTCCAAGGGCATGCCCAACGCCGTGATCGCGCACGCCAAGGACGGCCAGTTCGATCTGCATGGCCTCAAGGAAGAAGCGCGCGAATGGGCCGGCCTCGAAGGCATGGATCTGGTGCCGATGGTGACCTCCGGCCAGCGTTTTACCTGGGATGAAACGCCGTGGGCGTGGGGCGAAGGCTTTGGCCGGCAAACGCAACCCGAATTCAACGTCGTCGCCATCGACTACGGCATCAAGCGCAACATCCTGAGGCTGCTCGCCGGCGAAGGCTGCAAGGTCACGGTGGTGCCCGCGACCACATCGGCCGAGGACATCCTTGCCATGAAGCCCGACGGCGTGTTCCTCTCCAACGGCCCCGGCGATCCCGCGGCGACCGGCGAATATGCGGTCCCGGTGATCCAAAAGGTCATCGATTCCGGTACGCCGACCTTCGGCATTTGCTTTGGTCATCAGATGCTCGGCATCGCCGTCGGCGCCAAGACGAAAAAGATGCATCAGGGCCACCACGGCGCCAATCATCCGGTCAAGGACGAGACCACCGGCAAGGTCGAGATCACCTCGATGAACCAC
>Ga0210403_10004008_pt1 | contig 12781 bp, 14 predicted proteins | sample IncBWC19MmetaG_FD_150863 | JGI IMG/M metagenome (GOLD analysis project Ga0210403, IMG submission 150863) | Forest soil microbial communities from Barre Woods Harvard Forest LTER site, Petersham, Massachusetts, United States - Inc-BW-C-19-M | ecosystem: Environmental > Terrestrial > Soil >... | reverse complement strand
GGGATCGTCCCATGTGTTTGTCAGCCCGCCACTCGTTTTCGAATTCTGAAGTGTTGAGCCTGTTGTCTCACGTAATTGTTGTGAACGTGGAACACCACATGCTTCCTCAGTTCTCACTCAGCAGGAGTGCGTGATGTTGCGAGCCAATCTGCTCTCAATTGCACGCTGACTTGTCTGAACGCCGGGTGGTACCGACCTAAATCGCAGGCCATCTCGGCACCACGACTTTTACCGGAGGAAAGAGGACATGAGCACGCTTAAACACTTGGGAAGTTTCTGGACGCTGTGGGTCATGACGATGGTTCTGGCTTGCTTCAGCAACGCAGTCGCTCAAGCGAGCTACAGAGTTAGCGATTTGGGTGCTGAGGGGAACGACAATCTGGGTTGTGCCATGTCCGTCAATAATGAGGGCTGGACGGAGATCATGGCTGGGAACCTGCCAACTGGGCAGCAGGATAACATTGGCGGGCAACTTCTAAACGGTCGCGCACTGATAGACGTCGACGGATTCAAGTTCGACCTCGGCACGCTCGGAGGACCGAACAGTTGGATGAACTGGGGTGAGATCAACGACCGAGGGCAGGTAGTCGGTGATTCCGAAACGGCTGTCCTGGACCCGAACGGCGAAGACATTTGCGGCTTCGGCACACACCTTACGTGTCGCCCGTTTCTTTGGCAATTCCTCCACATGAGCGCTCTCCCGACGCTTGGCGGAAATAACGGCCAGGCGAGCGCGATCAATAACCGTGGACAAATCGTAGGATTTGCGGAAAACGGTACCGTGGACTCCTCATGCCCGCCTGGCACAACTAATAATCGGATTCAGCTGCCGGTGTTGTGGGAAAAAGGCAAAGCCCAAGCTCTTCCTACGGGTAGCGATCCAGACGGGGACGCATTTTGGGTCAACGATCAAGGCCAAGCCGTAGGCGACACGGGAACCTGCGGCGGCGCGACGATTCACGCCGCATCGTGGGAAAATGGCACTCTCACCACGCTTCAAGACCTCGGAACTTTCGCTCTCGCCTTCAGCATTAACGACCAGGACCAAATTGTTGGGTTCGTCGGCAGCCCCGACGGCACAACCCAATATGGCGCGCTTTGGCAGAACGACACTCTTACACCCCTCGGTATTCTGCCGGAAGATTTTGGCGGCATAGCCAGCGGGATCAACAACAAGGGCCAAGTCGTGGGAAGCAACTTCGATTCGAAGTTCAACTGGTCCCATGCTTTCATCTGGCAGAACAACGTCATGACCGACCTGAACACACTGTTTCCTGCCAGCTCCAACCTCTTCGCTGTCATGGCCAACAAGATCAACGAACGGGGACAAATCTCGGGAATGGCAATCGTACGCAGCGGGCCGCGTAAGGGCGACATCCACGCGTTTCTGGCAACCCCTGTAAACCAAAGTCTAGGCCAGTCGGTTGCAGATGTCGCACCTATACGCCCGAACTCCATTTTGCCCGCGAATATTGGCAACCAGCTTTTGCCGAGATTCATACTCGGCCGATTAGGGGGGCGATAACGGATCATTCCCCGAGTATGTGCATGGGCCGTGTGCGATCTGAAATGCCGGCGTATTGTGTCACGGAATTGTCTGTAGGGGGAACGCCGCATGCTTTCTAAGTTGTGACTGGACTTGCGCCAGCGCTCGAGCGCTGGCGCAAGTCCAGCCGAAGCGTGCTCTGTAACCTTATGCTGCGTGTTCGTCATTGTGTAGAGTGCCCGGAATGCCGCACTCGATATTTGCCAGGTTCAAGTCCCTATGACAACGGGTCTTACTTAATACCATTTACAGACGAAGGGCTGTCCGAATGGATACTGTACTGTTCATACGGTCTCCCGCGTGCTTGTAGCGAATTGAAGATGGAGTGAATTGAAGCCATATGAAGTCTGCGAACCAGCCTAGCGTCGCGGTTGCGGTTCAGCGGACGAAGTGTGCGCCCTTCGAAGGGCAACGCGGAGGTGAATCGCCAGATCACTACCAATCGGCCGCATCGTGTTTGCTAACCGTTGGAGGATCCGTCTACGACTTCGCTGGCATACTGCTCACCCGTGCGGAAATGGCGGAGTGTCCCGTTTACATCATGCATGACGAAGGAAAAATTGGCTTCCCCGACGGGGCGGTTCGTTTTATCACGCACATGTCCATCCGCGAGAGCGAACATTTTCGTCGCCGGTTTGAGCCCTTGGATCGCAAGGCAGCGCCTTCGCTGCGGCCCATTAACTTTTGTTGCGATGTGCACAACGTCTTTGGTCGTCGCGGCGGCCTGATCCTACCAGGATGATGTAGCGGTGGCTGCGTTCGGTTCTTCCCCGCGTTTCCGCAACCCCGTGCATTGCGCCGGACTGCCTGCTCGCTGGCCTTTCGGGGCGACTATCTTTAATCCACAAGTAACCGAACACTGGCCACGCGCGCTTGGCAATCGCACCCGGGTATGATCTTCTACTAAGGCCTTATGGGCCGGATGCGCCAATGCGGGAAGAGCCTGAGAATCGCGCTGGGGGTGTGCTCGCTGGCGGGCCTGGCGCTGATGCCGCTAGAGTCGCACGCGCAGCTACAGCAACAACCACAACCACAACAGCAGCAACAACAGCAGCTCGTCATTCGCTTCGTGCGCGATCCCGATCCTGCGCCGGAACTCAAGGCCAAAGACGTGAACGGAAAAGAACTCAGCCTGGAAGCGTATAAGGGCAAAGTGGTGCTGCTGAACTTCTGGGCCACCTGGTGCGGGCCGTGTCGCGCGGAAATCCCCAGTCTGATCCGAATTCAGGAGGCGTATAAGGACCGTTTGCAGATTATCGGCATGGATGTGGATGACGACGACCAGGAGCAGCTGCGCGAGTTCGTGAAAAACCAGGGCATCAACTATGCAGTGGCGACGACCTCGGTTCCGGTGCGCCTCGCTTATGGAGGCATCGGCGCGCTGCCCACAGTGTTCATCATCAATCAAGACAGCAAAGTGGTGCAGAAGCATGTCGGGCTGTTCAATCCGGCGCTGTACGAAATCGAAGCGCGCGCGCTGCTGGGTCTACCCGTTCCGGCCCGAGTCGAAACCTTTGAAGATACCGGTGAAGTATTTCTGAAGCACGCAGACCGGGCGAGCATGCTGCCGGGAGTGGACATGTCGAAATTGACGCCGGAACAGCGCATGGCCGCGTTGCACAAGCTCAACGCGGAGGCCTGCGATTGCGGCTGCAGGTACACGCTGGCGCAATGCCGCATCTACGACCCCGCGTGCAATATCAGCAAGGAACGCGCTGCGGCCGTCGCAAAGGAATCAGCGAAATTGCCGGCCAAGGATGCGCCGGAAAGTACCACCGCGCCGGCTTCGTCCGAACCCTCAGGGCCTGCCGATCCGCCGAAGCCGCGCAGTCGAAAATAGAAATTGGAAAAGCCAGAAGCAGATCCCCTGCTACGCTCGACATGTAGCTAGGCCCAGGTGGTATCACAGGGATGCTGGCTGTTCTTTGGGCTCATTTTCTTGTACGGGCGATCCGTATTGATGTTCAGGTCTAAGCTGTTTTGAGCGTAAAACGCCTGTCCGCGCCAACGTTGATACGAGAGTCACACGATCTTTGAAACTAACTGTCGTAACATCTCTCTATCACACTCACCATCGGAGCAATGCGTGCTATCGCCTATTAACTACACCTGGCTGGCCATTTTCGACGATTGCTGCAGCTCAACGACCCGTCGCCGGTTTGTCCTGACTCGCCAATTTATCGGCTGCTAGTTTTTCAGCCGTTGCTAATGCTTCAGCAGCATTGACCTTCACATCCGGTTCTACCCCTTTTCCTTCCCAGTCGCCATGGGTGAGAGGATTGATGGCCCGCGCGAAGGGGACGCCAATCGAGAAATGGTCGCCAGCAGGGAGACCTTCCACGGGGTGAGCGCCGCCGCCCGTAGTCTCGCCCACGATGGTCGCGCGTTTTTGCGTCTGCAAGTCGAAAGTGAATTCTTCGCCTCCGGAAAAGGTTTGATGGGAAGTGAGTACGTACACCGGTTGATCAACAAACCTTGGCCCGGGAACAAACGAAGCCGTCCAGAATTGGTGAGTCTGATTTTCGTGGCGATTTTCGAGATCGTTAATGTGCGTGGACTGCCGGAACAGATACGAGACCATGAAATCGACCATGTTGGGATCGCCACCATGATTTTCCCGCAAGTCAAAGATAAGGGCATCGGTATGCGCCAGAAAATTCATTGCCGCTACGACTGTGGGTCCGCAGATATCCGGAGGGGGAAACGCACCGAACTTGACGTACCCGACATTGTGACTGAGGATTTCGATTTTAGAAAAAGTACAGTTCTGATTTTCCAGCATGCTGCGAAACCGTGCCTGCTCAGCAGGGTCTGGCTGGCTATGTTCAGCGGGAGAACTGGACTTCTCGGGTAAAGCGAAGGGGTCGTATGAGACGTGGAGATGTTGATCATGGCTGATTGCTCGCAGATCGGTAGCCAGCGCATCCGCGAATTCGAAGCCATCAGTTATCGAACTATAATCACCGTGCTTCTGATGATCACGGATCGCCTGGATCATCTTCGCAGCCACATCCGGATAGACGTAGTACGCGGTGAGCTTCTCACTGACTGCATCAATCGTCTTTTGCCGAGTGGTTTCATTGAGCTGAATGTCATCAGGTTTCGCTCCGGGCGGAATTGCACGAATGCTGAGGACTTTTACATGCGGAGGCGACGTGCTGGCAAGTCGCAGGATTCCGAACGCATCGATATTGTCTTTGCGCCCGTGAACGAGAAATGAAAGCTTGTCTGGCGCGCTGTGCACGATCGAGACGAGCGTAAAGCCGCCGGTCTGGTTGCTGAAAGAAGTTAGTCCGTCGGCGCTGCTGTCCGGATCGTACTCCTTCACATAAGCTGCAATGCGGTCGTGATCCGCCGCGTTAAATGCGTCGAGGAATGCACGCAACGTGTGGCCGGCCGCAGTGTCAGGAGTACCTACCTCCGCGCGGGCTCCACACGGAATGAGAAGGAGGACCAGGGAAGACAGACCAGTTCGGGTGAAGGATCTAATTCTTTTCGATCCAGGAGATTGGCGAAGCATCTCGGCCTCCTACCGTTTTGATCGAGGTCACGATTGTACGATGTCTTGAAAGTGTTAACCGTCGAAAAATTACACTCAAAATGCCCAGAATAGGGATTCTGAGTGTAACCGCCTAGGTATTTTGTATCCCCCAAATGTTGGCTGTTTGGGTAGAAGATGGAGTTTTTCAACAGCCACGCCTGTTTTCGTCAGTTGAGACGACGTGCCGCCGTTCACGGGTCAAAGACTAGTCTAGTGGAGGCAACCTCGCGTTGGGGCGGGGCATCTGCGGGAAGTAGCATTCGGGCCCACGTACTTACTTCTGAGGATTCTATTCGGAGGGCGTGATGAAGTATCGCGTGGTCTTCTCCGTGGTGTCTCTGGTTGGATCGAGCGTGATCTTAGCTTCCTGTGGCGGCGTGAGCTCTCCTGCGACAACGGCAATCGCTTATGTCGCGCACTCACAGAGCCACAGCCTATCAGTGATTAACATTCCTGCCCACAAGACGGTCTCGAGCATTGAAATCGGGACCTCATCGTTTACTTCTTTGACCACGACGGCGTCCTATCCTCACGCAGTGGTTGTCACACCTAACGGAAGTCGCGCCTATGTTACCGATGCCAGCACCTCTGTTTGGGTAGTCGATACGGGGTCAAACTCTGTCATCGCCAAGATCGAATCCGGAACCGACCCAGAAGCGATAGCCGTTACCCCCGATGGCAAGAGGGCATATGTGACTTCGATCACTTGCGGTCAACTGTTGTGCTCGGGACCCGACAATCCACCGCAACTTGCCTCCGTTGAAGTAATCGATACCGCGAGCAACACCTTGACGGCAACCATAACCATTGGAAATCTGCCCGTTGGGCAGACACCCGGCGTCTTGCTTGCGAGTATTGCAATCTCTCCCGATGGAACCCGTGCATACGTGAGCAATGCCGTAGGGAGTCAGATTTGGGCAATTGATACTGTCTCGAATCAAGTCGTAGCTACGATCCAGACCGCCGTGTTGGGATTCGCTGGCCTGTCGATTAGCCCCGACGGAAGCCGCCTCTACGCTGCCAGTGTGGGGAATCCGTCGGTCGTAGATGTCATCAATACGAAAACCGACGACGTGGTCGCCAGCGTTATGCTGCCCGGCTTCGACGTGCCAACACTCATCGCGGTGGCTCCGGACGGAGGTCACGCGTACGTAACGGGAGACGTTGGGCATGTTTGGCTCATCGACACCACAACGAATGCGACGGTGACCACAATCCCGGTTTCCGATGGTCAGCCGTTGCTCGATATCGCACTTACGCCGGACGGCACTCGTGCTTACATTACATGTGGAAATAACAACGCAATTTACGTTCTAGATACCACGACCTCTCGCATATTAGGTCAGATTACAAGTGACTATCCAGGAGGGTTGACCATCTCTCGTCCCATGTAATTGGAGAAAAAGTGCGCCGTGAAAAGGCGCTGGACTTCAGCGGGTGCAACTCCCGCCCGGGAACTGGTTCGCTCCACCCGGTAGCAATCGAGACGGCGGCGGAGGTAACGAAGCTGTCGGAGCTTTCGATGGAAAGGGTCGCTAGGCGACTCCGCGAGCATGTAGGCCATAACGTGAGTGAACGCTGAGCAGGTCCCGAAACAATAATTGCAGGAGCCGACCTGACTTTTTCACAGGGAAGGCCGCTGACGATGGAGACGGACGAGCGAACAAGCTCCATCGGCCCTGCCGGGATAATGGCGATGGCATGCAGGCAGAGGAGACCAGACGCAACACGGGAAGCCCCAGCGGTGATCGCAGTTGGGATCAACCGGTCACTCGTGAGAGATGGACCCGGCCGTGTGGGGTGGCGGAGAGGCTCGTAGTACTGATGAAGCCGGGTAATGCCGGTGGAGGGAAGGGGCTTCAGGTAAAGACGGACGCAAGAAGCAACGCAGGACATGGGGATTGACGATGAGTCTAGACACCCCGAGTTGTGTTCAGAAGTTGCAGACGGCGTCACACGGAACATCGTGTGTCTTTTCCGAGAGCCGGATGCGGGAAATCTGCCTGTCCGGTTCGATGAGCGGGAACAGGAAACAGAGCCAAGCCAAACCGGACTGAGGCTACGACGCGAAAGCTAAGTTAGCAGCCACCCTCACCGGGAGACTAAAGCCACTGCGCCTGTTCTCGACTCTACTCGCCATTACGCTCATTGACCCTGCTCCGGGGACTCTCACGGCGTCGTACAATGGCGACTCGATGCCAGTCAATCGGTTCTCAATTATTCTGATCTACTTCTGGATAACCCTCCCCGTCCTCCTCTTCGGCGTGGCTTGGCGCAAGCACTATCAACACGGATTAAGAACACTCCTCTTGCCAACTCTCAGTGCGCTGCTTCTTCTATTGGCCGTTGTACGTAATGCGAAGGTTTTGCTTTTGGGTTCCGACCATAGTCACCGTCTGTACGTCACCATCGAACTCAATATTCTGTTGGCTGTCGTCGCTGCCGTTTATTTCGGTGTGCGGAAGAGATGGATCGCTGCTCTAGCCGCAGTGATTCTCGCGCTCGACTGGCTGTACATGGGAGCAGTTAATTCCGTTGTTTGATGGCCTCTCCGGTCAGTTGTCGATAAATCTCGATAACACTCAAAATCCCTCGTCGAGCGCTTCTAGCCATTACAGTTCCTATCTCAGGCTGTTGGCTTGTCCCAACCAGCGGGGCACCCGCTTCTTGTACATAAGATAGGCCTGACCGAATGCTGCTTCCAAACTCCGTTCTTCCCAAGGCACAATTACGAGATTCACAACTAGCAGCAGTGCGATACATCCCAGAAAAACGGCCAGGCTTCCAAAGAACAGCGCCCATCCCAGCCATAATGCTAGTTCCGCGACATACATCGGATTCCGCGTAAATCGATAAGGTCCATCCGTGATCAAGACCGAGGGCACCAGCCCGAGCCTCACGGCATTTGGTGCATGCGCAATTCCTATGATCAGTGTCCAAATAAGGAGAGCCGTGGCAACGCCAACCGGGATCAGTCCGAGCAAATTCCAGAACCCGGGCGACCCGTGTACCCAACCATAGCGATGTGTCAGCTTGGAGATCGCCCACGGAACCGCTCCATGCGCAAGCGGTATCACAATCAGACAGACAAATAGCGCCAGCAGGATAGCCATCCATCGGTGAATGACAATTCCGTTCGGCGGTCTGGATTTAGGAACTCCAGACGGACTCATAATGGGCACACAAAAGGAAAGTGCTTACGCCGGCAGTATAGGCGCGAACCCGAACGGCTGAAACGAGTAACGTTCGTCAGGCTCCAGCAAAAGAAATGCCAGCGGGATTGCGTCACGCTCAACGGTGGCTGCTGATAAATCCTATTTCACCCAAATCCCCTTGGCCGGGGGTTTTGAGTGAAATGGCCTAGTTTCGTCAACTGACTTCCAAACCTTCTTCCGACGGTGTCTAATCTGTGGAACATGATAGTGCGTTGGTTAGCTGCGACGTTACTGATCGGCTGGTCACTTGTAGCCACGGGCCAACTCTCCGGGCACTTCTATCTGGAGAAGTCGAGGTTCGCTCCGGGTGAGCCTATTTTTCTCTATTTCGAGGTCGTTAACGAGGGGCCGCAGTCTGAAAACATTCATTCTGCTGATCCTTATTCGTTCTGTTCGGGTTACCAGATCAAGATATCGAGCGACCCACAAGCTACATCGTCATGCCCGCTCCTTGGGGTGGCAGGAAGTTGTTTGTCTTCCTCGATCGTGCTCCCTTCGGGCAAGTCTCGTATTGAACGTCTTCTGTTGAACTTTGACCACTCTATAAGTGCGCCGGGACCATATTCAGTGCAAGCCGAACGCTATCTCCCTCACGCCCACGCGACGACAAATTACTTTAGCCCTGATACTCCCAAAGACACGCTCGAAGTGCGAACAACGATGTATTTCGAGGTAGACCCCAGCCTCAGTGAGAATCCCGAATCACTGCATGCGTTCGTCGCTGCGCTTAGGTCGAGCGATCTGAATAGACGCAACGAAGCAGCGCGCACCTTGGCTAGTATTGCTCCGAAGTCTTTGGAAGATACGTTACTAGGTTTCGCGGACAGTAACGAATTTAGGCAATTCGCACCCTTGGCTTTCCACCGCCTGAACACCCAACCCAGCATGAAAGCATTGGCCGACTTGCTTGAGAAAACCGAAGCGGGATCGTACGAGCACATGAAAAGTGCGGACTACCTCGCAGAAAGTGGCGATCCACAATGGTTTCCGCTCTTGCACGACGTAGCTCAGAAGCACGCACAAATCCTAAACTATGTCTCTGATGCGGCTGAACTCGGTGGTGACAAAATGCTTCCCACGCTTATTTTGTTAATGGGCAGCCCTGACAAAGAATTCACGCGTGTAAATGCGGTTACCGCAATAGGCTACACGGGGTCCCGGTCCGCTGTACCAATCCTGCTCGACCTTCTCAAAAACTCGGACGTGGGCATTGCTGACAGGGCGCTTTATGGTTTGCGACTGTTGACGCATCGTAGCGCAAACGATGATGAGAGTGAGAGTCCTCAGTCGCAATACCATAGGTGGTCGCAATGGTGGGCACGGGAGGGCGCTTCCGCTCCCATCTATAAAGCTACTGAATGCGGCAACTTCAACCCTTTGCGATGACGAAGCAGATTTATTTGGCCGGGGTGGAGCCGATGATTGTTGATCGCGGTAGGGACACCGGTCGGCCCGGTGCCCCCCGCACAGACCCGGACAGGCGCTCCTTAGCGCATCCGGTTCTTCTCTCGGATAGAGAACGGCCAAGCGTAGAGCTTGTCCGCACACTCGCCCATCCGTGGAACACGCGCAGTCCCGCTCTGAGTCGGGTACGTGTCAAATGGGAAAGTGTTCTCCTTGAGCCACAGCCTTCCCTCCTCACGCTCCGCCGACGATGCGTTGTCTTTGTTCGAATGATTCATCGGTACTATGCCGTGGTGTGACTCCTCGCAGACGTACACGCAGGCCGTGCGGCCTGAGCCTTCGCCCGCCGACCTGCAGTCGGTTGGGATCGCAGGTGTCTCCGAGGTCTCCCGGTTCTCGTGCATGAAGTTTCTAGGCGTGCCGTGCGCAACAGTCCAACGGTACACCACAAGACAACAAAACTCGATTGCCACATGATGTCCGAGATTCTAGCTGCGGAATGGCTTGGTTGGCGAAAAATCCTGATTACGCTCAGAACCCGTCAATGAAATGGCTTCCCTACCTTCAGACCCTCATCGTTGAGTTGTGGTCACTATCGCTCAGTTTTCTACGACGGCTTGAGGCTAAGCTTCAAAAAGAGGTCAAATCGTTACCGCTCTACGGAGGACATAATACATTGACAACAAGAATCGCTATTGCCATCGGTCTGCTCTGTTGTCTGGCTCTCTGCCTCAACCTTAACGCCCAGGCAGGCGGCGACATCGCCGACCAGATCAAGCAACTGCAGCAGGACTCCAGAGATGCACAGATGAAAAACGACTCCTCATGGGCTCAGCAGCATCTGGCCGACGGATTCGTCGCGGGAAACAGCTGGGGCGATTGGCAAACCAAAGAGGACTTTATCAAGGATTTGCAGAACAAGACAAACAAGTGGAAGAGCGGCAACATCAGCGACGTGAAGGTGACGACCTTCGGCCCGAACGCCGCCGTCTCGCATTACACGTTCACCTACGATGCCGAACTCCAGGGCAAGCATCGGGCGCGAACCGTTATCTGCAGCGACACCTGGCTCAATGATTCCGGCACATGGAAGACCGCTTCGACCCACTGCTCCCTGGTAAAGGGCCAATAGCAGCGAGAGCCACAACCCAGAGGCTGGCCGCGAGGTCGGCCTTTTCTTTCGTAGTCGCTAAATGCTCACCCTGAATCTGTAGTTGACGAAAAATCTCTATTTCACTCGTTGACCCGATCACTCCGTCCCTTCAATGAAACGCAGACCGTCATCGATACACATAAACGGGGTCATTTCCGCGTTTTGGGGCTTAACCCGAAGGTAACTGTACGGTGCTTGTCCCGAAGGTAACTGTACAGTGGTTACATTCGTGTGTATTCCAGACATGTAATGTACTTTCGTTCCCCAAGGAGGAAACCATGTTAGCGATCATCTGCGGTCTGTACCTTCTTCTGCCCGCTATCATCTGCGCGGCGGTCACTGTGCGTAACGTGATCTTTGGCGATGTCGTCTAGCTTAGCTAGTACCACTGTGCACTCGGGCAGAGGAGCCTACATTGTCATGGAATCAATTGCGCTCATCTTCCCTCGGGCGGGGGAACTTGAATGTGATCGCGCCCTTCACTCGTAACCGAACGGTTACAAGTTAAATGGCCTTCTATGAGAAGGTCATAAAAGTCAATTCCGACATGGCGGCCTACCTTATTAATTGCTTTCCATCGACTGATAGCGCTGTTCGTCTTCTGGCAGCCGATCGGCGGCGTCGTTTGGGGGCTACTGAGAGCCGAAAACCCGCGGCACATCTCCGTCTTTTGCGGCCCTGTTCTGCCCCTCGCATCCTTTTAGGATCTCTGGAGAGGAGAATGATTATGAGCACCTTTGACACACTGCCGGGTGAATCGAATGCGCACGTCATCTCGTCAATCATTAACTTGGTCTGCCCACAATGCGGTGGAAGAATGTCGGAATTCCAATGTGAAAGGAGATGCCGCAGAAACTGGCTCGCTGAATGGGAATGGGCGAGTCAGGTCACCAGGAGCCCCAAATCCCGGCGAGGCGCAGGCGTTCTAGCCAAATGAACACCGGCTCTCTTTGTTCAGTGCGCTTGTGCCGGACTGTTCCTTCCGTTGAGTAATCCGCAGTATTACTCTTACGCCCTGATCAAACAGCTGACTGACTCAGTCGCTCATGCTTTCCATAAATAGCTGCATGTCCTCGCGAACCGGCAGGAAGATCACGCGGAATTAGGTGTTCGAATGTGCCGCCTCCGTTTGAGGCTATGATTCTGTACGGATCGCCTACGACGGATGTAATAAGGGCTTTATTGACAGTGCGAGATTTCAGGCCAGAGTGCACGTACTCGTGTATGGCGGAGCAGCCATCGGTGTCTTTGCCATACTGCTAACTCGGTTTCGTAGCGAAGATGTGCGGTGATAGACTGCGCCTATGGCTACCAAAACAAATAAAACTAAGAAGAAGCAGACGAAGTCGAGGAGAACTGCCGGTAACAAGATGACGCCATTGAAGAAGAGGGCTAGGAAGAAACTGGCTATGAAGAGGAAAACTCGCAAGAAGGAGTTGGCGAAGAAGGCAGCTCAAAAAAAGGCGACGGTGAAAACGAAGGCCGTCAGCAAGAAGACAATCGGCGCGAAGACGGCGACCGCGCTCAGGAAGCAGGTTCGGGCGAAAAGCCAGAGCGTGGATACGGTGGCATTCTCACCAGAGGGATCCGCGGTGCGTTCTGGCCAATCGGGAGATCTGCAGGGATTATCCAACGTCCAAGGTGCGGATTCGGAGAGTGTCGACGAGTTGCTCGAGGAGGGAAACGCGTTCGAAGCTGACGTAGTGACGGGCGTGGAAGACGCTGGGGGCGCTGATGAGAGGGAGGTTCGCACGCATGAGGTATCGGAGGATGATGTTCCCGAGGAATATCTGGATAAAAAATAGAGATTGAGATGCTCTCGGTAAAGATTCGTATCCTTCCATAGCCGCGGCCTCGTTCATCTGTTTCCCGGTTGACTCCCTGCCAGCTGGCAAAGGAATCCAATAGGTGGTATCGAGGGC
>Ga0210403_10004006_pt1 | contig 12783 bp, 6 predicted proteins | sample IncBWC19MmetaG_FD_150863 | JGI IMG/M metagenome (GOLD analysis project Ga0210403, IMG submission 150863) | Forest soil microbial communities from Barre Woods Harvard Forest LTER site, Petersham, Massachusetts, United States - Inc-BW-C-19-M | ecosystem: Environmental > Terrestrial > Soil >... | reverse complement strand
CCATCAGCGGTTTCGAATTGGCCATGTCTGGTTCCGAAGGGGGCGGGGGCTGGGCCGCGCGGGCCTCTCCTTAGCACGGCCGATTTGGCGATGCGACGCGCCCGGCGGTTCTCAACGGCTCATTAACCATAATTGTTTTAACTCCATTAACGACGATTTCCGCGCCCGCGTGGAACCCGATCGGCAAGCGTATGAATTCGCTGGGGTATTTCTATCGTGATGTCGGGTTCAGCAAGGCGCCTCCAGAGGCGCGTGCAGCTTTTACGCGCGCTCTTGCCATGCCTTGCGTTGATCGCCCTCGATAAGGTCCCGGCGCATGCCCAGATGGTCACATCGGACCTGTTTCGCCCTGAGCGCGACGGGTTTGTCCGGCCGCAGGATTCGCCGCTGCGCAGGGTGAGCGACAACGCTTCCAGGGCCGCCGATCCAGCCGATCCCGAGGCGAAGCTTCGCGACAAGGACAAGCCGGCGCCGTCGCGGATTGGCCAGATCCCGAGCTACGGCCTGCCCGCCGCCAACGGTGCTTCGGCGACCGGCTTCGATTCCCTCAATCGCACGCGCAAGAAACCGGCGCTCCATCCCGGCCAGCCCAGGCCGAAACCCGCGCCCGGTCCGGGCAGCCCGGCGCCGGCGGCCTCGTCAGCGTTGCCGATTGCAAACGGCCGGATACGCCTGTCGATTCCACCATCGGAGACCGCCAACAAGACGCCGCTCCCGCCCGCAATGGCCGGCACGGTGGTGGGCCAGCCGCCGCGCAAGCGGCTGAAGGTCGACGACGATCCGTTCGGCGCGGTCGGCGGTTACGCCGGCAGCTTTCTGATCAAGTCGGCGGTCGAACTCTCCGGCGGTTACGACACCAATCCCGGCCGCTCCTTCGTAGCCAGAGGCTCGCCGCTTTATGTGATTGCGCCGGAATTCCTCGCCGTCTCCGACTGGGATCGTCACGCGCTAGTTGCCGACCTGCGCGGATCGTTCACCGGCTACGGCAACACTTTTCCGCCGCCGGCCGACGGCACCATCTCCTCGGTGCCGACCGATCTCGACCGGCCGGATTTCACGGGCCATATCGACGGCCGTCTCGACGTCACCCATGACACGGGCCTGACCGGGCAGGCACGCCTGCGGGTTTCCACCGACAATCCCGGCAGCCCGAATATCCAGGCGGGCCTCGCCAAATACCCGATCTATACGACGCTCGGCGGCACCGTCGGCATCGACCAGAGTTTCAATCGGCTGGACCTCGCCGCGGGCGGCACCGTCGACCGTACCGTCTATACCGACTCGAAACTCACGGACGGCGAGGTCACCAGCAACGACGACCGCAACTTCAACCAGTATGGCGGGTTGGGGCGCGTCAGCTACGATCTGCTGCCGAGCGTAAAACCATTTGCCGAGATCGAGGGCGACAGCCGCATCCACGACCTCACCTTCGACCGCTCCGGCTTTCAGCGCGATTCGAGCGGCGGCTATGCCAAGGCCGGCACGTCATTCGAATTCACGCGCCTGCTGACCGGCGACATCTCGGTTGGCTACGCCATGCGCGATTATGTCGATCCGCGCCTGAACCGGCTGCAGGGCCTCTTGACCTCGGCCTCGCTGACCTGGACGGCGACGCCTCTGACTACGGCAAAATTCTATTCCACCACCTCGATCGACGAGACCACCGTGCCCGGTGTCTCCGGCGTGCTGACGCACACCTACACCTTCGAGGTCGACCACGATTTCCGCCGCTGGCTCACGGCGATCGGCAGATTCACCTACGGCACCTACGACTATCAGGGCGACGGCCGGTCCGACAAAACCTACTCGCTCGAGGGTGATGTCATCTACAGGATGACCCGCAACCTCTGGCTCAAGGGCACGCTGCGGCGCGACATCCTCGACTCCAACATTCCGCTGGCGAGCTCGGCCTCGACAGTGGTGATGCTGGGAGTGAGGCTGCAGAACTGAGTTTTCAATCTCGTCATTGCCGGGCCTGACCTGGCAATCCATCCCCTTTGAAAAACGCTTCCTTTGAAGATTGATGGATACGCGGGTCAAGCCCCGCGTATGACATTCGTGCGTGTGGTGATAGTGCCCGCAGACGCCCCTCGCCGATCCTCCGACCCCGGCAGGGGGCTGGAACCGGGTCCGGTTTCGTGCGTTATCGAGGGTTATGGCAGGATGCTGAATGGCGCGGAAAATCACACCACGGCGTAATCTGTTCGAGAGCGAGCGCAGATTCCGTCTTCTGGTGGAAGGGGTTGTCGATTACGCCATCTTTATGCTGGACCCCGGCGGCATCATCAGCAACTGGAATGCTGGCGCCAGGCGCATCAAGGGCTATGAAGCCGCCGAGGTCGTCGGCCGCCACTTCGAGATGTTTTATCTGCCGGAAGATCGCGAGGCGGGAATGCCGGCCCGCTCACTGCAAACCGCGCGCGAGAATGGCAGGTTCGAGGCGGAAGGTTGGCGGCTGCGCAAGGATGGCACGAAATTCCTCGCTTCCGTCGTCATCGATGCGATCTACGAAGCGGACGAACTGATCGGCTTTGCCAAGATCACGCGCGACATCACCGAGCGGGCCAATGCCCAGGTGGCGCTTCACGCAAGTGAAAGCCAATTGCGGCTGCTTGTCTCCGGTGTGACCGATTATGCGCTCTACATGCTCGATCCGAACGGGATCGTTACCAACTGGAATATCGGCGGGCAGCGCATCAAGGGATACCTTCCGGAAGAAATCATTGGTCGGCATTTTTCCCGGTTCTACTCCGAGGCCGACAAGGCTGCCGGCCGGCCAGCGCGCGCCTTGCAACTGGCGAGGGATCATGGCCGCTACGAAGAAGAAGGCTGGCGCGTCCGCAAGGACGGCACCTTCTTCTGGGCCAGCGTCGTGATCGATGCGATTCGCGACGACCACGGCGATATTCTCGGCTTCGCCAAGATCACCCGCGATATCTCCGAACGCCGCGAGGCGCAGCAGAAACTGGAAAAAATCCAGCGGCAACTCGCCGAGTCGCAAAAGCTTGACGCCCTCGGCCAGCTTACCGGCGGTGTCGCGCACGATTTCAATAATCTGCTGATGATCATCAGCGGCAACATCCACATCCTGAAAAGGCTCGCGGGCAATGATGCCAAGGGGCTGCGGGCCGTCCAGGCCATCGAGAAAGCCTCTCAGCACGGCGCGTCGCTGACCCGCCAACTGCTCACCTTTGCCCGCCGGCAGAGCGTCAGTCCGCAAACGGTCGATCTCTCCGAGCGCATTCATTCGCTGAGGGAAGTCCTCGACACCGGGCTCGGCGGTTCGGTGCAGATTGTTATCCGTGTCGATGCCGGCGTCTGGCCGGTGACCGTCGATCCCGGGGAATTCGAGGCGGCGCTGGTCAATCTGGTCGTCAACGCGCGCGACGCCATGGCCGGCGGCGGAACGATCACGATCCGGGCAAGCAATACCTGTCTCGACGACGATGCCCGCAGCGGCGATTTCGTGGCGATCCGGGTCGAGGACACCGGCACGGGCATTCCTCCCGACGTCGTCGCCAAGGTGTTCGATCCGTTCTTCACGACCAAGCCGGTCGGCAAGGGGACGGGTCTCGGCCTTTCACAGGTGCATGGTTTCGCGCATCAGGCCGGGGGCACGGTGACGGTGGAAAGCGAGCTCGGAAAAGGGACGACGCTGACCATCTATCTGCCGCGCGGCGTGCCGGAAACCGCATCCGCGTCCGTCGAGCCGGACTCCGTCGGCAGCGGCACGGTACTGCTGGTCGAGGACAATCCCGACGTCGCCAGTGCCAGCGCGGGCCTGCTCGAGCAGCTCGGCTATTCCGTCCGCTGGGTCCCCGACGCCGAGTCCGCCCTTTCAGCGCTCGATCGCGGGTCCATCGACCTCGTCTTCAGCGATATCGTGATGTCCGGAAAAATGGATGGCCTGGGCCTCGCGCGCGCCATCAAGCAGAAGCATCCGGCGCTGCCGATCCTGCTCGCAACCGGCTACAGCGATGCGCTCCAGAGCGTCCGCGGCGACTTTCAGATCCTTCGAAAGCCCTACCAGCTGCACGAATTGAGTCGCGCGCTTTCGCGGCTGTCGGCGGGGTGATGCCGGTGGGTTGAGCCTCGCCCATCCGGTGGCGAGGCGTGATTCCTCACCGCGGCAGGTTCGTCGTCCCCATCAAAAACTGATCGATCGACCGGGCGCAGAGGCGGCCTTCGCGGATCGCCCAAACCACCAGCGACTGGCCGCGGCGCATGTCGCCGGCGGAGAACACGTTGGGGCGCGAAGTCTGGTAGTCGACGGTGTTGGCGCGCACATTGCCGCGCGGGTCGAGGTCGACGCCCAGTGTCTTCAGAAGGCCCTCATGCACCGGATGCACGAAGCCCATCGCGAGCAGCACCAGCTGCGCGTCGAGTTCGAATTCGGTTCCCGCGATGGGCTTGAACTTGTCATCGACCTGCACGCAGTGCAGCTTTGCCACCCTGCCGTCTTTGCCGGAGAAGTGCTGCGTCAGCACGGCGTAGTCGCGCTTGGCGCCTTCGGCCTGGCTCGAGGAGGTCCGCATCTTCAGCGGCCAGTTCGGCCACGTCACGCCCTTGTTCTCATGCTCGGGCGGTGCCGGCATGATCTCTAACTGCGTCACCGATAGCGCACCTTGCCGGAACGACGTGCCGATGCAGTCCGATCCGGTATCGCCGCCGCCGATCACCACCACATGCTTGCCGCCGGCGAGAATGTCCGGCGCGCCGCCGAGCGGCTCGTTGCTGACGCGGCGGTTCTGCTGCGGCAGGAAATCCATCGCGAAGTGAATGCCGGCGAGATCGCGACCGGGGATCGGCAAATCGCGCGGGGCTTCCGCGCCGCCCGTCAGCGCCAGCGCGTCATATTCGTTGAGCATTTCGCGCGGGTCGATCGCGCCCTGCGAGGCGCCGCCGACATGGGCGCCGTAGTGGAACGTGACGCCCTCGGCCTCCATCTGCGCTAGGCGACGGTCGATGACGTGCTTCTCCATCTTGAAATCGGGAATGCCGTAACGCAGCAGGCCGCCGGCCTTGGCGAATTTCTCGAACACATGCACGTCGTGCCCGGCGCGCGCCAGCTGCTGCGCGCAAGCCAGGCCTGCCGGGCCGGAGCCTATGATCGCGACCTTCTTGCCGGTCTTGGTCGCGGCTATTTCCGGCTTGAGCCAGCCGTTTTCCCAGGCGCGGTCGACGATCGCGCATTCGATGGTCTTGATGGTGACGGGATTGTCGTCGATGTTGAGCGTGCAGGAGGCTTCGCAGGGCGCCGGGCAGATGCGCCCCGTAAACTCCGGGAAATTGTTGGTCGAGTGCAAATTGCGCGAGGCTTCTTCCCAGTTGCCCTGGTAGACCAGATCGTTGAAGTCCGGAATCTGGTTGTTGACCGGGCAGCCCGGCGTGCCCGGCTGAACCGAGCCGGTGCCATGGCAATAGGGAATGCCGCAGTTCATGCAGCGCGCGGCCTGATCGCGGGTGTCTTTCTCGCTCAGGGGAATGACGAATTCGCGATAGTGCTTCACGCGCTCGGCGACCGGCGCGTACTTGCGGTCGTGCCGCTCGATCTCCAGAAATCCCGTAATCTTGCCCATTAAAGAACCTTACGCCCCTGCAGCTTTTTTGCGGTCATTCCGGCATGCGCCGCAAGGCGCAGACCCGGAATCTCGATGTTGTGTTGCGAGGTTCCAGGTTCGCGCTTCGCGCGCCCCGGAACGACGCCTGTTTATTTGAGCATGATCTTATCCGAAAACCGGTGCCCACTTTTCGGGATCATGCCGTGTGAATCTCACGCCCCGATCGCGATTTTAGGTTCGGCGTCGGCGTGGGCCTTCAATTCCCGCAGCGCGCGGCGGTATTCCACCGGCATCACCTTGCGGAATTTCGGCAAGTACGCCTTCCAGTTGGCGAGAATATCGGCGGCGCGTTTCGATCCCGTCAGCTTGGCGTGGCGGGTGATCAGGATGTGCAGCCGCTCGATATCGGACTCCAGCAGGTTGGCGAACAGTTCGACCCGGCCATGGGCCTCGAGATCGCCCGAGGAGTGATAGGCGTTCTCGTTGATCATCTCTTCCGAAAGCACCGGCTCGAGTTCGACCATCGACATGTTGCAGAGTTTCGGGAAGTCGCCGGTCTGGTCGAGAACGTAGGCCACGCCGCCGGACATGCCGGCCGCGAAGTTGCGCCCGGTCTTGCCGAGCACCACGACGATGCCGCCGGTCATGTATTCGCAGCAATGGTCGCCGGCGCCTTCGACGACTGCCACCGCGCCGGAATTGCGCACGGCGAAGCGTTCGCCGGCGATGCCGCGGAAATAGCATTCGCCCTCGATCGCGCCGTACATCACGGTGTTGCCGACGATGATGGATTCCTCCGGCACGATGGCGGAGTTGCGCGGCGGCTTGACGATGATGCGGCCGCCGGACAGGCCCTTGCCGACATAGTCGTTGCCTTCGCCCTCGAGTTCGAAGGTTACGCCGCGCGTCAGCCAGGCGCCGAACGCCTGGCCCGCGGTGCCCTTGAAGCTCACGTGAATCGTGTCGTGCGGCAGGCCGGCATGGCCGTAGATCTTGGCCACGTTGCCGGACAGCATCGCGCCGGCGCTGCGGTCGGTGTTGTTGATCTCCATCTCGATCTTGACCGGCGCGCCGCGGTCGAGCGCGGCCTGAGACTTCTCGATCAGCCTGCGGTCGAGTACGGCTTCCAGATGATGGTTCTGCGCCTCGGCGTGATAGATCTTCTGGCCCTTCTCTTCCTTCTGGCGCACGAACAGTTTCGAGAAGTCGAGCCCCTTGGCCTTCCAGTGCGCCACCAAGGTCGACTGGTCGAGCATCTGGGTCTGGCCCACCATCTCGTTGAAGGTGCGGTAGCCGAGGCTCGCCATGATCTCGCGCACTTCCTCGGCGACGAAGAAGAAGTAGTTGATGACGTGCTCGGGCTGGCCCGTGAAGCGCTTGCGCAGCACCGGGTCCTGGGTGGCGACGCCCACGGGGCAGGTGTTGAGGTGGCACTTGCGCATCATGATGCAGCCGGCCGCGATCAGCGGCGCGGTGGCGAAGCCGAATTCGTCGGCGCCGAGCAGCGCGCCGATCACGACGTCGCGTCCGGTGCGGAAGCCGCCGTCGACCTGCACCACGATGCGGCTGCGCAGCCGCTCGCGCACCAGGGTCTGGTGGGTTTCGGCAAGCCCGATCTCCCACGGCGAACCCGCGTGCTTGATCGAGGTGAGGGGAGACGCTCCCGTACCTCCTTCGAAGCCCGCGATGGTCACGTGGTCGGCGCGCGCTTTCGCAACGCCGGCGGCGACCGTGCCGACGCCGATTTCGGAGACGAGCTTGACCGACACCTGGCCGTCGGGGTTGACGTTCTTCAGGTCGTAGATCAGCTGCGCCAGATCCTCGATCGAATAGATGTCGTGGTGCGGCGGCGGCGAGATCAGACCGACGCCGGGCGTCGAATGCCGGACCTTGGCGATGGTGGCGTCGACCTTGTGGCCGGGCAACTGACCGCCTTCGCCGGGCTTGGCGCCCTGCGCCATCTTGATCTGCATCATGTCGGAATTGACGAGATATTCCGTGGTGACGCCGAACCGGCCCGAGGCGACCTGCTTGATCGCCGAGCGCATGGAATCACCGTTCGGCAGCGGCTTGAAGCGATCCGCTTCCTCGCCGCCTTCGCCGGTGTTGGACTTGCCGCCGATCCGGTTCATGGCGATCGCGAGCGTCGTGTGCGCCTCGCGCGAGATCGAGCCGAACGACATCGCGCCGGTAGCGAAGCGCTTGACGATTTCCTTGGCCGGCTCGACCTGGTCGAGGGCGACAGGCTTGCGCTTCTCGTCCTCGGCGCTCCTGAGCTTGAAGAGGCCGCGCAGCGTCAACAGCCGCTCGGACTGCTCGTTGAGGATCCTGGCGAACGCCTTGTAGCGCTCCAGCGAATTGCCGCGCACGGCATGCTGCAGCGTCGAGACCGAATCGGCGGTCCAGGCGTGATCCTCGCCGCGGGTGCGGTAGGCATATTCGCCGCCGACATCGAGGGCGCTCTTGTAGACCGGGGCATCGCCGAACGCGTCGGAATGGCGGCGCGCGGTTTCCTCGGCGATTTCGGCAAGGCCGACGCCTTCGATGCGGGTGTGGGTGCCGACGAAATATTTCGAGACGAAATCGGCCTTCAATCCGACGGCATCGAAGATCTGCGCGCCGCAATAGGACTGATAGGTCGAGATGCCCATCTTCGACATCACCTTCAGAAGGCCCTTGCCGATCGACTTGATGTAGCGCTTGACGATTTCATAGTCGTCCAGCGCTGCCGGCAGCCGGTCCTTCATCGCGATGATGGTCTCGAAGGCGAGATAGGGATTGATCGCCTCGGCGCCGTAGCCGGCGAGGCAGGCGAAATGATGCACCTCGCGTGGCTCGCCAGATTCGACCACGAGGCCAACCGAAGTGCGCAGGCCCGTGCGGATCAGGTGATGATGCACGGCGGCGCAGGCCAAAAGCGAGGGGATCGGAATCCGGTCCGAGCCCGCCATGCGGTCGGACAGGATGATGATGTTGACGCCCTCGCGGACGGCGGCTTCCGCGCGCGCGCACAATTCGTCGAGCACCTGCTCGAGCCCTGCAGCACCCAGGCCGGCATGGAAGGTGGTGTCGAGAGTACGCGACTTGAAATGGCTGTCGGCGATGTCCGAAATCGACCGGATCTTTTCCAGATCGGCGTCGGTCAGGATCGGCTGGCGCACTTCGAGACGCTTGTTGCCGGCTATGCCCTGCAGATCGAACAGGTTCGGCCGCGGCCCGATGATCGAGACCAGGCTCATCACCAGTTCCTCGCGAATCGGATCGATCGGCGGATTGGTGACCTGCGCGAAATTCTGCTTGAAGTAGGTGAACAGCGGCTTCGGCTTGTCGGACAGCGCCGAGATCGGCGTGTCGTTGCCCATCGAGCCGTTGGCCTCTTCGCCGGTCGACGCCATCGGCGTCATCAGGATGTTGATGTCTTCCTGGCTGTAGCCGAACGCCTGCTGCCGATCCAAAAGCGGCAGGTTCGAGCGAATGCCCTTGGTCGGCGCGTCCGGGAGTTCTTCCAGCACGATCTGGGTGCGATCGAGCCACTCGCGATAGGGATGGCTGTCGGCCAGTTTCGCCTTGATCTCGTCGTCGGGAATGAGACGGCCCTGTTCGAGGTCGACCAGCAGCATCTTGCCGGGCTGCAGCCGCCACTTGGTGACGATGTGCTCCTCCGGGATCTTCAGCACGCCCATTTCGGAGGCCATGACGATGCGGTCGTCCGAGGTCACGAGATAGCGCGCCGGCCGCAGGCCGTTGCGGTCAAGCGTGGCGCCGATCTGGCGGCCGTCGGTGAAGGCGATCGCGGCGGGGCCGTCCCACGGCTCCATCAGGGCGGCGTGATATTCGTAGAACGAGCGGCGCTCTTCATCCATCAGGGGATTGCCGGCCCAGGCTTCCGGAATCATCATCATGACGGCGTGCGGCAGCGAGTAGCCGCCCTGCACCAGGAATTCGAGTGCGTTGTCGAAGCAGGCGGTGTCGCTTTGTCCCTCATAGGAGATCGGCCACAACCGGCTAATGTCCTTGCCGTACAGTTCCGAATGCACCGAGGCCTGGCGGGCCGCCATCCAGTTGACGTTGCCGCGCAGCGTGTTGATCTCGCCATTATGGGCGATCATCCGGTACGGATGCGCCAGCGACCAGGTCGGGAAGGTGTTGGTCGAGAACCGCTGATGCACCAGCGCCAGCGCGCTCTCGAAATCGGGCTCGCTCAAGTCCGGATAGTACTTGCCGAGCTGGTCGGCGAGGAACATGCCCTTGTAGACGAGGGTGCGGCACGACATCGACACCGGATAATAGCCGGCAAGGCCGCGGTCGCGGCGCTGATAGATCGCCTGCGAGATCGACTTGCGCAGGATGTAGAGCTTACGCTCGAACTCGTCCTCGGTCTGCGCCGCTCCGTTGCGGCCGATGAACACCTGCATGTGCGCGGGCTCGGTCGGCTTGACGGTCACACCGAGCGAGGAATTGTCGGTCGGCACGTCGCGCCAGCCGAGTAGCATCAATCCTTCGGCCTTGATCTGGTCGGCGATGATGCTCTTGATGACCTTCCGCCACGCCGTCTCCTTCGGCATGAACAGCGCGCCGACGGCGTAGTCGCCGGCCTTCGGCAGTTGGAAGCCGATCTCGGCCGCCTTGCGCGCGAGGAACGCATGCGGGATCTGGACCAGGATGCCGGCGCCGTCGCCGGCGCGCGGATCGGCGCCGACCGCGCCGCGGTGCTCGAGGTTGCAGAGGATGTTGAGCGCGTCGGAGACGATCTGATGCGACTTCTTGCCCTTGATGTTGGCGATGAAGCCGACGCCGCAGGAATCCTTCTCCAGCGAGGGATCGTAGAGACCCTCGGCGGGCGGGCGCCAGTCGTGCTCGCGCGCGATCCCTTCCGGTTTCGAATCCGGGGCCACCGACAGCGCATCGCCTAAGATGTTCTTGCGCTCGATTTCCGACCCGCTCATCTCAAATCCTCTCAACAAGGCTTAAGGCCCCACCGCTCGTTGGCGCACCTTGGGCGTTCTGCGGCACCCACCGGGCTACCGCTCGTCCGTTGCGAGCCGCAATTTCATAAATTCAGGCCTGGGCGTTCAGCGTCCCCGACGAACGGCCTTGCCTGCACCTTCTCGGCGGCCGAAGCGCCGAATTTTCGTTGCAATCCCTGTGCCGGGCTTGCCTCGCAAATGAGACAGCTTTGCTGTCCTAACTCCGACCATGCCAAATTTTTTTCTATCACACAAGCGCGCGAAAGTCGCCCGCTGCATGGCGCGTCCACCGCTGCTGCATGGCCGGCCGCCTGCCTGCGGATTTAAGGCGAACGCGCCGCGATCCGGCCCAAGGTCTGCCGAATTCCGCGACGAGTTTAGCACGTGGGAAAAGGAGCAAAAAGCTCCAGGCGTGGACATTGGCAGGAGCGATCGATGAAGTTGTTCACGGGATGGGTGCTGTCGGCCGGGCTGGTGTTGACCGCCGCGGCTGCAAATGCGCAGGTCGTGGCGCCGTACCCGAACGGCCGGCCGGCCTACGCCGTCGCTTCCGATTTCGACGGGCCCTATGCGGCGATGCCGCCCGAGGCACCGGTGGCGCCGCGCTATGGCTACGGGCCGACCCTGCTGCCACCGCGGGAGGTCTACTCGGTCGTGCGTGACGGCGGATTTTCTCCGCTCGGCGCGCCGCAGCTGCGCGGTTTCGTCTACTCCATCGCGGTGATCGATCGGCGCGGTGATAACGGGCGGCTGGTGATCGACGCCCGCAACGGGCGGATTCTCCGCTTCCTGCCGGCCTATCGGATGGGCGATAATTTCCGCGGGGATATGAGCTACGGCCCGGTTGGTCCGCCGCCAGCAGGCCCGATCGTGGGCGAGCCGAGGCCGCCCGCCTCGATCCCGCATCTTGCCAGCCGCTCGCCCTCATCGGTACCGCTGCCGAAGGCCTCCCCCTCGAGGGCCGACGAAATGAAGCCATTGGCTGCGAAGCCGGCTGCCGAGCCGGCGCAACAATCGGCGGCGGTGCAGGCGAAACCGGCGGATACGGCGACGGCCCCGGCAGCCGCCGCGCCCGCCGCCGTCGCAGCCAAGCCCGCCGCACCGCCAATCCTGCCGACGCAGGAAATGCCGAAGGCGCAGGGGCTGGAGTAGGAAATTATCGCCGTCATTTCGGGGGGTGAGCTAACCGAACAAGCCCGGAATCCATAACCACGAGCGAGGGGGGTATGGATCCCGGGCCTGCGCCAAGTGGCGCATCCCGGAATGACGGCGGTGATGGCGAGCGCAGACCGTTCGCTAATCCTTGCGGCCGGCGGCTGCCAGGATCAGATCGGCAACCTCACGGGGATGCGACACCAGCGAGAGGTGACCGGCGTCGAGTTCGACGGTGGTCGCCTTCATGCGCTTCGCCAGAAACCGCTCAAGGTCGGGATTGATGGTCTGATCCTGTTTCGACACCGCATACCATGACGGCTTGGAGTGCCAGGCGGCCGCCTTGGTTCGCTGGCCGAACAGCGCGGCCGCCGTCGGCTCCTGCACGGCATAGAGCACCTTCGCCTTGGTGGGCTCGACCCCATTGGCGATATATTTGAGGAAGCAATCCTCGGATAATTCGGTGAAACCGTCATGGGTCTGAACGCCCGCCCGCACCGGTCCGGCCGGAAACTTGCCCGAAAGGGCGACGAAATCCTCCCCCGCATCGGGAGCGCGGGCGGCGACGTAGACGAGCGCCGTGACCTTCGGATCGGTCCCGACATCGCTGATCACGGTGCCGCTCCAGGAGTGGGCGACCAGCACGGTCGGGCCGTCCTGCAGCGCCAAAGCGCGGCGGGCCGCGGCGTCGGAGTCGGCTAGCGAAGTCAGGGGATTTTGCACGGCGGTGACGCTCAACCCTGCGGCCTGCAGCAACGGGATGACCTCGGCCCAGCTCGAGCCGTCCGCCCACGCCCCATGCACCAGCACCACGTTGCGCGCCTGGACCGGCGCGGCGGCCTGCGCGCGCGCTTCAAATCCACCGGCCGTTGCTGCGAGCGCTGCCACAGCGAACGCGAGAGCGACTTGACCTATCTTCATCGACCAACTCCATGATTTGCTTTCATCCCTGGCGGGCTGGCGTCATAAGGGTTCTCGTTCCCTTCGTTGCAAGGCGATCGATGCAAGGTGACTTCGCGGATTCGTGCGAACTGACAAGCGCGAGTCGACCAGCGGATGGTCGCGAAAAAAACGCCCCGGTTTCCCGGGGCGTTTTCGTCTCA
>Ga0210403_10004004_pt1 | contig 12784 bp, 3 predicted proteins | sample IncBWC19MmetaG_FD_150863 | JGI IMG/M metagenome (GOLD analysis project Ga0210403, IMG submission 150863) | Forest soil microbial communities from Barre Woods Harvard Forest LTER site, Petersham, Massachusetts, United States - Inc-BW-C-19-M | ecosystem: Environmental > Terrestrial > Soil >... | reverse complement strand
CGAATAAGTGCCGACAACCACGCCGATGATGATAGCAAGCGAAAAATCGCGTAACACTGCGCCTCCAAAGAAGAATAAACACAGAATCGGAATAAGCGTGACAGTGCTGGTAAGGATCGTACGGCTGAGCGTCTGGTTAATGCTCGAGTTCATGATCTCCTCGATTGTCCCCCGTCGTCCGCTTGCCAGACCTTCACGGATCCGGTCGTACACGACAATCGTGTCGTTGATGGAATAACCGGCGATCGTCAGCACAGCGCCGACCATCGTAAGGGTCAGTTCGCGTCCGAGCAAAGCGAACATGCCTACCGTGATCAGCACGTCATGCAAAAGGGCGACAATCGCGCCGACGGCAAAGGAAAGTTCAAACCGGAGGCTTACAAAAATCAAAATCCCCAGAATGCCAAGGCCAAGCGCGATTAGCGACCTCTTTGCCAATTCCCCCCCAACCAGTGCGCCGACTCGCTCCGAGCCTTCCACATGAAATCCAGCGTTTGGAAGGGTCTGCATGATTTGCTTTTCGACCTTGTCGCTCGTATTCAACGGCGTACGGATGGTCATGTAACTCTTACCGCCCTGCATGGATTCCTGAATGGAGGCATCGGCAAATCCGAGTGGCTTGAGCGCAGCGCGTACCTGACCAATGTCGATCTTTGCCGGCGCGCTCAGTGTAACCATATCGCCGCCGCGAAAATCGACCCCGAAGTTTTTCTCACCTCGAAGATAGAAAGCAGTCGCTCCAGCAATCAGCAGGGCGAGTGAACACATGCAGGCAATAAAGCCTTTGCCGAGGAAATTGATGTTTTGCGCTGAAATCAAATGCAACATCGAGATGCGCTTCAGCCGCTGGGTATCAACGAGCCAACCCAGGCAGTTCCGGCCCACGATAAGCGCCGTGAAAAGGGAGACGAGAATTCCAAGCGTGAGGACGATTGCAAACCCTTTCACCGGCCCGGTTGCCGTGAGAAACAGAATGAAGGCCGTGATCAGCGTCGTTACGTTCGCGTCGAAAATGGAGCTAAACGCTTTCTCGTAAGCTGTATTGAGCGCCACCCTCAAGGTTTTTCCGAGCGCCATTTCTTCGCGCAATCGTTCGAAAATCAGCACGTTCGCGTCCACGGAAAGACCAATTGTCAGAATAACGCCTGCTATACCTGGAAGTGTCAGCACAACACCTCCAGGGACCAGTTTAAACGCACCAAGTAACAATATTAGATTGATGAGTAGACCCAGATCTGCCACGAGCCCGGCCAGTCGATAATAGAGAAGGACGCAAGCAAGGACGATGCCCAGGCCGATCAATCCCGCAATGATACTGGCATGGATCGAATCCAAACCGAGAGTCGGCGACACGCTGCGCTCTTCCTCGATGCTCACTGGAGTTTGCAGCGGGTTCTCGAGCACGCTTGCCAGGCCTCGGGCTTCTTCCTCGGTAAATCTACCGGTGATCTGCGCGTCACCGCCGTAAATCGCATCTTGAATGACCGGCGCAGATTGAATGACACCATCAAGCACAATGGCAAAACGATGATGGACATTCGCCGCTGTGATCCTGCCAAATTCTTTGGCGCCCTCCGGATCAAATCGCATATGCACCACCCAGCCGTCCTTTTCATACGAAGCGCCCGCATTCGAAACGTGCTCACCGGAGAGGTCAGCCTTCTTCCTTAGGAGCAACCGTTCTTCGATCGGTTTCTCGCCCTCACGCTGCATCTTGTAGCTTTCGATGCGGTATTCAGGCGGAATCACATCCTTGCCGTCCTCGATCGCTTTCAGTTTTTGCCCGTTATCGGGGTAAACGAGACGAAACTCGAGTTTCGCGACGCGCGAGAGCTGATCCCGCGCCTCCTGAATCTTCGCGGTATCGAGCCCCGGAATCTCAACGAGAATCCGATCATTGCTGACAGGACTAATGATCGGTTCCCCACCGCCAAAGTAATCGACGCGTTTCCGAATCACCTCTACTGCTTGGTCGAGCATTCCCTTGGTGATTGGCTTGTCACCGGGCTTGAGCCGGATGAGAAATGACGTGCCACCTTGAATATCAAGGCCCAGCGCGATCTTCTTCTGCGGCGGCCAGATCGTGGCGATACTAAACACGACGAGCAACAGCAGCAGCGTCATCGCGAGCAGACGTTTCCGCGGCCCATGGTCCGTCGCGAAGTACCACCCGAAGAGAATGAGCATGCCCAGGCCGATGAAAAATGTAAGAGCAGGGCTCATTGGAGTTTCGACGTTCGACTTTCGATTTTCACTTTGCTCATCAGTTTATCGCCTTCCTGGCACGCCGCAGTTTTGGAAGGCGGCAACCTCTTAACTTATGCCTCTTTCAGCACATTGGTAATGGCGGATTTGTCGATCTCGATCTTTACGTTGTCAGCTACTTTCAATAGCACCGTGTTCTCTTTCACATTCGCAATAAGGCCGTGAATGCCGGCGCTGGTTACCACCCGGTCGCCACTCTTCAGACTGCCGACTAATTTCTGTTGTTGCTCCTGGCGTTTTTTTTGCGGCCGGATCATCACAAAATACATGATGATGAAAATAAAAATCAGCGGCACGAAAAACGAGCCGATGCCGCCGCCGAGTCCGGATGGAGGCGATCCCGTTTGGGCCTGAGCGAGAATTATCCAGAACATATCGAGAATCGGAGAGCGCACCTTAAGCACGAACGCGCCTGCTGCAATCCTTCTTTCGCGTCACTCGTGCTGTTGGGTGGCATGCAGATCGCTGAGGCCCCATGCACTCGGCCCACGGCCAGCGTGTAAACGCTGTGCAAAGGAGATGGACAAACGTGCCGTTGTCGGATTTATTCCTCCGCTTCCACACTAAACGGGGGTATAGCTCAGTTGGTAGAGCGTCTCGTTCGCAATCAGTGGTGGACAATTATTCGCATGTTCTCCCAGGCGCTCTCACCTGCTTTTTCATAGGTAAAACCGTGGTGTGCACTCTATCTCAAGTGTTCTCAAATGAGCTCAAAATTTATCACCGGTGTACAAAGAAGTGGATAAAGAGTGCTCGCTAAGAGTCGCGAATCTGAAGCGACGTAATGCGCGACCGTGATAGTTTAGAGATATTTCGATCACCGATGGCAGGGTCACCCCGGCAGAAACGAATCAAACTCGGCAACAGGGGAACTTGAACGGCTACCGAAGAGATTGTTTTGTTTTCAATCGGGGTTTACTCCTGCGCGGCATCTATGGTATTTATCAATTCGACATAACTATTTGGGGGTTTCTTGAACCGAAAAGACTCGAAGGACTATTTGACCGGCAACAGCGTCGTATGCGTTGTCGGTGCGCATCGCTCGGGCACTTCGATGCTCGCGCGGTTATTGCATAGTTGCGGTCTCTACTTGGGGCCGGACTCCGATTTGTGGCCGGGTCGGGCCGATAACCCTGACGGCTTTTGGGAAAATCGGTGCTTTGTGGCGCTCAATGACGAAGTGCTCAACGAATTAGGCGGCGCTTGGGATCTCCCGCCGAAGGCTGAGGAGACCTTCAACGACCGCCGCCTTGACCCTTTGCGTGTAAAAGCGCAGCTGCTAATCGAAGGATTTGATTCGGCAAGGGTCTGGGGCTGGAAGGATCCGCGCAACTGTTTGACGCTGCCATTTTGGCGTGACCTTTTGCCCGGGCTGAAAGTTTTGGTAATAGTCCGCAATCCGCTTGAAGTCGCCTACTCCCTGCGAAATCGGAATGAGGACACTTCCTATCCGTTTGGTTTGCGACTTTGGGAAATCTATAACCGACGGTTGATCGAAACGACCAAAACTCACGAGCGGCTCGTCACTCAGTACGATGCGTTTTTCAAGGACGCCGAATCGGAACTGCGACGAATCACGGGCTTCGCTGACCTACCCGACGCCAACGTCAAGAGCGCTGCGGCTCTCGTAAAACGCGGAAGACGCCACATCCATTTCACCATTGACCAACTGATCGATGCTCGCGCCTCCGCCGAAGTAATTGAACTTTACCGCGCCTTGATTGCTGAAGCCAGGCAAGGCGCCAAGGCATTAACGAGAAAAAGGTACAAAGGCAAGATAGGAACAGTTCCGCAAATTGCGAAAGCGCTGGGACCGGATTTGCTTCCCGGATCGATCAGCCGTCTGAATGTTTCTATTCCGAATTCGGAAACGGTTCGCCGCGAATTTGATCACATCCGGAGGCAAGCGGCCGCTGCCACACAAGTGCTTAAGGTGTATGCTGATCAAGGTGAAGGCTATAGCGAGGCTCTTTCGCTTAGCGTGCCGCTAATGCCAGATGCTTGGCAGACACTCAAAATCCGAGGGGTACATCAGCTACATACTAATAGGACTTGTCGGTTGCGTATTGATCCTGTTGGTCCTGCGTTTGTGAGTCTGTCACACATCGCGATTATTCGTGAGGAAGACGAAGCCCTACTCTATTCGGCCGAATGCCTGGCTGACTTTGCCAAGCTCGACTTGTCCGCGGGGCTGCTCAAGCACGAGGTTGGACAAGATCTGTTGCTGCTCGCCACGGACTCTGATCCCCAAATCTATTTACCGGTCATCGAAAGTCTGGGGGAGGATCCATACCGACTGGAAATAACTCTGGAAGTACAAAGTGCGACGCGAGGAGCGGTCCAGCGGCAGCACAAGGCGCTCAGGGAGGAGTCAAAATTGTCGGCGATGTTGGAAGCAGCGCGAGCGGACATAGCCGCCTTGCGGCAGCAGGCGCTCGCAGAGTCGGAAAGATCGTCGGCGATGTTGGAAGCAACGCGAGCGGAGCTAGTCGCCTTGCACTCGCGAAATATTGCTAACCTCAAATCTATTGAGAGCCTCGAACAACAGAAGCGTGATGTCGAAGCAGAACTCGCCAAAAGCAAGAACGCTCTTCAGGCGAGCTACGATGAAGCAACACGGCTTTCAAACGTGCTGCAGGATCAAAAGCCGTTGCAACAGCGTCTCGATGACCTTTCGAAGCGAATCGCCGTTGTCCGCGATGCTTTGAAGCCGGGCAAGCCTCCAGTCCGCACGCTAGTCGATTCAATCGATACGGAGATCAGGCGGGTTCGCCGACGCTCGGTGTGGTGGAAGTTGGGGACGGCACTCTGCCGACTGTTTCCAAGGACGCATCCTGCCCGGGGCTTTTTCCCTGATCGCAAGAAAATGGCGGGCGAACTGAAAAACGCGTTGCAGGGAATACGCCGCACACTTTTTTCCAAGAACGCATCGACGGAAGAGATCGCGTCTGCGCTTGCGCGATTACTCGAACTCCAGCGTCGTGCACGCGAACTATCGGTCTCCCTGAGATTCGCGAACAGGATTCGATTCCATCGCGGGGGCGGTGCAACTCCCTCGGCGGTGCCGCGTGTTTCAAACGTGGCCGAAAGAACCGCCGTGCTCACTTGGCCGCTCCGGTCACAAACTAATAACGGGCCTTTATTGCCCGACACCCGCATCACGCATGTCTTCGACGCCGCCTGGTATCTCAGAGAATATCCGGAGATTGCCGCCCAAGGCATTAATCCACTCCAACACTACATCGAACGCGGTGCTCGGGAAGGCCGCAATCCTCATCCGCTGTTCGATACGGCCTGGTATCTGGCAATGAATCCCGATGTTCGCAGCGCAAACATAAATCCATTCGAGCATTATATTGAAGCGGGCGGTCGCGAGGGCCGCGATCCTCATCCCATTTTCTCCTCCAAATGGTACCTCGAACAGTACCCGAATGTAGCCGCCGCGGGATTGAACCCGCTCGTTGACTACATCACCCAAGGGGCGAAAGAACGTCGTTCCCCTCATCCAATGTTCGATGCGCACTTCTATGCGAAAAAATATCCGGAGGCGGCGGCCGAGTGCGAGGACCTCTTGCAGCATTACTTAACAGTCGGTTGGAAGAAGGGATTTAAGCCGCATCCGAAATTCGATTCGAAGTTTTATCTTGGCACGTACCCAGATGTGGCCGAAGCGGGGATGGAACCCCTGACTCACTTCGTCCTCCAAGGCCGCGTCGAAGGACGAATTGCCCGTGCTCAAGATCTAACCTTCGAGCCCTATTGCTCGAGTTTTGAGATTCCCAATGAACCTGCTCCCATAAGAGAGCCAGTCACGGCTGAAGTGAAAGCAATCGCGTTTTATCTCCCGCAGTTTCACGCGATCCCGGAAAACGATGAATGGTGGGGAAAAGGATTTACCGAGTGGACCAATGTGCGCCGGGGAAGCCCTAATTTCGAGGACCATTATCAACCGCATATTCCCTCTGTGCTTGGATACTATGACTTGTGCGATCCCAGTGTGTTGCAAAAACAAGCAGAGTTGGCTTCGAGTTACGGGATCTACGGCTTTTGCTTTTATTACTACTGGTTTTCCGGGACAGTCCTCTTAGATCTTCCGATCCAGCAAATTACTAACACCACGGATTTAAATTTTCCGTTCTGCATTTGCTGGGCAAATGAAAACTGGACGCGGCGCTGGGATGGCAAAGACCAGGATATCCTAATGTCCCAGAATCACTCTCCCGAAGACGATTTCGCTTTTATCCGCAAGACCGAACCGCTTCTGCTCCATAAGAATTATATTCGCGTGGGGGGGAAGCCCCTCTTGGCAGTTTATCGGGCGTCGCTCCTTCCCGATCCAGTGGCTACCACTACTCGATGGCGGAACTACTTTCGTAAGCAGGGTCACGGGGAATTGCATCTCGCAATGGTGCGCAGTTTCCATGATCAAACACCACCCGGCTCCTACGGCTTTGATGCCGCGATTCAATTCCCCCCTCATTGCCCTGTTAACGCGGTTACGGCCCTGATTCCCAACAAGAGCGAACGTTTTACCGGCATGGTGTTCAATTACACCCAGCTTAAAGAAGTCGCACTCAAGCAGCTCAAGGCGCCACATGCCAGCGCGAAAACGTATCCGGGAGTAATGCCTTCCTGGGATAACACTGCCCGGTGTCGCGGGAGGGCCACCGTCTGGCTGAACTCCTGCCCTGAGTCGTACTATGAATGGCTTTCCGCGGTCGTAGCTATCGCGAGCGCGAAACCGGTGGAAGAGCGACTAATTTTCATCAATAGCTGGAACGAGTGGGCGGAAGGATGCCATCTAGAGCCTGATGAGCGATTCGGCTTTGCTTGGCTTAATGCTACATCTCTTGCTCTGCACCAGTCGCCCCAGCCATCGCAGAAAAATGATCCTTCGCGTATCATCCCTCCAGCTGAACAATGTATAGAAGTGCGGCGTCTACCGGACACCGTTCGATTAACTATCTCGGTGTTGTTCTATCATCGGGAAGACCTCATTGAACGGTTCTTGCAATCGATACTGCGGCAAATTTTGAAAGCGGAATCGCGGGGTGATATAGAGTGTTCTCTGAGTCTTTCGTTTAATTATCAGCCGGACGCTGCTGTTATCGCGCAAATTCATCAGATCATCGCCACGACAAGCCATCTTCGGGACGACGCCGTACATATCCTGGAAAATGGCTTCAACGTCGGATTCGGGGCCGGTCATAACATGGTCTTTGATAAATTTGATTCCGACATTTTTCTTATCATGAACAGCGACGTTCGAGTCATCGGCGAAGATTGGCTCGTAAAATTAGTTGATCGATTTCGCGGTTCTGATGCGGTGATTGTCGGCTTAAGTGAGACAGCCTCGCGTCTGCGGCAAGACGGCTGTGGCATTCCGATCAAAGGTCCCGAGGAGGAGTTCGATTTTGTCGACGGTTCGGCACTTGCGATTCGTTCCGATCTAGCAAGACGTTTTGGCCTCTTTTCTCCCTCGTTCGACTATTTTTATTTTGAAGATGTCGATCTTTGCCTTCGCTATCGGCAGATGGGACTCCAAATCGCCCTGCTCGACGCCCCTTATGAACACGAACGCAGCTCAAGCTCGCGACTTCTGCCGCAATTTGCCGTCGAAAATGTTCTCGATCGCAATCGAGCGCGCCTGTTTGAAAAATGGGGCAAGTATCTTCGCACTCGCACACTGTCCAATCGAATCGGGGTTCGATTCCTGGAGATCGATCGCCAGCTACAGTGTGCCAGCTTACCTGCTCTATTCGGCTTGCTGGCTGAGCATGGCACAGCGGTCATCGATCTTTGGGGAGTGCATGAGCAACTGGCTGGGTTTTTTCAGCATCCGCGTATCCGGCTGATCCCAAGCTGGCAAACACTTCGAGAAGGCGATTACCTGCGTTATTATGATGTTGGCACCAATCGGTCGGAGGTGCCGTACGTTTACGATATCGCAAATCGGATGGGCTGCGATCCAGATTTCGAAGGTGCAAAAGCACATTTAGAATCATTAATCGGTTCAGCTTGTTCCGAGAACTCGAAACCATCCGAGACCGCATTACTTTATGTCGCGCGAAAGTCTCCCTTGTTCGATGGTAAAGAACCGAATGCAGAAAGCTTTGCTCCTGTCGCAAAGATGCTTCGCGAAAGGAATTTCAAGATTAGCCTTTACACCGATTACGGCACATTTGAAACCCAGACTCTCAACGGCTTTGGGACGGCGGATTGGAATCACGCCGCGTTGTGTCCCGGTATCGAGTTGCTCAAGGAGATAGCTGCCGCCGGTCTCTTGGTTACGTCCAATAACTGGGTTGCAGAGCTGGGACAGCTTCTGCAAAAGCCAACATTTCTCTGGCTGGGAGCAATGTCGTGCCGCGCCGCAATTTGGGACTTGGAGCGAAGTGGCTGTTATAGTGATCAATTGCTGCCTTGTTTAGGCTGCTACCATCAATTTGGTCGAAATCGTCATAACTTTTGTCTCCGCGGAGATATCGCGTGCATGAGGCCGGAGCTAACAAAAGATGTCCTCGCTTCTCTCGAAACATTTCTCGATGGTGAGCCACTCAGGGCTGTTGCGATTCATCCCAATCGTTTGAACTTGACATCACATCGCAGCATGCCCTCGACTGAATTATCGCTGGAGCATTGGCCCAGTAGTACTGCGAATTCAGTTTTGGTTTTAACGCCGGTGAACCCGCAACTGGACGAGCGAGTCCTCGACCGCGCCAAGGAGCTAGCCCATCGCGCTCTTAGGGGCATGCGGAATTGTCGTGTGATTTACGATAGCACGGGCGAAGCACCGCCGCGTGAGCATGCGGGCCTTCGCGCCAGACGGGAGGCTACCTTTCCCCATCGCCTTGCCGCTTTGGCGCCGCTCCGGCAGGCCATGGTCGATCGTCATCTGCGGGACGAACGGTGGGTCTTTTGGGTTGACGCTGACTTGGTAGATTACCCAGCGCAGCTGATTGATGAATTGATTCACCGCGCAGAAGGTGGGATCGCCGGTCCGCTCGTTATCATGGAAGGAGACGCAAGTTCGCCACCCTCGGGCAACGGCTTTGGGCCAGGGCGGTTTTATGATATTGCTGGGTTTGTAGAACAAGGTCGATGGGCCCGGTTTACTCCACCTTTCTTCGATCAGCCCGGTCCAGTTTTTGAATTGGATTCTGTTGGATGTTGTTATCTCGTCAACGCTGACCTCTACCGCCATGGAGCCAGGCACCAACTCGATCACGCCTCGGCCACCTTCATCGCCGAGAACCGCGCTTGGGAAGAAGACGCCATTTGTCAAAACCAGCACGGCCCAGCCAATTCGTTTAGTGATCATTACAGCGTGTGTCAGTTTGCCCGCAAATCCCAACTGCCTGTCCGGGCGTTTGCCGATCTGATCGCCTATCACCAAAGAGTCTAAGGGTGCTTTGCGCTTCTTCCATTCGCAACTGAGAGATTTCATCCGAAACCAATTGTTGAATGGCTTAGCATCCCGATAATGCAAGCGACTAACTGGCAAGATTTTGGAGAACCGTTCGTCGGACTCAGAGCCGTCCCAAGCATTATTTAAGAGTGCATTTCATCCCAATTCTTCAGGGACGACTTGCGGTCGAGATCGACAGCAACCCAGCGTAAGACTTAGCGCGAACAAAGTAGATTTGACAGCAACTCGCGCACGCTATGCGCTTCACCAGTGGCCAGCACAAAATCGTCCCCTTCTCCATGCTGAAGGATTCGCCACATCCCCTCGACGTATTCCAGAGCATTAACCCCAGTCGCGTTTCGCGCCGAGGTTCACCAGAAACAATTCGTGCTGCAACCCGTGGTTGATCGCGGCCACGGCGCGGGAAATTTTCCGGCTGACAAATGTTTCGCCGCGTCTTGGGCTTTCATGGTTGAACAAAATGCCGTTGCTCGCGCAAAGCCCGTAGCTCTCGCAATGATTAACCGTCGCCCAATATGAAAACACTTTTGCACAGCCCTGTGGGCTGCGCGGCCAGCATACGCTCTTCATCGCTCGAGAATCCCTTACACCACCAAGGTAATTGTACGTTTTTTGACTCTCGAACCGCCAATAAGCTTGATTATTTCCTCTTTTGATGATTGCGAAGCTCGGGAAGACACGGTTCCATTTTAGATGAAAGAGTCCAAGAAAGTTGCCCTGATTACCGGAATCACTGGCCAGGACGGTTCCTATTTGTCTGAATTGCTCCTGGAGAAAGATTACACTGTGCATGGAATCGTGCGGCGCACGAGCAATCTGTTCCGATCGCGCATCGAGCATCTGCGGCGCAATGAAAAAGTTTACGGTCGACGCTTATTTCTCCACTATGGCGATCTCTCCGATAGCACGACCTTGCGTCGAATTCTCGGCGATGTTTGCCCGACAGAGTTGTATCATCTCGCCGGGCAAAGCCATGTCGGCTTGAGTTTCGAAATTCCCGAATCGACATGCGAGGAGACGGGCATGGCAACGCTGCGGTTGCTGGAAATCGTGCGCGCACACCCGTCGCCGGTGAAATTTTATCATGCTTCGAGCGCGGAAATTTTTGGAGACGCATCCGCTTCGCCGCAAACTGAGAACACCCCGCTGCGACCGACGAGCCCGTATGGTTGCGCCAAAGCGTTCGCAACGCAATTGGGACGGGTTTATCGACAATCGTACGGACTGTTTCTTTGCAATGGTATTCTTTACAACCATGAGTCGCCACGCCGCGGCGAAAATTTCGTGACGCGCAAGATCGCACGCGGGGCCGCGCGGATCACTCGAAATCGCGACCATGATCTTGTTCTCGGAAACCTCGAGAGCCGAAGAGATTGGGGCCGTGCCCAAGATTACGTGCAGGCGATGTGGTTAATGCTGCAGCACGAGACAGCCGACGATTACGTAGTGGCGACCGGAGAGACACATTCCGTACGTGAATTTGTCGAAGCAGCCTTCGCAGTTGTCGATCTTCCGTGGGAAAAATACGTAAAGCACGATCCTTCGTTCGATCGTCCTACCGAGCCGGTGCGCCTGGTCGGCTGCCCGGAGAAGATTCGCAAAACACTTGGTTGGAAGCCGGCTGGAAGTTTCCCGCAACTTGTGCGCGAAATGGTTGAGGCGGAGCTCGCTGCAATCGATTCACACGAGTAGGACGCGACCCGCCGGGCACGCTGACTCATGTCGCGCGCTAGAAGGGTTTGAGAAACCCCACGGATTTTAACCGCAGATCGTTTTTATTTCATCGCAGTTGGCTTCGCCAAACTGAAAGTTAGGGTGTCGCCACGATCAAATGGCCGCGACAGCGCCGCCCCATTTGCGTGATGCGCGCAATCGCGCTCTCCGCATCGGCTGCCATTGTCTGCATCAAATCGGCCAATTTGTCGATGATAACGACGAGTAGGAAATTTTGTCCGCGATCTAGATATCGTCTTTTGCAGCCGGGGTCGCTGACGCCCGAACGCGGTCGGCGACCGCGGCTGCAGCTTACGGCATCTGGCCCAGATGCTCGCGGAGCGTTTTGTGCGACAGCAATTCCATGTCCGCGTCAACCATGATGCGGACGAGCTCGTGGAATCGCACTTTTGGTTCCCAGCCGAGAATTTTTTTTGCTTTGGAGGGATCACCGATCAGGAGATCTACTTCCGCCGGACGCTCATAACGCGGGTCGTGTTTGACAAATTCCTTCCAATCGAGATCGACATGTGAAAAGGCCGTTTCGACAAACTCACGCACGGTGTGGGTTTCACCAGTGGCCAGCACAAAATCGTCCCCTTCTCCATGCTGAAGGATTCGCCACATCCCTTCCACGTACTCGGGTGCATATCCCCAATCTCGTTTTGCATCGAGAGTGCCGAGGAACAATTCCTTTTGCAGCCCGTGTTTGATCGCGGCGACTGCCCGTGAGATTTTACGCGTGACGAAGGTTTCGCCGCGGCGCGGACTTTCGTGATTGAACAAAATGCCATTGCTCGCACAAAGTCCATAGCTCTCGCGGTAGTTTACCGTCGCCCAATAGGCGAACGCCTTCGCCACACCATATGGGCTGCGCGGCCAGAACGGTGTCTTCTCGGTTTGCGGTATCTGCTGCGCCTTGCCAAACATTTCGCTGCTTGATGCCTGATAGAAACGCGAGCGCAAACCCACTTCTCGAATCGCTTCCAAAATACGGATCGTGCCGACACCAGTAACGTCGGAAGTGTACTCAGGAATGTCGAAGCTCACCCGCACATGGCTTTGCGCGCCGAGATGATAAATTTCGTCCGGCTTCAAATCGTAAAGCAGCTTCACCAGATTCACAGAGTCGCTAAGATCCCCGTAATGCAGAAACATCCGGACCCCGTTGATGTGCGGATCGGCATAAAGATGATCGATACGCGAAGTGTTGAATGTGCTGGCACGGCGAATGATCCCGTGCACCTCGTAGCCTTTCTCCAGCAGCAGATCGGCCAGATAACTTCCGTCCTGACCGGTAATGCCGGTGATCAGCGCCCTTTTCATCAAGGCAATAATTGTAGGCCGTTTCTGTGAAACGCCAACGCAATCGCTGGA
>Ga0210403_10004003_pt1 | contig 12787 bp, 10 predicted proteins | sample IncBWC19MmetaG_FD_150863 | JGI IMG/M metagenome (GOLD analysis project Ga0210403, IMG submission 150863) | Forest soil microbial communities from Barre Woods Harvard Forest LTER site, Petersham, Massachusetts, United States - Inc-BW-C-19-M | ecosystem: Environmental > Terrestrial > Soil >... | reverse complement strand
CCTCATCGTAGCAGAAGGAGTGGCACTGACCCGTTAAACAACGGCGACGCGTGTCGTAAGGAGACAATGCCAACTTGGCGGATTAGAAGAGCTGGAAGCGCGTCTCGATGGTCACCCAGGTCGGCACCGGCTCGCGGCGCGCGTCTCGGGCAGGAACAAAGCGCCAGGTGCGGACAGCCTGCAGCGCTTGTTCGTCGAGGCCCAAGCCCAGGCCTTTCACGAGCTGGATTCGCGCGGCGCGGCCGTCCGCGCCGATCAACACCCGGAGGGTCACGCTGCCCTGAAGCTTTGCCTTTCGCGCTTCATCGGTGTAGGGAGGCTCGGGACAGTGGAGGCACGCGGGTTGCGAAACCACGTTGGCGTAGTTTCCTTCGGCGTCGCCCACCCCCGCGCCGTTCCCCTCATCGTCGCCCATGCCATTGCCGCGATGGTTTCCGATTCCATGGCCTTTGTCCGCTCCCGCGGAATTGGTGTCCCTGTCCATCCACGGCAGGCCGAGTCCCGTGATCAAAGGAACGGTAGCAGGTGCGTTGAGATCGAAGACTGCCGGCGGTACAGGTAAATCTTCGCGGTCGGTGTGCACCAAACGCGGAGGCGCAAGAGGCATGGAAGAGGGCGGCGCCAAATTTCCTCTGCGCGCCGGTGGGGAATCATTTTCGCTGCTGCTGCCGCGGAGACCGACAGAGGGAACTCCAGATTTTGGTTCGGGTGGCGGAAAGAATTGGAGTGGGCGGTCAGGGCCGCCGATTAGAGTTTGTCGGAATCCCGGCACCTTCGCGGTCGTGGAGGCGAGAAGGAGGAACAATCCTCCAAGGAGGGCCATGTGCGCGAATGCCGAGATGCTCTGCGCGGAGCCATATCGCGTCGAAGTATTGACGCTTGAAAAAAGCGCCGAGGCTCCGTTCGCGGAGTGAAGCCCGGCGTGTGGCATCGAGAAAGCCGCACGAATATTCTCAAAGACGCGGCGTGCCCAGGAAGCAGGCTCTTCGGAATTTCTGGAACTAAATTCGGGCGCCGAGAAGGGCATGAGGGATCTCCTTCTGAGGGGGAAAAGCTGCCGAGTTAACTGCAACCCGGAACCACGATGTTTGCAAGTGAGAGCGCAATTTTGTTCCTTTGGTTGCCTTTGGTCAGGAGTGTCCATTTCCTATGTCCCAGGAAGGGTGACTTGACATCAAGATGCTGAAATGGCATCATCTTGATGTGCGTACTACTCTAACTCTCGATGAAGATGTCGCCAAATCCCTCAAGCGGGAGATGCGCCGGTCAGGCACCAGTTCCCTGAAGGCCGCCGTCAATCATTTTCTGAGGTTGGGATTAATGTTTTCTGGCAAGCAGGAGCGCAAACCCTTTGTTGTCCATCCACGTCCCATGGGACTGCCCGCCGGGTTGAGTTACGATAGCGTTGAGGACTTGCTTGAAGCCCTCGAAGGCACCGCGCACAAATGATTGTCCTCGACGCGAATCTTTTGCTCTACGCATACGATTCACGTTCCGAGAAGCACGGGCAAGCGCGCAAATGGGTCGAGAGAGTCTTTTCAGAAGGAACAGTGGTCGGTTTGCGTGGCAAACTGTAGCTGCCTTCATCCGCATCACTACGAATCCACGCATTCCCGGTCAGCGCTTCAATCTTGAGGAAGTCGTTCAGGTGGTTGACCAATGGTTAGAGCAGCCAAACGTGAGGCTGCTTGCACCTGGGGACCAGCATTGGTCCCTTCTCAGGCAATTGCTAATCGCTGGTCAGGCCCGGGGACCACTGGCGACCGATGCGCAATTGGCGGCGTTGATAATAGAAAATGGTGGCGTGCTGCAAACTACGGATCGCGATTTTGGCCGTTTTCCAGAGCTTCGATGGACGAACCCTCTCGAAGAGGGAACCACTAGTGCATAACTCCGCGATTCACTCACACGTTCCCACCGGTTCTGAATTCAGAGAAAAACTAAGTTAGTACAGACGGAAGGTGACTTCGAAGGGGACCAGGACGGGAACGGGCTTGCCGTTCGGGCCAGTGACGGGCTTGCAACGCCAGGTGCGCATGGTGTTGGTGGTGGATTCATCGAGGCCCAAACCGGGGCTCTTGATCACGCGCGGATTTGTTACCCGGCCATCCACGGTGATGACTGCTTCGACTAGCACCACGCCGGAATATTTTGCTTTGCGCGCTTCGTCGGAATAGGGCGGGTTGGGCATGTAGAAGCACGTGGGGAGTCCCACACCGTTCACGCCCGCGCGGAACACGCCGCCGCCGGTGCCGCCGCCTTCGCCGGGACCGAGGCCGGCGCCCGTGCCGCTACCGATGCCGCCACCTTCACCGGTGCCGATGCCGCCGCCACCACCGGTACCGTTCGACAGGTTCACAGTAGACTGTAACGGGTCACCCATATTGGGGAGCGGGGAATTGGGAACTTTCAGGTCTGGAGGTCCGAGGAGCGTCGGATCCATTGCCAGCTTCGGATTGGGATTCTTGATGACCGCGGTTGGCGCGGCGAATTGCGTCATGGCAAATTTCGGGGCCCTGCCCTTTGTCGGGGGAGTCGTGGAGCGATCTCCGCCTCCACCGCCGCCGCCGGCCTTGTTATTGCCCGCAGGAAGTTTCGCCACATAAGGCGAAATATCCAGAGGCGTCACATCCAGCTTGTTTTTCGCCTGAGTGGTGGTAGGAAGCATGTTGGTGAGGAACGGGACGATGAGCAGCGCGATGATAACGGCGTGAGCGGCGAGTGCGATCGCCTGGGTCCAGCCAAAATTTTCATCCTTGGACCAGATCTCTTTTACCTGGACAGGCTTGATGCCTGCGGGCATGACGGCCCGGGTGGGAGAGAAAAATTCTTTTAGTTGTTCGACGAAGCCGCCAAAGTTGCCGCCCCAATCGACTTCCAGGCGCTTATTGACAGGACCTTTGCGAGCCTTGGGCGCAGACAGAAAAAATTTCAGATTTTCGCTGAGGCCCGAGCCAAAAGAATTCCTGGTGAAAGGAGCGTCTTTGCGCTCGATGATCTTGACCGGGCGCTCGAGGAGGAACTGCTTGAGATTGGACCAGAAATCATTGGGCATCAGGTGAGCGGGAGCGCCAAAATCCGGCAGAGCACTCCTCGGGACCGGAATCACTTCCTCGGGCCCGGAGCGCTTCGGCCTGCTCAGTTCTTCTGGCAAAAGATTGATAATACCCGGCACCGTTGTCCCCTCAACTACTGTAGACGCGAATCCCCGACATAAGGTTTACCTTAGCCGTTATGATTCGCGCCGGCTGGGAAAGGTTGCGCGACCCCTCGGCTGACACATCTTCACCAATATTGTAACATACGTAGTTACTTTGCTTTCCTAAGTTTCCCGCTTTGCAACGCTGCGTGTTGACCCTCCAGATACACTGGAAGTGGCGGATTAGAAGGGACATTCATTGGCCGAATCCATGACCGAACCATTGGAACTGAAAAAGACGCTGAACCTGCCGAAAACCGATTTTGCGATGAAGGCCAGCTTGCCGCAGAACGAGCCGAAGCAGTTGGAGGCCTGGCAGGCGGCAAATCTGTATGAGCAGATTCTGGCGGCGCGCGAGGGCAAGCCTCTGTTTGTGCTGCATGATGGCCCGCCGTATCCCACCGGCACGATTCATTTGGGCACCGGGCTGAATAAAATTTTGAAGGACATGATCGTGAAGTCCAAAAGCATGGCGGGGCATCGCGCGCCATACGTGCCGGGGTGGGATTGCCACGGGCTGCCGATCGAAACGCAGGTGGAAAAGCAGTTGGGCGGGAAGGGCAAAGTTTCGCCGCCGGAATTCCGCCAGATGTGCCGGGATTATGCGACGCGCTATGTGGAGCAGCACAAGCGGGACTTCAAGCGACTGGGCGTGTTTGGGCGGTGGAACGATCCGTATTTGACGATGAGCCATCAGTATGAGGCCACCATCGCGGGCGCGTTTCTGGAGTTCATGGAAAAGGGCTACGTCTATCGCGGGCGGAAGCCGGTTTATTGGTGCATTTACGACAACACGGCGCTGGCCGAAGCGGAAGTGGAGTATGAGGACCACACCAGCCCGTCGATCTGGGTGACGTTCAAAGTTGTGGGCGGCGGAAAGGGCGAGGCCGCGAAGATTGGCGCCGATGTTTCCGCGGTGATCTGGACCACGACGCCGTGGACGATTCCGCACAATCGCGGGCTGGCGTTTCATCCGGATTACGAATACGCAGTAATCGCGACGGAGAAGGGAAAGCTCCTGCTCGCGGCGGATCGCGTTGCGGGATTTCAGGCCGATTGCGGAATCAAGCAGGCCGACGAACTTGCGCGTTTCAAGGGCCGCGATTTCGAAGGAATGAAATTTCAGCATCCGTTCCTGCCGATCCAGGTGCCGGGATTGCTGGCCGATTACGTCACGCTGGATCAGGGCAGCGGCATCGTGCACACGGCGCCGGGCCATGGCGCGGACGACTTCAACACCGGGCAGAAATATGGACTCGAAATATACGCGCCGCTGGATGACAAGGGCGTGTACACCGAGGGCTTGCCCGAATACAAAGGCAAGGATGTTTTTGCGGCAAATCCGTTCATCGTAAAACTGCTGGGCGATCATGGAGCCCTGCTGGGGCACCACTCTTACAAGCACAGCTATCCGCACTGCTGGCGCTGCCACAATCCGGTGATCTTCCGCGCGACCGAGCAGTGGTTCATCAAGATGGACCAAGCGGCGCATGGTGCGAAACACACTTTGCGCGAAGAGGCGCTGGAGGAAATTCACCGCGTGAAGTGGATTCCCGGCTGGGGCGAAGAGCGCATCTACGAAATGATCGAAAAGCGGCCGGACTGGTGCGTCTCTCGCCAGCGGTTCTGGGGCGTGCCGATCATCGTGTTTTTCTGCGACGCTTGCGGGGAACAGTTGAACGATTTTGCGGCGCTGCGCAACGTGGTGAAGTGGTTTGAAAAAGAGGGCGCCGACGCCTGGTACAAGCACACGCCGGCGGAGTTGCTGCCCGCGGGGACGAAGTGTTCTTGCGGCGCGGGAAAGTGGCGCAAGGAAAACGACATTCTGGACGTCTGGTTCGATTCCGGGTCGTCTCACCTTGCCGTTTTGAAAGGGAATGAATGGCCGGCCGACGTTTACCTGGAGGGTCCCGACCAGTACCGCGGGTGGTTTCACAGTTCGCTGCTGATCGCCACCGGGATCCGCGACAAGGCGCCGTATCGTGGCGTGGTGACGCACGGGTGGACTCTCGACGAACAGGGCCGCCCGATGTCGAAGTCTTTGGGGAACGTGGTGCTGCCCTCCGAGATTTGCGACAAGTGGGGCGCGGACTTGCTTCGCCTCTGGGTTGGCTCGCAGGAGTATCAGGCCGACGTGAAGATGAGCGAGCGGGTGATGACGCAGCTCAGCGAAGCGTACCGCAAGATCCGCAACACGATTCGGTTTGCGCTGGGGAACCTGAACGACTTTGATCCTTCCCGGCATGTGGTCGCCAACGAGCAGCTTGAGGACCTGGACCGCTGGATGCTGGAGCGCACCGCGGACCTGGTGAAGAAATGCCGCGAGTGGTATGCGGCGTACGAATTTCACCGCGTCTATCACGCGATTCATGATTTTTGCGTGGTGGAATTGAGCGCGTTTTATTACGACGTGCTGAAGGACCGGCTGTACACGAAAGCGGCGAACAACAAGTCACGGCGCTCGGGTCAGACGGCGGTGTGGAAAATCACCGGTGCGCTGGTGCGCCTTCTTGCCCCGACATTGGTGTTCACGGCGGAAGAGGTGTGGAAATTCCTGCCGCACGCTGCCGGCGAACCTGGCAGCGTGCACATAGCGCTCTTTCCGGAAGAGGCCGAGCTTCGCACGGGGATTGCGCCAGAGAAGGCCAATACGTGGGAGTTGCTGGCGAAGGTGCGAGGCGAGGTGTTGAAGGCTCTGGAAATTGCGCGCAATGAGAAGAAACTGATCAACTCCGGACTGGAGGCCAAGGTGCTCTTGAACGCCGACCTGGAGCTGAAGGCCAAGCTGAAACACTTTCTCGCGCAGTTACCGGGGCTGTTTATTGTTTCGCAGGTCGAACTACTTAGCGCAGGCAGTGGCGAGTTCCGCTCCGAGGTTGTGCCGGGACTCGAAGTGAGCGTGCAGCGGGCGGACGGAAAGAAGTGCGACCGGTGCTGGAATTACTCCGTTCATGTTGGCGAGAATTCACGTTACCCGACGGTTTGCGAGCGTTGCAGCGAAGCGATTAAGGAAATTGAGGCGGGAGGATCGGATGCCGGTGCCGTTGCTTCAACGCGATAGGAAATTTTCCGCTTCGTCGGCCTCATGATCATTCCTGGGCGGATTCGCTGGCTTTGGCTGACGCTGATTGTGGTGCTGGTGGACCGCGCGACGAAGGCGTGGATTGAGTCGCGCTCGCTGACGTATTTTCCGCATGTGGTGATTCCCAACTGGTTCAGCATTATCCTTTCGCGGAATCCGGGAATCGCGTTCAGTTTTTTTTCGAACAACTCCAGCATCTGGACCCGGGTGATTCTCATCGTCGGTTCGGTCCTGATCATCGGCTTGATTGCGTGGCTGCTGGTGTCAGGGCGCGACGCGAGCGCCGTCAATGCAGCGGGGTTGGCGCTGCTGCTGGGCGGTGCGGCGGGGAATCTTACGGATCGGATTGTGCATGGCGCGGTGACAGATTTTCTGGAAGTGTGGGTGCGATTCTTACCATTTTCGTTGTTCAATCCGTGGCCGACATTCAACGTTGCTGACGCCGGCGTAACCATCGGCGCCCTGCTGCTGCTTTACGACGTGATCTTCCATTCGCAGAAGGCGAAACAGGGCTGAGCGCCTTTGCACTGTAGCTCAGGCCTTCAGGCCTGAGGGTTTTCATGGCCCTACCGTCGATCGTGCCGGTGGACGGAAAAACCTCGCCCCTGAAGGGGCGAGCTACAGGAACGATTTACCCGCCGCGGGCATTTGTGCATCGGCTTGTGGCTTTTGAGTTGTACACTCTTCGGTTGATGGCAACGTCCACATTGAAATTTGTCGTTTCGCCGGAGGAGGCCGGAATCCGGCTGGATCGATTCGTTTCTGCGCATAGCGCGGAGCTTTCGCGCACGCGGGTGCAGGAATTGGTCGAGGCGGGATTGGTGCTGCTGAACGGAAGGCCCGCCAAGGATTCGCACAAGGTCCGCGCTGATGACGTAGTGGAAGTGACGCCCACGCCGCGTCCGGCGATGAAGGCGGAAGCGGAGCAAATCCCGCTGGACATTCTTTATGAGGATGACGACCTGATCGCGGTGAACAAGGCGGCGGGGATGACGGTGCACGCCGGGGCCGGGAATTCGCGCGGGACGCTCGTTAACGCGCTGCTTGGTCGCGGGCAGGCGCTTTCGCAAGGCGGCGATCCGCTGCGGCCAGGGATTGTGCATCGCATTGACAAAGAGACTTCTGGAATTTTGCTGGTTGCCAAGAACGATTTTGCGCACGCGAAGCTGGCTGACAGTTTTCGTGAGCGCACCATTCAAAAAACCTACGTGGCCCTGGTGCATGGGATTCTTACGGAAGAACGCGGGCGGATTGAGCTGCCCATCGCGCGCGATCCGGTGCGCCGGAATCGCATGACGGCGAAGCGCACGGCCTCGCTGCCGAATGCGCGGGTGGCACGGACCGACTGGCGAGCGCTGGCGCGCATTGATTCCACCACGCTGGTGGAAGTGCAACTGCACACAGGTCGGACGCACCAGATCCGCGTGCATTTTTCGGCGCTGCGGCATCCGGTTGTGGGCGACACGCTTTATGGTGCTTCCGGGCAGTTGTCTGTGGGCAGCGTTTCGTTGCCCACACTGGGGCGAAATTTTCTGCACGCGGCACGGCTTGGGTTTCAGCAGCCCCGCACGGGCCAGACGATTCAGCTGACCGCGCCGCTTCCCGCCGAGTTGCGCGGCTACCTGGAAAAGCTTGCGGCGGCTGCGGGTGACTCCTCGGCACGGATTGACGCTGCGCTCAAAGGGTTCCTATAATCGTTGAACATGCGACTCCGCCACCTCGGGTTTCCTCTGGCAATTGCAATTTTCGGCAGCGCTTCGTTACCAGCTCAACAACCGGCTTCACCCGCCTCGCCCCCTCCGGCATCCCAGGAGCAGATTCAGAAAAGCCAAACCGTCATTCCTGTCCAGGTGAACCTGGTGGACGTGCTGTTTACGGTGCTCGATCGCCGGAACAAATTAGTTCCATCCCTGGAAAAGCCGGACTTCAAGGTGCTGGACGATAACGTTTCGCAGGACATCCGGTACTTCAGTCGGCAGTCGGATCTTCCCTTGCGCATCGGCATGCTGCTGGACACTTCCAACAGCATTCGGGATCGCATCAAGTTCGAGCAGGACGCAGCGAATAATTTCTTATTCAGCGTGCTACGGCGCGGCAAGGATGAAGCGTTCGTGATGACGTTTGACGACGAACCGCAAGTCGTCCAGGCCTTCACTCCGGACACCGGCAAACTGCGCGACCAGATTCTGCGCACGCGCGCAGGGGGCGGCACCGCCGTTTACGACGCCATTTACAATGCGTGCGAACAGGAGCTTAGCCACCCGCCGCGTCCGCCCGGTGACCAGCCCGACGTGGTTCGCCGCGTGATGATTCTGATCAGCGACGGCGAGGACAATCTTTCGACGCACACCCGCTCGGAAGCGATCGAGATGGCGCAACGCAGCAGCGTGGTGATCTACACCATCAGCACCAGCACGCAATGGGTGACGCTGGACGATCCCAGCAAAGAACGCACCGGAAACCGCAAGTATCACCTGACCGACGGCGACAAAATTCTGCAAGCCCTGGCGGAAGAAACCGGCGGACGAGCCTTCTATCCGTATCACGTGGACGATCTGGACCAGTCGTTCCAGGATATTGGCGACGAACTGCGCAACCAGTATTCGATTGCTTACAACCCTTCAACACACTCCCTCGACGGCCGGTACCACAAGATCCGGATTGAAGTGCCAGAGCACAAGGGATACCAGGTGCGGGCGCGCAAAGGATATTTTGCCCGCACGAACGTGCAAGTTGCGAAACCCGCCGGGACAGTGAAATAGAACAAGCGTTTCCTGCGGGCGGGAGGCGATCTTACTTGCTGGTGTCCTTCAACAAAACCACATCCGATTCCGATTCGCCGCGCTCGATCGCTATCTGCGATCCGTCCGGCGAATAGTTGAAGCGGAAGATTTTGTCGGCGGTGAAGTGGGTAAGCGGCTTGGCGGCGGAGCCATCCAGGGGTTGCGCCCAAAGATTATCCACGCCTTTTTCCCGCACGAGGTAGACAACTGCCTTTCCGTCGGGCGAGAACGCCAATCCCTCCTCAAGCGCGCGCTGATCCATGTTGTGATAGACCATATGATGGGTTTCGGTCGAATCCAGGCGCAGCATCATTTTGTGGTCCAGTTCGCGGACTTCCAGCGAAGCCACTTCTTTGCCGTCAGGAGAAAGGGCGTAATATCCAAGCGAGAAGTTGACGATGGTCTCGGGCCGTCCTCCATCAATGGAAACGCGCTTCAGGTAGCGGTTGTCGTTGTTGTCCACGTAGTAGACCCAACGGCCGTCTTTGGAGCAGGTCGGAGTATGGTCGCTTAAACCTGAAGTCAATTGGCGCTGGTCGCTGCCATCCATATTCATTCTCCACAGGTTTGAGGAAGCGGCGCTTGTGCGCGCGAGTTGCCGGAAAACCAGGTAGCGGCCGCCGCCGCACGCGGAAACCTGATCCGCAATATGCTTGTTGTCGGAGAAAACAGTTTTTTCCGCACCGTTCAGGCTGACGAACTTGATCTCTCCCGACTGCGGCAAAACCAGTTTTCCATCCGTGGTCCAATCCCAATGCCAGATCGGCAGGCGCGAACCCAGCGGTACCACTGTCAACTTGTCCGGATCGGTGGCGGGCGCCACGCCGAGCTCAAAGCGCAGGCGGCTCTGGATCGCAGCCAGCGTCTTGCCGTCCTTCGAGATGGTTTGTTCGCCGTAATTATTTGTGTCGGCGGTTAACTCTCGGAATTCACCGCTCGGATAATTCACAAAACCCAAGTGGGTCTGCAAATGACCGCTGCCGAGTTGAGAGCTGTTGACGATCAAGCCAGAGCCATCCGGCAGCCAGGTGGGCACATAGAAAATGTGGTCGGTGGAAGCCGCAACCGTATGTTCCTTGCCGTCGGCGGCATTCACAGCGGAAAAGCCCCCAATAGCGTCGCTCGTCGGTTGAACGATCGGAATCAGAATAATCTTGCCGTCGGGAGACCAGGCGGGAACATAACTGTCACTTTTAAGATCCTGGCCGCTGAAGATGGGGCGCTCAATGGTTCCGTCGTTCTTGGCCAGGAGCAGATCCCACTTAGGGGAATCGTGCATTTGGCGGAGAAACGCAAAATGTGCGCCATCGGGGGAAAAGGTGATGGGGCTGTCAACGTCCTTGACGAGCACTTTTGGTGTGCCGCCCAGCACGGAGGCGCGATACAGAACGGACATGCTCTCTTCTGCTTCGTCGCGCCTAAGAAAATAGATGTAATTGCCGTCCGGCGAGAATCGCAGGCTTTCGTAGCGCGCGGCCGCAGGCTCAACCACCTCTTTGTTCGTTTCGGTCGGAATATGATGCAGCCACAAGGACTGCATTCCTTTCTCCTCGAGCGCTTGCAGCAGGTATTTCCCGTCGGGCGAGATCGCGGCCTGGGATATGTGGCCGTTGTTCGAGATATTTTCGATGGTGAATTTCTCGAAGGGGAGATGCTTGCCCTTCTGCACGAAGGTGTAGGCGCCATACGCGGCGGCAGCGGCGAGCACCGCAACGACTGCCAGGATTACGCCGGTGCCGAGCTTGTTCTGGTTTGCCGCTTCTACCAGCACGGTGCTGCTGATCGGTTTGTGCGTGGAACCGGAGGATTTCGCTGCGGCGTGGGCGGCACTGAGGCTGGCGCGGCTGGCAGTGACACTGGGATCGGAGGGCGGGCGGCCCGGTTCGAGTTCGCGCAAGAGGCGTTTCAAGTCCGCGCGCAATTCGGCGGCCACCTGGTAGCGCATCTCGCGGTCCTTTTCCAAAAGCTTGTTGATGATGCGTTCGAGTTCCGGTGGGATATCGCTGTTGAAATGGACCGGAGAAACCGGCGCGGCGTGGAGGATGTTGGCGAAAATTACGGCGCTGGTCGAACCCTGAAACGGGTGGCGGCCGGTCACCATTCCATACATCACCGAGCCGAGAGAGAAAAGATCGGTGCGCGCATCCAGAGCCTCTCCGCGCGCCTGCTCCGGCGACATGTAGACCACGGTGCCCACAGTCGTTCCAACGCTGGTCTGGAATACGGTTTCCGAATCCGCAAGCGTATCCTCGGACGGGCCGCCCTCCACTTCCATCAATTTGGCGAGGCCGAAATCGAGAATCTTGGTGGTGCCGCGGCCGGTGAGGAAAATATTCCCGGGCTTGATGTCGCGATGGATGATGCCTTTCTTGTGGGCGGCGTCCAGAGCGTCGGCGATTTCGATGCAGACTTCCACGCAGTGAGAGATGGGCATCGTTCCGCGGTTCAGCACCTTGTCGAGGGATTCCCCTTCGAGCAATTCCATAGCGATGAAGGTGCGGCCGTCGCATTCTTCGATCGCGTGAACGGTGCAGATACTGGGGTGGTTGAGGGCCGACGCTGAGCGCGCTTCGCGAAGAAAACGTTCCATCGCCCCCGCGTCGTGAACAGCGCTTTCCTTGAGGAATTTCAGGGCGACGCGCCGGCCGAGCTTGGTGTCTTCGGCTTCGTAGACCAATCCCATGCCGCCCGCTCCCAGTTTGCGGACGATGCGATAGTGGGCGATTTTGTCCTTGTTCATTTGTGGCAGTTGACGGCGTTTTCCGGCCGCCATGCGATGTTAGCCAAGCAGTTGCTTTGGGTCAATCGGTCATCGAGAAGTGAGGAGCGAACTAGCGTTTGGGAGCGTAGTAGCCTTTGCGGGCCAGCACTTTGAAGTCGTGGTTGTCTACGTCGAGCTTGATCTTGCGGAATTTGCCGTCCCTGGTGGTGTTGGTCGGGTAGTAGCCGAGGGTGTACTGGCTGCGGAGTTCCTCGGAGATCTGGTCGAAGGCTTCTTCCAGTTTTTTCTCGGAGCTGACGTAGATCACGCGGCCACCGGTATCGTCGGCCAGGCGGCGCGCGACGCCGCCGTTTCCGCCGTAACGCGGATCGGCCACAAGCAGCACGTGAATCACCGTGTCCGTGCGCTGGGCGGACTCAATCGCTTCCTCCAGTTTTACCTTGCTGCCTTCGTCCTGAGCATCGGTGACGATCACGATGGCCTTTCGCCCCGCTTCGCCATTCAGTTTTTCACCGCACGCGAGATAAATCGCGTCATAGAGGGCCGTGCCGGTCATATTTCCGGAACCGATCGGGCCGGGATTCCCCGCGGAAAATCCGCCACCCGGCGTATTGATCCGCGCCTTATTAATGGCTCGATCCAGAATCGAACGGTCGTCGGTAAAGTCGGAGAGCAAGTCCACGTCCGTGTCGAACGAGATGATCATCGCCTCGTCGCCCTTGCGCAACACGCGGCGGATGAACCGGCTTCCCGCGCCCTGAATCGCGCCGAGCATGTTCTGCTCGCTGCCGGAGGTATCCAGCAACAAACCCAGCGTGATCGGCAGCATCATCTCGCGCGAGAAAAAGGCAATCTTTTCTTCGTGGCCATCCTCAGAGACCTTGAAATTCTCCTGCTTCAGGTCGGTGACGACGCGTTTGTTTTTGTCGCGCACCGTGGCGAACAGGTTGACCAGGCTGACTTCCGTCTTGATGGTCGGGGGATTCTGGGTTTGACCCTGA
>Ga0210403_10004001_pt1 | contig 12788 bp, 11 predicted proteins | sample IncBWC19MmetaG_FD_150863 | JGI IMG/M metagenome (GOLD analysis project Ga0210403, IMG submission 150863) | Forest soil microbial communities from Barre Woods Harvard Forest LTER site, Petersham, Massachusetts, United States - Inc-BW-C-19-M | ecosystem: Environmental > Terrestrial > Soil >... | reverse complement strand
CGTTAACGACGGTTGCGTCGAGCTGCGCGAGAAAGGAGCCCAGGACCGCGACCGATGTGATCTTCCACACCAACGGGTCAAGCCGGACGGTGTCGCTGGAGTTCTTAGGCATAAGCGGCTAGGACCTCATCGGTGGTCCGGACTCGCGTGAGACGAGGGAAGATCTCTTCAAACGCGTAGCGGTGTTGTTCGGCGTCCTGGGCGGAGCAGGCGTCTTCGACCAGCACAAAGGCAAATCCCAGTCCGGTGCCCTGCCGCGCAGTGGATTCGACGCCTACGTTGGTCGAAATGCCGGTCAAGACGACCGTGTCGATGCCGCGGTTCTTGAGCTGCTGCTCCAGATCGGTGCCGGCGAAGGCGCCCCAATGACGCTTGGTAATGAGGATGTCGCCGGGCTGAAAGCCAGCAGAAGCAGCGATCTCCGACGCGACGGGGGGCAGCGGTTTGTCGCCCATGTTGTGCGGTTGATCGACGGGAAGCTTCACGAAATCGTTTAGATCGACACGCACGTATACAACTGGGGCGCCCTTGGCGCGGAAAGCGTTCGCGAGCTTCACGGAATTTTCGACAACCTTATCGGCACTGTGCGGCGCAGGGGTCATGCCGAGAACGGCATTCTGCAAATCGATGAGGACGAGTGCGGTCTTTTGGGGGTCGAGCTGGAGTTCTGCCATGGGTTCCTCTTTATTGAAGGCATTATGAACGCGAGGCACGCCTCGCGTTCTCTGGATTTAGAGTACGAGGCTTCCCTCGCTTTTGTCAAATCCCGTTCGCGTCGCACCACAGTTGGCATGAACCTCCGAGCTGTCATTACTTCGCCACATCCTCAAAGAACGTCGAACTAGGGATGTTGCACCATTCGGACGATATAGATTGCGGCACCCGCCATGATCGCTAGAAGCCCGAGAACGATATACACCACAAGAGAAATGGGAAGATCATCGAGGTCGTCCTGTTTGTGTTTTGCTCCTTGCCGTTTCATGTTCTTCCTTTCATGCCAGATCGATTCATAGACGGGATTATCGCCAAGCTAAAGATAGATCGACAGTGCGTGGAGGGTTTTGTCGAATAGGCTGCTAAATTTCCCCACAAGAGGAATAACTTCGGATCAGGGATTCGACCACCCCCGGCGCACGAGCATTCCTCCCAGAACAACGGACGCAACCGCTGTGCCCCGCAGCGACGGAACATATCCAAATCCCAACCACTCGAAGCGCACGGCGAATGCCTCTTGGCTAAAGCTGGTGTAAATCCCGTCGATTCCAAATAAGACGCACGCTACCCCGAGCAAGCAGCAGAACCACATTGCTACCCCTGTCCAATTTGCGGGTGCAATGTTTTTCCTGTCCGTTGTTGCAATGGTCTCGATCCTCCCCTTGCCGTTCTCTCTGCTTTTGTGAGAACGTGCTATCGGGCCTTCGGGGAGTTTGTTCGCCGGGGCTTTAGCTGAGCATCCAGGTAGGATTACGAGTTGTCGTCTACTGTCGGTTGCAATCACAATCTCTCTCTCTTTCTTCCGAACGCATCGAATATTTGTTGTCTCCGTGTTTACGGGAACCTCACTGCGTCTTAGGTGGCGACGGCGCAATCACGATAACGCGAGTGCATCCTCGTGTATACAGTTGACATAATACGAGGAAGTCCTCGCGTTTGTCAAATGAGGATAGTGAAAAGCAATGGACGACAACATAGGTGAGGCGCGTGCATGAGCGGAAACGCGACTCTGCCTACAAAGTTCCGCCACGGCAAACGCGGAGATTCGATCTCAGAAAACGGAGCTTATGAGAGGTGCTGTTCATAAGAGCCTGGCAGCGAGCCATTGCTTGAAGTGGGTGCATCCAACTTAGTCTCTCTGGACGTCCGATCCTGCATCGAGATAGGGACTTTACCGCAGCAGGATCGTTCGATACAAGGAAGTTCATGCGATCACTTACGCAAGACATCACTAAGATAATTCGCTAGAGCCTTCTTGAACTCCCGGATGATAAATGGATGGCGTTTGGCGTCCGATTCTGCGCAGACGTTTATCATTCCCCGCATGAGTTGGATGGCGACGTTTGCAGCCAGAAGTGCCTCGTCCTGCGACAACGAAGGCTTTTTCGCAACGAATGCCTTACTGAACTGCGCTCGAAGATTGTTTCGAGATGCAGCATCTCTTTTCAGGTGAATAGGGGACGTCAGCAATGGGAGGTATCCGGGGCGTTTAGCAGCGAAATCTGACATCCGGGCCATCAGTCGCTCTGCGAATTCTGCAGCCGAAAGGGTCTTGGCTTCCTTGAATAAGGGTGTCCATACTCCCTCGATCTCTTGAGAATATTGGCGATGTAGAGCCAACGCTAGAGTTGGCTTGTCGGGGAAATAACGATACAGTCCGCCGATCGAGGAGCCAGCCCGCTCTGCAATAGCTGTCATCGTTGTCGCCTCGTATCCTACCTCAGCAAACAGGCCAGCGGCGGTATCCAGATACTCCGCGACTCGACGCGAAGACCGCTGCTGTTGAGGGACCGGGCGTTCGATGGGCAAGGAAGGCGAGGGCACTCTCGTATATTACTGCATCCAGTGCGTAATCGGCCAATGAATTGCAGGTGAGTTTCTACTTGCTGCAGACGCATCTCTCCAGATAGTCAGAGGCATGATGACGCTCTATCGGGAAGCAGATCCCAAAGGGAAAGTCCTGGTTGTGGCTGAATTCAAAAAGGTGCTGACGTTGTATCTGGGAAGTGTCTTGTCCGATGATGGGCACCGGCGAGGTAAGACGAAACTTTAGCGTTGGGCCAACCATCGCGTATGCGCACACTGGTTGGTCTCCGTACGTCTTAGTGCTGTACCTGAAGCGCGCCGTACGTCGACATTTACTGGCTCCTGGCGGTCGGCTCACTGATTATGTTTGTGGCTTCATTTCTGCTGAAACGAAATGAACCGGGCAAAGGTGCGAAGGTCTCGGTTCACTAAAGCCTGCACAAGCATGCTCCGCTTGGACTCCGAGTCAGCGCGTGGCATATGGTGAAAAAGTGCGACCGTCCACCGCCGTTTGTCATCTTTGTTGTTAAAGAAAGCTCGCGACAGAGTTCCGAGAATCGCACCGCTCAGGAAGTTTATGAACTCAGCACTGCAGTTCGCGCCGGCAACGGATGCCCAGCGACTTAAAACGCTGTTTCGCATCTTCGAGGCGTTCTCCACTTGTGGAGAGCCGGACGAGTTGGCACGAGTTCTTGCTGACCAGTTGCGCGATCTGATCAGTTTCGACCATCTTGACGCGCTCATCTTTAAGGAAAATTCTAACGAAATCGAATGGCGTGGATGGGGAACGGAGGCGCTCGCCTTACCCGATCTCCCGGTCGAGGAGACATCAAGTTGGCATGTTTTCCGTTCCCAGGAAGCCCTACACGTCGCTGACTGGAACGCGGACGGCAACTTCCCGCAGTTGAAACGGCTTCTGGAAAACGTGGGTCACAAGATTGGTTCTGTCATTCGCGTACCATTGACCACACCGCACCGGCGGTTAGGTACGTTGGGTATCGCCAGCAGTAATCGCAACGCCTACGGTCCGGAGGACGTTTGCTTCATGCAGTTGCTTTCGTGTGGTGTTGCCCTGGCCATCGATGATGTTCTCAATCTGCGGAAATCTCGAACGGCGCGATTGAAACTGGAACGCCAAAATACTCGGCTCAAACTGCTCCTTGATATGACGAACCGGATTACCTCCAACCTCGATCTAACCGACCTATTGCGTACAGTCTCAGGGAGCGTTCGACACGTCATGGAGTCCGATCTCGTGGCCATTAGTTTGCTGGATTCGGAGAGCGGACAATTTCGGATTTACGCGCTTGATTTCCCGAACGGTAAGGGGTTTGTGCATGAGGAACTGGTCACTTCTCACGACGGAGTTACTAGGAGAGCTTTTGAAACCCTCAAGCCGGTGATTGTGAATCAATTTGACCCGGCGGAGTTTGGCCCCGAGGCGTCTGAGATCGTCATCGGTGAAGGACTAAAAACGTTCTGTATTGTTCCTCTGGTCAATCGCGGACGTGCTCTTGGTCTACTCTGTCTCGCTCGGAAGAAAGAAAACTCTTTCAGCGAGAACGATGCGGATTTTCTTACTGAAGTAACAGGCCAAGTTACAATCGCTGTTGAAAATGCCCTTGCCTACCGCGAGATCTCCGAACTGAAAGACAAACTTGCCCACGAAAAGCTGTATCTCGAAGAAGAGATTCGCAGCGAACTGAATTTTGAGCACATCATTGGAAGCAGCCAACCGCTGAAGAAGGTTTTGGAATTGGTGGAGACGGTCGCCTCCAGCGATTCTACTGTGCTGCTGCTGGGCGACACGGGTACGGGAAAGGAGTTAATCGCCCGCGCTATTCACGACCACAGCCGGCGTAAGGACCGCACCTTTGTCAAACTCAATTGCGCTGCCATTCCAACCGGTCTGCTCGAAAGCGAATTGTTTGGGCATGAAAAGGGGGCGTTCACCGGCGCCATCAGCCAGAAGATCGGACGGCTGGAACTCGCCCATCAGGGCACACTATTTCTGGATGAAGTGGGCGACATCCCGATTGAGATCCAGCCAAAGCTACTGCGTGCTCTGCAGGAGCAGGAATTCGAGCGCTTGGGTAGCACTCAAACGAGGAAAGTAAGCGTGCGGCTGGTTGCTGCTACCAACCGCGACTTGGAAAAAATGATCGCGGCGCGCGAATTTCGGAGCGATCTCTACTACCGCTTAAACGTATTCCCCATTCGCATCCCTCCGTTGCGGGAACGGAAAGAAGATATCCCCTTACTGGTTCGCTTCTTTGTCCATAAGCTCGCAGGGCGAATGCAAAAACACATCGAAAGGATTCCGGCCGCCGCGATGAAAGCGTTGACGAATTGGGAGTGGCCAGGAAACATCCGGGAACTGGAGAATTTCATCGAGCGTGCCGTGATCCTGACGCGTGGGAAGACGCTAGAGGTTCCGATCCCCGAATTGCGCGAATCGGTCGTGGAGTCCCACGCGCCGAACCACAACGGCACCCAGGACGAAATTTCCAGGATTGTAAGACAAACGATCAGCGAAATCGGCAAGGAAAACTCGAGAAGCGAAGCCAAACAGCATAACGAGTCGGAGCGGCAGGAGATCATCCGTGTTCTACGGGAGACAAAGGGTCGGGTTGCAGGCGCAAACGGCGCCGCGGTGCGGATGGCAATCAATCGGACTACACTGATTTCTCGTATCAAAAAGCTCGGCATTAATCCCAGACTGTTTTCCTGACTGCACCTTTACCACCGATTCCGTCCCATTCCTTGAACGTATCCCTCGACCTCGCATTTCTCCCTTGAGTGAGCGAGGCAAGATATTCGTCCCGGCTGTTCAGTGACTCACACGCGGTGAAACTCCTGCCGCTGCGGTCTGACCAAAGACCGCTTAACCTGCAATTCTCTATGTTGAGAGCCCCTTCGTCAGTTTTGACACCGCAACACCCAGGTTTTCCCGCACGGCTTTTGAATGCAGGGATATTACCGCTCCCAAAGTTTGGCAGACGAATTGCCGTTCGCTGAGGGGCAAAGAGGAGCGGCATGCTGAAGATTTCCGTCGTTGATAGCCGTGCTGAGCGCCGGTTGATTCTTGAAGGAAAGCTAATCGCCCCGTGGGTTGCGGAGCTGAGGACCGCATGGAAGACCGTCAACGAGGAGATCGAGGGGCGCGTTGTAGTGATTGACATGGGAAATGTAGCCATCATCAGCGAGGAGGGAGAGAATGTTCTCCTGGAATTGATGAATGCAGGAGCAACGTTTCGTTGCAGCGGCGTGATCACCAAGCACGTGATCAAAGAGCTCAGACGGAGAAGCAAGAGGAACCCGAGCAAAGCGGTCCGGAAAGAGGATTCCCGCCTGCAAGACGACCAAGGACAAAAGTGAAATTGCTGTGAACAAATCGGAGACTTTCTGCGTTTGACAGGTAGCCTCGTTTGTCCTTCGTCACGCTCTACACTTATAACAGCCGCTGGTTCGGCCCGCCGCCTTGGGTTCTCAGGTCCGCACGGAGAGGAAACCAGCGAACAGAGTGAGTCGAAGTCTTCGAGTGGTATTTTTTGTCCCTGTGCGGGTTTCTCCTCCGGATCCTCGCCATGTGGCGCTATGCCGAGCACTGTCGAAGCTAAATCGACAGCTACAACATTTGTCATGCACCGATAATTTCATCTTTGAAGTCCTCCTTGCTTTTCAACCACTTGTGTAGATCTGATTCTCCGTGAGCTTTGGCCCGAAGCTTGCACTTCCGCTCCTTGGCGGGAAGGCCTACCCCTTCCACCGGAGATACAGACCGCATGCACAAGCTCAACGGACCTATTTCGACCAAGGTCTTGTCATTCACACTTCTCGCTGTGTTTTCCTCAGCGATGGCGGGGTGCGGGAGAACCCAAGCAGGACCTCCCGAAGTAAGGGTCACCCCGTCGTCCAACAAGATGTCCCCGTGTCACAGCGATTGGGTCGCGACCTTGGACGGTTAGGTCAATGCCCAAGTGTGACCCCACGTTTCCGGCTACGTAATCAGGTAAAACTACAGAGAAGGTTCGCGAGGCGGGGATTGGACGGGCTTCGGCTGGAGACTCGCGATGATAAGGACATGATAAGAACGATGACCCGAGTGAAGCGGAGACCCGTGCTTGCATTATTCTTTGTCCACGCGATGGAGTTCATCCTTTACCGGCCGTCTCGAGCGCGGTGGACCAACACAGCAGGTCATGTAGACAAGCCAAAGGAGTCAGAATCGTCATGGCGACAGAAAAGGTCCGTGTTGGCATCATTGGAGCAAGTATGCACAACGGCTGGGGGCGCGATGCCCACATTCCGGCATTGCGCGCGCTTCCTGAGTTCGAAATCACTGCGGTCAGCACGAGCCGCCAAGAAACCGCAGACGAAACGGCCAAGCATTTCGGAGTTCCCCACGCTTTTGCGGACCCTGACAAAATGGTTCAGCATCCCGACGTGGACCTCGTCGCGATCTGCGTGCGCGTGCCTTTTCACCATCAGCTGGGGATGGCTGCTTTGAATGCCGGCAAGCATCTCTACTGCGAATGGCCGCTTGCGGCCACTACCGAGAAGGCTCAGCAGATGCGTGATTTGGCCGTCCGCAAAGGGGTCCACCATATGGTGGGACTACAAGCCCGCGGGGCCCGCGAGTTCAATCGCGTCAGAGACCTAGTCGCCGAGGGCTACATTGGCAAAGTGCTTTCGTGCACGATGATCGTAACGACGCCTACGTGGGGCGCCGAATTCACGCGTGACTGGGCCTATATGGCAGATCGCTCGAAGGGTAATACTCTAATGACCAGCGTCGGGGGACACTCAATTGACGCGCTGTGCTACTGCCTTGGGGAGTTCAAGGAGCTGTCCAGCGTCGTCGCGAATCAGCGCCAACGAGTAAAGATCGTTGAGACGGGCGAAACGATCCCGATGACCTCGCCCGACCAGGTGCTGATAAGCGGCGTCCTTCAGAGCGGCGCGGTCGCATCGATCCACCTCAAAGGCGGCTTCGCCAGCGGAACAGGGTTCCTGTTCGAGATCCACGGCACCGAGGGCGACCTGGCTATCGTGCCGGGAGATCCTCGTCTTGCGACTTACATACAGGTCTCCGAGTTCACCGTGCGCGGTTCGCAGGCGGGCAAACCTCTGGCGGATCTGTCGATACCGGAGAGCTATCGCTGGGTTCCACCCGCGGTCCCGGCGGGACTTCCTTTCAACGTTGCGCAGCTATACATGCGGATGGCTGAAGGCATTCGCGAAGGAAAGTCCGTCAGTCCCGACTTCGATGCTGCCGTGAAACGTCACCACTTGCTGGACACGATTCAGAAGGCTTCGGACACGGGGATCCGCCAGATTGTTTAGCGACGATCCGCAAGCTCATCACAATCTACGAAGCGCGTGGAAGAGAGCCGATCCGACATTCGACAGAGAACACAATCTCAACAAGCATTTGTAAAACTCTGCACTCCTGGCGCAGAAATCCTGCAACAGTCAGTCGAGGTCGCGTTCATAGAAGTCAAGTCCCTGCCGCTCGACACGATAGCGTTCGGTCTCTCAAGGAGCCTCAAGTGTGGAATGGTTTGCGTCCTCGGATCAGGGCTAATGATTTTTCTGCTATGCACATCGTGAAGTCTATTGTCACCGCCGGCACGGTGTTCCTGGTCGTGCTTCTGGTGACGCCGGCATTGGCCGAAAAAGGTCAATCGTCGTACAAGCAGGGCAGAGACCTGGAGGCTCGGCAGAACTATGAAGGCGCCTATGCCGCCTATCAGCGCGCTTATGACGTGTCCCCGCGGGACACGCGCTATCGCGCGGCACTCACCAGAATCCGGTTCTTGGCGGCGGCATCAAAGGTGCACCGAGCAACGCTACTGCAGCAAGCGGGAAAACTCGATGAGGCTTTGATACTGTTCGAAGAAGCCGTCAGGATCGACCCGTCGAGTCCCATTGCTTCCCAGCAAGCGATAAATACTCGCAAGATGATTCAGCAAGCGCATGGGAATCGTGCCGAGAATCCCTCTCCGCCCCGACCTATCCTTAGCCCTGACATTTTGGATGCGCAAGGCCCAGTGAAGCTAACCAACGTTTCCAATCTTCCCGTCACGCTGAAATTGTCTCAAGACGCCAAGATCGTTTATCAAACCATTGGGCAACTGGCAGGGGTTAACGTGCTCTTTGATCCGGACTTTACTTCGCGGCAACTCAGTATCGAGCTGAACGGAGTCACGTTGCAAGAGGCATTTGATCTCGTCGCCGCGGAATCAAAGACGTTCTGGAAACCTATGACTCGCAACACGATTTTCGTCGCAGCAGACAATCCGGCAAAGCGTAAGGAACTGGAGGAAAATGTCATCAAGGCTTTTTATCTCTCAAACCTCACGGCACCCACCGAACTTCAGGATCTGGTGAACACACTACGTTCCGTCCTCGATGTCACTCGCGTTCAGCAACTCGTTTCTCAGGAAGCAATAGTAATTCGGGGGACGCCGGACCAGGTTCTCCTGGCAGAAAAGATCGTGAGCGACTTTGACCAGACTCCTCCCGAAGTGGTCGTCGATTTCGCGTTGATGGAAGTAAGCCGCGATAAAGTGCATACCCTGGGAATCAATCCACCGACCAGCGCTTCTGTCCAACTCCAAGCGAATATAGGCAACAACTCAAGCAACATAAACGGCGGTTCTACCAATGGTTCGAATAGTTCAACTACCTCATCGGGTGTAGGCAGCAGCTCTGACAATGGTATCAATTTGAACTCATTAGCCAATTTGAACGCCACCGACTTCGCCGCGACGATTTCGAGCGCTAATGCGACTGCCTTGTTTACCGACAGTAGCACTAAGATTATTCAGAATCCGCAGATTCGATCTTTGAATGGGCAAAAGGCATCCCTCAAGATCGGCCAGCGGGTGCCAACTGCAACTGGTTCCTACTCGTCGGGGATTAGCGGTTTCGCCGTGAGCGGTCTGGTGAATACTCAATTTCAGTACATCGATGTTGGGGTCAACGTTGACATCACGCCGCATATCCACCCCGACGGAGATATCACCCTGAAGATTGCACTCGACGTCTCGTCCGTCATCAACAATCAACCGATAGGCGGGATTAACGAGCCTGTTATAGGCCAGCGAAAAGTGGAGCATGAGATTCGTTTGAAAGATGGTGAGGTGAGTCTCCTTGGCGGAATGCTCCAACAGCAGGATGCTCAGTCACTGACCGGTATTCCCGGGCTGTCACAGATTCCGATATTGAAATATCTTTTTTCTCAAAAGAATACCGAAGTAATGGACAGTGAAATCGTGTTTGCGATAATTCCGCATATTGTTCGGCGTAAAGATCTGAACGAATTCAACGGAAGGACTCTCGATGTTGGAACTGCGAATTCCGTTCATCTGCGTCACGCGCCTGGAACAAATCCGGCCCCGGAATCTGACAACGGATCTGAGAGCATACCAGCAGCAAAGCCCTCGGGCGAAACAAGCGCCGCTTTGGAGTTTGATCCGACCGCGATCTCGGTGGCTGAAGGTGCAACCTTCACCCTCGATGTAGTCCTGTCGGGCGCGCAGAATGTTTATTCCGTTCCCTTACAGATAGCTTATGACAAACAGGGTTTACAACTCTTAAATATTTCGAACGGCAATTTCCTGTCTCAAGGAGAACAGGTCGTCGCCTTAGTTCATCGGGAGGACCCCTCCAGCGGGGCCGTCGAGATCACTGCTTCTCGCCCCCCTAAATCGGAAGGGGTCTCAGGTCATGGTGTTGTAACGACCTTGACCTTTCAGGCCAAGACCGCTGGACGATTCCCTGTGAAAATTACCAAGGCCGCTCTCCTTCATCCTGACCAACCGGTGACTGCAGCGTCAGGCTCTGAGGTTACTGTTTCAGTGCAGTGATCGCGTTGATCCGCTGAACACTCACGTTTGTCTTTTGTCTGTAGATCGGTCCCACCGGCCAAGACTTGATCGCCGCCATGGCGAGTTTGTGAAGCAGGATTCTTCCAAAGATCCGTAAGCCTAGCATCCGTGGCCACGATCATGACCGCGTGACCTGCAATCATCCGTGCTGTTGAGTGCCGCTTCGTCAATCTCGACATCGTGACACTCAGTTTTCCCGCAGAGCTTCGGAACTCAGTGAGTTACGGCTCCCACAGTCTGGTATGCGAAGTGCCTATTCATGATGCGTGTGGTACAGATGCACACCTGAATCCTGGACTCGCCCACGCGGGATTGTCTCCCGCCGCGGAATTGCCCTGTCAAAGAAGTGCGGGCGAGCATAATCACAACCTAATTCAAGGAGAAAATACAGATGTCAGTTAAGAATCGTGACGTGTCATTTCCAAGGGCCGCGTTCCTCAGCGTCCTATTATTAGTGGCCGCACTAAGCGCGCAAAGCCAATCAGATTTGTCCCGATCGGGCCAATGGCGAATCGCCGGCCAGAATCTGAGCAACACCTGGAGCCAGCCGGCAGAGCATTCCATCACTCCAGCCAACGTCAAAGGCCTTACGCCGAAGTGGGTGTTCACAACCGGGGGAGATGTTTCCGCCACCCCCACTGTCGATGGTGACGCGGTTTACTTTCCCGATTGGGGTGGCAATCTCTTCGCGGTCCAGAAAGACAGCGGCCGCCTCATCTGGTCTCACAAGATCTCCGATTATGATGGCGTTACCGGAGCTTTTTCTCGTGTCAGTCCCGCAATAGATCACGATCAGTTAATCATAGGAGACATTCTTAGTCCAAACGAAACGCACGCTGGCGCAAATGTAATCGCAGTCGACCGGAAAACTGGAGCACTCCGGTGGATTAAGCAGGTGGAGTCCCATCCAGCAGCAATCATCACTGGATCCCCGGTTGTGTTCGATGGCGTGGTTTACATTGGCGTCTCTTCGAGCGAAGAAAGTCTGGCAACAAATCCCTCGTATCCCTGTTGCAGCTTTCGCGGCAGCGTCGTTGCGCTCGACGCGAAGAGCGGTGCAATCCTTTGGAAGACCTTCGACATGCCCGATAACCATGGGCAGACCAACCAATACAGCGGCGGCGCGGTTTGGCAACCACCCGCGATTGATCCCAAGCGCGGTACGCTCTTCATCGGCACGGGAAACAACTACACCGCTCCCGCGGATGTGGTCGCTTGCCAGAACGCAAATCCTACCGCGGACTGCACTGCTCCCGACGATTTCTTCGACGCTGCTCTTGGCTTGGATTTAAAGACCGGGCAGGTCAAGTGGTCAAAGAAGTTGCAGGGTTCTGATACTTGGACCGTAGCCTGTCTGACTTCTTCAGGACCCAACCCAAATTGCCCGGTACCGAGCAGCCCGGATTTCGATATGGGCGGAGCAGGACCTAACCTGGTTGGCAAGGTCGTCGGCTTTGGCCAAAAGAGCGGCATCTATTGGGCGCTCAATCCCGATAACGGCAACATCGTTTGGAGCACACCCGTCGGACCAGGCAGTTCGCTGGGAGGCATCGAGTGGGGAACGGCTACTGACGGTAAGCGCATTTATGTCGCGATCGGGAATCATGATTTTCTCCCCTATACCCTAGTGCCCTCGGGACAGCAGATTACGTGGGGGGCATGGAGCGCTCTCGACGTCGCCACCGGGAAGATCCTTTGGCAGACGGCGGACCCCACTCCAGGCTCCATTGACACCGGTTCAGTGAGCGTTGCAAACGGCGTCATGTATGCGGGCTCTTACTCCGGGCAGATGTATGCATTCGATACCGCAACTGGAACAATCCTCTGGAATTTTGCGAGCGGTGGCACAGTAATTGATGGGCCATCGATCGTAGATGGCACCCTCTATTGGGGTTCCGGCTACCGGAATATCCCGCCGGGAATCGGAAACAACAAAGTGTACGCGTTTGATCTCGGCGGCTCGAAGCATTGAAGCGGAAACTACGCAAGCGGGCAAAAGTGATGGCTTGCACTTAACGTCATCGCTTACACATCGACGAGGTTCGATGTGATTATTGCCCGAATCGGACCTCAAATCCCTGAAACAAAAATGGGGTCTTCACAATAGTGGGCAGTATCTCGACTTGGTACTGCCCAAAAGTGAAGACCCTTGAATCAACTAGTCACGCAACGTGATGGAGGAAAGAAATGCATTTGAAGACTGTCTCTAGAATGTGCGCGCTGTGTACTCTTACGATTGCAGCCGTGCTTGCTTTCGGCGCGCCCGGACAGGCGCAAGCCTACAAACAAACCAACCTTGATTCAGACATTCAAGGACTCGCTCAAAACCCGCCCAACGGCCAGCCCGATACGCAGTTGGTGAACCCTTGGGGG
>Ga0210403_10003999_pt1 | contig 12793 bp, 11 predicted proteins | sample IncBWC19MmetaG_FD_150863 | JGI IMG/M metagenome (GOLD analysis project Ga0210403, IMG submission 150863) | Forest soil microbial communities from Barre Woods Harvard Forest LTER site, Petersham, Massachusetts, United States - Inc-BW-C-19-M | ecosystem: Environmental > Terrestrial > Soil >... | reverse complement strand
GAATTTCGAACGCCGAGATGAATTTGGGTGCCTTGCGGTACGCGAATCAGCGGGCCGGAGCTTTGCGGTGCGCGGTCCTCTTCCCCAAATACATAAACGTCCCGGTGGCTGCCATCTTCGCCCTCCGGAAACCAGGTCGCCTCGCTCAGCACGAGGTTCAGCTCAAGGACGCCCTTCTTGAACTGTCCAGCCGCCGTCCGATTGTCGTTCGCAACAACTCGCGGCAGTGAGGGACTCTCCCTCCCCCTGCACAAACCGAAGGGATAGACCAGCGCCATTATTGCAATCCAGTAGAGAGATCCGCGCGGCATCCTCCCTCCTCGTGGCGGAGAACGTACCGCGGCACTTCGTTTGCGTCAATAGAAACGGTCTCCCATGGGCGAAGCCTCGGAAGCCGAATTCACATACAGATAGTCGCCCAATCTCTGTAGCCTACATCCTGGCCTCGTCGTCCACCCGAGCGACCACCAATGTGATGTCATCCCTTTGCGAATGACCTTTGGTGAAGGAGGCGATGGCATCGAGAACCACTCGAATGATCTGCTTCGGGGTGCAGTCGCGGCAGGAGCGCAACAAATTCTCAAACCGTTTTTGTCCCCAAAATTCGCCTCGGCGGTTCTCCGACTCGGTTATTCCATCCGTATAAGCGACCAGGACATCGCCGGCATTAAGCCGAAGGGTCGCTGAAGTGTATTGCGCGTCTTCCAGAGCCCCAACCGGCGTGCCTTCCGTTTCTAACGGAAACACTTCGCAGCGTTCCTTCCTCCAGCGAAGCACGATCGGGGGGTTGTGGCCGGCATTCACGTATCTCAGCACGCGGGTCGCCGGCTGATATTCCCCATAAAACAGCGATGCAAAAAAATTCACCGGAGACGATTCGTGAACCAATCGGTTGACATCTCCAACGAGGACGGAAAGATCGGAATGCGGATGCAGCGCCTGCGCCTTCAAGGATGCCTGGAGGCTGGCCATCAGCAGCGCCGCCCCGATTCCCTTGCCGGAAACATCTCCGATCGCGATTCCCCATCTGCCACCGAGCATGGGAAAGAAATCGTAATAGTCGCCGCCAATACGCTGCGCCGGCTTATAAAACGTTTCGCAAGTTATACCCGGAATCGAGCGTCTCTGCTGCGGAAAGAACGCCTGCTGAACGTCTTTTGCATTTTCCAAATCCTTTCGCAACGCGCGATGGAGTCCGGAATCCGAATCGGCTTTCTTCAGAAATCCTAGAAAAGTCTCCACGTGATTCCGCAGCAGTAGTCCCGCTTCGCTCGCCTGCCCCCGCTCGAGAGCATGAATGATGGGTTGGTGAGTCTCGACCACCTCCGCCAGATTCTTGCTCACCTTTTCGATGGCCACCCGGATGCGCAAGTCGAACACCAGCGTGTCCCACACCCGCTGTAGCGACTCATTCTGTGCTCCCCGCAGGATAATTCGATGGAATCGGATGTCATGCTCCGCATAAGCATCCAGATCCATTTCGCGGGTGGCCGCCCTCATTTCGTTCAACTCTCGTTGCAACTCGGCCGTGTTGCCTTTCATGACGATAGCCGCGGCACGGCCGCCGATTTCCTCCAGCGCCGCTCGAATCTCATAAGCCTCATGCATCTCCTTCGGATTCGGAGCGTGAATGATTGCCGTAAGTTTTCCAGAAAGCGTAACCATTCCAATGGCCTGAAAGTCAGCAAACACTTTTAAAACGGTTTCCAGATCAAGCTGGTATTCCGCCGCGATTTCCGATAAGTGCACCGTTTCGTCGGGGCGAAAGTGGCCGGTAAAAAGTTCCCTGGCCAGGTGAGCCCTCGCCAATTTGCCGGGTTGTCCCTTATAGCTGCTCCCGTTGTTGTGGTTCATCCCGCCTTCGCTCGTCAACCCCATTCCTTTGCTTTTCAAATCAATCTCCGGGCTGGGCTCAGCCTGCCGAACCCCGGAATCGCTTTCTTCTGTTATCCCTAACATGTTGAAATCCTCTCCTCTTCTGTATCTGTATGAGTCATTTACCAGGTTGGCGCCCAAGTCTTTGATTTAGTTCAATTTGGAGACCAGAAACCAAGAACCAATTTGCTTCATCACCGCATCAGACTACGGGATTGGGCGGATTTGGGTGTGCCGTTGGCGTGGGGTTTCCGTTGATTTTTTGTGGCTTGCGGGAATTCCCATGTGTCACGGATGAAACACGGCAGGTAACCTGTTACAGGAACGTAACGCAAACCTTGTAACGATGCCTTAGAATACAGATAGCGTTGGATTTACCCAACAGCCCTGAGTCCTAACGCAATGCAGCTCTGAAACATGAAGTCCTTTCATCCATTCCAACTTGACCCGGAAAACCATTGCCTTTGGCGAGGTGAAGAACGGCTACAAATCACACCCAAAGCCTTTGATGTTCTACGTTATATGGTCGAGAAGGCGGGAAGCCTCGTTACACAGGAAGAGTTGCTCGAAGCCCTTTGGCCGAATACGTTCGTTAATCCAGAAGTCCTCAGAAAATACATTCTGGAGATCCGCAGGGTATTGGGAGACCGCGCGGAAAACCCTGTCTTCATAGAAACGGTGACAAAACGCGGCTACCGCTTTGTGGCTCCCGTGACGGAAGAATCCCCCGCCGATACTCCTGCTAGCAATGTAACGCAAGAGTTCGCTGGCCCTCCAACCGGTCTATCCGTCCAGGAAGCCCCTTCCGTCAAGAAAACACTGCGCCATCTCGCATTCTCCCTTCTTCTTGTTCTATTGGGGGCGGCTGCAATAGTCGGGTATCTCTGGCGCTCACGAAGCAGCGTGAAGCCTTCTTCCTCCGGCAATATGTCCATTGCCGTTCTGCCGTTTGCCGACATGAGTCCTGGAAAAGATGAGGAGTATTTCTCGGACGGACTCACCGAAGAAATGATTAACGACCTCGCCAAAGTCCCGGGCCTTAAAGTCGTCGCACGCTCCTCGGCCTTCCAATTCAAGGGAAAGAACGAGGACCTGCGCAGTGTCGGACAGAAGCTGGGGGTGGCAAACATCCTGGAAGGAAGTGTACGCAAGGATGGGAACCACGTCCGCATCAGCGCGGCGCTCATCAAGGCCGATGACGGTTTCCAACTTTGGTCGGAGACCTACGATCGCGACGTCGGTCATGTTCTCGCAGCCCAGGATGAGATAGCCCGTGCTGTAAGCAATGCCCTGCAAGTCAGATTAACGAGCGGCGAAAGTGCTGCGATTCCTGTTGGTGCGCGAACAACGAACTCTGAGGCATATCAGGCTTATTTGCAGGGGCAATATTTCATAGCCCGCGGGCAAGACAAGGAAGATCTCGACCAGGCATTATCCTACGCCGAGCAGGCGATCAAGTTGGATGCCGACTACGCACCGGCGTGGGCGCAGAGGTCGCAGGTGCTGGAAAGCTTGGCCGCGGTCGCCATGATTGACAACACAGATGGATACCGTCGCGCGCGGGAAAGCGCGGAGAAAGCCATAGCACTTGACCCCGACTTGGCCACAGGTTACCTGGCGATGGGCCTGGTTCAAATCAACCACGATTGGGATTGGGAAGGTGCGGATGCTTCGTTGAAGAAGGCCAGGTTGTTGGAGCCTGGTAGCGCCGCGGTCATAGGCGCTCGAGCTTATTTAGCCAGGAATCTCGGCCGCACAGACGAAGCGATTGAGCTCTACAAGCAGGCAATCGCCCTGGATCCGCTGAGAGCGAATTATCACGTGGCGTTGGGATACGTATTGGCCTTGTTAGGCCGTTACACGGAAGCCAAGACAGAACTGCAGAAGACACAGGAATTAAATCCTCAGTTGGCGGGTCTCCACCTCACTCGTGGCAAGATTTTCCTATCAGAGGGACACCCGCAGGAAGCTTTGGCGGAAATGCAAAAGGAAACCGCCGAATGGGAGAAGTTGTGGGGTGAATCTTTGGCTTACTTTGCACTTGGCCGTCGTGCGGACTCCGACAACGCTTTGAAAAAACTCATCGCCACTCATCAAGACGACTGCGCGTACCAAATAGCCGAGGTTTACGCCTATCGCGGGGAAACAGAGAAGGAGTTCGAATGGTTCCAGCGTGCCATTCGGCAACGCGACCCCGGCGCGCCGGAATTGAAAATCAATCCGTTAATGAAAAACCTCCGCGAAGGCCCGCATTACGCCGAACTGCTCAAAAAGATGAACTTGCCCATCTAAAAGAGCCTACTCGGCTGCTTCCGGGCGTTGCATTTATTTGATACCCAGACCTGTCGTACACTGCTCCTACGAGTTTGCAAGGATGTCACGAATGAAAATAGCTCCGGTGACGATCGGTTTCCGCCTGCAAGGGTCGGGCACGCTGCAATGGGAAAGCGTTTCCAGAAAGTGAGAATTAATGCGTTAGCCAGGCCACGCCTCCTTGGTGCCGCACTCGCGCTGCTGTTGTTGCCCTGCTTTGCCTCTGCACAAACCGCCCCCCCCTCAAAAGTCACCTGGAAATCGGTGCAATTTGCCATCGTGCGTTTTAACGATGAGGCGCCAAACTCCTGGAGCATCTACCACTCAGAGAAAAAAGGAATATTGCTGGTCCGCCTGTGGAAACGCTACATGCTCGTGAAGATTGCCGACGAAGAGGTGTACGACATCGATCCACAAAAAATCACGGTGCATGGCGATTCCGCGGAATGGTCCTACGCGGACATTCCCGACAAGCCGGTTGAAATCGTGGAATGGAAAGAGCGCAACATCGGCTCCATGCAAAGGGTAACATTTCGCTTCGGAAAAAACGGTCACACGCTCGAACTGCAAATTCCGCTGGGCCTCAATCGCGAGCCCATCTACTGAGCTGGTTTCCCTGAACTCTGTTCTGACCGGCGGTACACTCCGTAAAACCAAGGGATCCCAAGCGCTCCCGGAGCTACGCCCACATTCACCGCATCACCCGGACGAAACCTGTCATAGTCGTCCGAGTCCACGGCCAGCCGTTCCACACGATGCCCGGCGCGCCACGATGGCACAAACAAGCGCCGCGTTCCCCGCACCACACCCTTCATCTGGTAGCGGCTGTCCACCACCGCCGCGTGAAACATCAGATTCTTCGGCGAGTCCAGCCGCCCGTTCAGCACCAGCGCCGTCAAAAGAATAAACGGGATCGGAATCAGTCCGGTAAACAGGTGCCGCAGAACCTCGATCTCTTTCCGCGCTCGGGCGCGGCTTTCCAGCACGATCGCCAGCGCCAGCGCCACGAAAAACACCACCCCGAAAAAGACCAGCATCCCATCGATATCCAGGGGCGGATAAATCTGGCTGACATAGGGAAAAAGCAGCGAACCCGCAAGGAACACCGTCATCTGCCGGATCAGCCGGCGCCGGAACACCAGTTCCGCTGCGGCGGACGTCAATCCGCAGACCGGGCACTGCTCGCTCGCGCGCTCGGAGCCGCAATCCAGACAGTGGGTCATGGAAAATAGTATAAAGCCTTAGCCGTTTTCGGCCAGCTTGGCGAGGATTTCCTGGTATGGGTGGGCCTTCTCATCCTCAGGGAACGCAACCGCCACTCCCATGCCCAGGCCGGGCTCCACACGTTTGACGGAGCATTCGAGCCACACAGGACGGTCGGTGACCAGCTGGGCGCGGAATCCTGCCCCCACCCACAGCACATCTTCGGATTCGATGAACATGCCGCCAATGCTGATATCTCGCGTGCGGGCCTTCAGGCGCGCGGAACCCCACTCGATTTCCAGGCTGGCTTGATACGGATAGCGAGGCGCCCCACGGCGATCGGGACGGCGAGGCCCGAGATCCCCCACTGCCATAGGCGGCGCTCCTCTGAGAGTTGCAAGGCGCGCCAGATCGAACCCAAGCAGCGAGCCTATGCCCTGAAGATACGCCGGATTCCCACACATTGTTTCAGACACCGGGGCCGCGTGTTCTGTTCCCGTCATTTTCCACTTGAGCACAAGACTGCCAGTTCCAATGAGACGCTTTACATTCGGGGAAGTCGGCGCTATCTTGCCGAAGTTTCAGCAACGGGGGGAGGATTTCCATGCAAGGCAGCGCAACCGACTATCTGGCCGCGGAACGTACCGTGCTGGCGTGGATCCGCACCGGCATCGCCCTGATGGGGTTGGGATTTGTGCTGGCGCGCTTTGGCCTGTTTCTCCAGGAATTCAACCACCTCCAGCCTGATTTTCAGGTGAAGCAGTATGGAATCTCCCTGTGGATCGGGATCGCCCTGATCCTGATGGGCGTTTCGGTTTGCTTGCTCTCCACAATTCGCCATTTGCGCATGCTCCGGCAACTGGAGGCAGGCGAGTCATTGTACTTGCATAGGCCGCGCCTCGTGATAGGCGTGGCCGCGGCCCTTGTGATTCTCGGACTGGTGATGGCCGGATACCTGATTTTCGCCAATCCAAAGGCGCTCGTTCACGCATCTATGAAGGAGGAGAATCCCATGCCAACCAGCGCGGAAAACGGCATTGTGCGGATACCCGGCAATCACCCTGTGGACCATACCGTGGCCAAATTGCAGGGGATCCTGCAGGCGAAGGGCGTGAAATTGTTTGTGGTGGTGGATCACAGCGGCGAGGCTGCAAGTGCCGGCCTCAAAATGCCAAACACCAAGCTGCTGATTTTCGGGAACCCAAAAGCCGGCACGCCGCTGATGCTTGCTTCCCCCAGCGTCGCGCTGGATTTTCCGCTGAAGATTCTTGTCGCGGAAGACGCCGCCGGGAAGACCTGGATTTCGTACAACTCGCCCGTATATCTTCAAGCGAGACACGGCCTCCCAGCGGACTTGCTGCCGAACATCGCCGTGATTGAGGCTCAGGCGGCAAAGGCGGCGGAGTAACCGCGCGCAATATTCTCCAAAAGGACATACGAATTCTGGAACGAATGCCGGCAAGCTGCTTTGCCGCTTTGCGACCCGTATGATAAATTAGATGTTCGGGCCTCCAGTCCATTTATCAACTGAGGGAGATTTCATGGGTTTTTTCAGCACGGCTTCGCGCCGGCTCGGCATCGCGGGAGAGTTGCTCTCCTTTTTTGCGCGCAACAAGCGCTGGTGGATGCTGCCGGTCATCCTGGTGGTGCTTTTCACCGCCGTTCTTATCGTTCTTGGACAAAGCTCGGCTCTCGCGCCGTTCGTCTACGCCCTCTTTTAGGCGAATCGCGCTTTTATGGCCAATCCCCTTGTCGAAAACCTGAAAACCCTCTGGAACGCATGGAAGCGCGTCGCGCGCAAGATCGGAAATTTCCAGGCGCGCGTGATCCTGACGATCATCTATGCCATACCGGTCCTGCCTTTCGGCCTGGTGGTCCGCCTGTTTTCCGATCCGCTGCGCATCAAACATCGCCCGGAAAAATGGCTTGAGCATCCAACAGAAGTCCACGACCTCGACTGGGCCCGCAGGCAATAGCTGATGCACATTCTTGGAATTTCCTGTTATTACCACGATGCTGCCGCTGCGATTCTTCGCGACGGCCAACTGGTCGCCGCCGCCGAAGAAGAGCGCTTCTCCCGCGTAAAGCACGACTTTGGCTTCCCCAAACTTGCCATTGAGTTTTGCCTGCGCGAAGCGAACATCGACGCGAAAGACCTCGACTACGTAATCTTTTATGAACGGCCATTCAAAAAGCTCGATCGCCTGCTGATCAGCGTCCTGCAAACCTATCCGCAATCCTGGAAAGTGTTTCGCGAATCCATGATCGGCTGGATGCTCGATAAGCTGTGGATCGCCAGCACCTTGCAATCGGAATTGGGCATCGACCGCGACCGCGTGCTCTTCTCCGAACATCATCTTTCCCATGCCGCCAGCGCGTTTTTGTGCTCGCCATTCGAAGAATCCGCGATCCTGACCGTTGATGGCGTCGGCGAATGGCTGACAGCAGCTTCCGGTGTTGGCCGCGGCACTCAAATCCAGTTAACGAAGCAAATTGAATTTCCGCATTCCATCGGCCTTCTCTACAGTGCCTTCACCGCTTTTCTTGGCTTCGAAGTGAACGAAGGCGAATACAAAGTGATGGGCATGGCGCCCTACGGAACACCGCGCTACGTCGACAAAGTCTGGAAGACCGTCAAGCAGAACGAAGACGGGTCGTTCTCACTCGACATGGACTATTTCTGCTTCCACTACGCCACCGACCGCATGTACACGCCGAGACTTGTGGAACTTTTCGGCGAGCCGCGGCCGCGGGAAACTCCTTTCTTCACCGAGTCCACGGGCTTCCCCAAATATTTCGGCAAAAAGCCCGCGGATTACATCGCCCAATGCCGCGTGAACGAACACTATGCGGACATCGCGGCCAGCATCCAGCGCGTCACCGAAGATCTGCTGGTCGGCATGGCCAAGAATCTTCATAAACAGACTGGCCTGAAAAAGCTTTGCATCGCGGGCGGTGTGGGCCTGAACAGCGTGGCGAACGGCAGAATACTGCGCGAATCCGGCTTCGACGAACTATTCATTCAACCGGCTGCGGGCGATTCTGGCGGTGCTCTGGGTGCTGCGCTCTGGGCCTACCATTCCGTGCTCGGCAAGCCGCGATCGTTCCGCATGGAACATGCGTACTGGGGACAGGAATACGGCTCCTCCGAAATCCGTTCCTTCCTCGAAAACGAGAACATTCCTTACCACGAAGCCGCCAGCACAGATGAGCTGCTCGACCGCACCACGGATTTCCTCACGAACAGCAAGGTCGTTGGCTGGTATCAGGGGCGCTTCGAATGGGGCCCGCGCGCGCTGGGCCACCGCAGCATCCTGGCGGATCCTCGCGGCGCGGAAATGAAAGACATCGTCAATTCGAAAATTAAATTTCGCGAACCGTACCGCCCGTTCGCGCCCTCAGTCGTTGCGGAAGCGGCGTCAACCTATTTTGAACTGGGTGACACAGTGAATCAGTATCCGTTGCGCTACATGCTCTACGTGACGCCGGTGAAACCCGAGCATCACGCCACGCTGCCGGCCATCACCCACGTGGACGGTTCCGCTCGCGTGCAAACCGTCTACCGTGAACAAAGTCCGCTCTACTACGGCTTGATCGAGCGCTTCGGCCAGGCCACTGGCGTTCCGGTAGTCCTCAACACTTCGTTCAATCTGCGTGGCGAGCCAATCGTGACGACGCCAGCCAACGCCTACAGCACCTTCTCCCGCAGCCAAATGGATTGCCTCGTCCTAGGCAACTTCCTGATCGAAAAACCACAGTAACTGATTCCACCATTCCTGTAGCTCACCCCTTCAGGGGTGAGGGTTTTCGATGCCACGGCTGTATTTTTCCTTGTGAATGAAAACCCTCAGGCCTCAAAGGCCTGAGCTACAAACTGCCATTCAATCGCGCCAACCAGGGTTCAAGTATCTCCGCCGCGACTTTGCCGCCCTGTGGCGTCCAGTGGCCATCACAACTCAGAAAGTAAGAGTGGAAATTTCCCCCGGAGCGGGCTTCCATCTCCGGCAAAAGGTCCTTCACCGGAATTCCTTTTTCCTGTCCCCACGCGAGCGCTACAAGGCCGAGCCGGTTCGTTCCTGACTTCTCCAGCCTCGCAAAATCATTGGACGTGGGTATCAGTATCACCGCCATCTTCGCGTGATGAGCCTCCGCAGTCGCGCGTATATCGTCCAGTGCGTGTTTCAACCGTGCGATATCCACATCGTTAAAATCATTGTAGCCGGAATACGGCGGCAACGTCCGCCAGTACATGCTCGAATATAAAAACTGGCCCACGTGGTACGACGCAAGATACGCCCGCAGCACGGACTCGACTCGATCCCAGAATCCCTCGCCGGCCTGCGGCTGCACATGATTCGTGTAAACGATGGAGAAATCATCGGCGTAGTAGGGCCGGTAGCGCTCCGCGTGGTGCACCTTGCCCCACTCCAGCGACATATCGTGAAAATCATTGTCCGGCAGCACTCCGACAATAACCGTATCGTGATCAAATTTCGCGGCCAACGTTTTATACAGCAGCGCATACTGCAGCGGCCCAAAATCCCCGCTCGTGCCAAAATTCAGATACTCCCGCCCGGTATCCCTCTCCAGAATATTCGTCAAACGATCCTGGTCGGCCAGGCCCAGTCCCTCAATCATGGAATCGCCCAGCACCACGGTGCGCGGTTTCGTGGAATGCATACTGCGTTCCACGTCACGCGCGCCATAGCTGTTCGTCGTGTACTGCACGCTGAAGCATCCGCCCTGGTGATAAAAATGACCGTTCGGCCGGTGCCACACGCCAAAATCAGGATTAATGTCCGCCCAGAAATTGTTGTAGTTCACGTGATACGTCGGCTTGCTCGAATGCCAATCGGTGAGGTTGATGTAGATAACGCAGACCAGTTCGATCAGCACCGCAAACAGCAGGAAATTGCCCACCAGGAGTTTCAGAAAGTATAGAAAGGATTTCAGGCCAGAGCGCTTTGGCGCCTCTTCAGCAGCAACGGAATTTTCGTGACTCATTCTTTCTCCGGCTAAATGTTGTAAGGATGAGGGTATCGCGTTTTAAGGAAGTTCGTCGCATCGAGCGGGCTTTTTGTCGGCGTTAAACGCGCTTGCCGATCATGATGAAAAAACCGCCGTCGCGTCCGCCGACCAGCGTCTCGCCGGCCTGCACCATGAAATGGCTCAACGCGGTTCCGGGAGCGTGCGGCTCGAATAGTTTTTCGTCCGTCGCAAAACTTTCGCCTTGCGCCTTGGGGATGCTGTTCATGAATTCGAAACCGTTTTCCCGCAACCAGCCCTGCACTTCCCCAATCGTGTGCTTCGATTCATGCGGGTTCTTGTACTGATCCAGAAACCAGGCGTCCTTGCGACCTCGATTCGCGGCGCGGTCCCTGATCTGCGGATCCAGAAACTGCATCCGATCGCCGGAAACCCGGAACATCCAGCGCCGGAAATCCGTCGCCAGCCGGCTGTACTTGTTGTAAAGCCCGATCAGGATGAACCCGCCGCGCTTCACCAGCTTCCCTATTGTCTGAAAGCCAAGATATGGATCGCTGGTGTGGTGCAGCACTCCATTGCAAACCACAAAATCGAAACTCTCCGGTGCAAACACCGGGCGGAACAGGTTCATCTGCAGGAACCGCGCGCCCTCGATTTCATTTTCACGACGGAAATTCTCGGCAAGCTGCAATGAGCGCAGGCATCCATCCGCGCCAATCACCGTCCGCCCCCAGGTCATCCCCAGAAAATTGCTCAGTTGCCCCGTTCCGCAGCCGACCTCCAGTATCGAAGCGCCGTGGCGAATCTGTTCATCCAGCAGCTTGGCGAAAACACCCCGCCGCGCCTTCAGCCGCAGCGCCTCCGCGGAATCAAAATCATCGTAGTTTGGGAACGGCGTCTTTTCGTAGAACGCCTGCATCGCCCGCGTGACATCCGGTTTATCGGCCGGCCAATCGTTCTGCCAGAAAAGTTGCGGGATGTCGCCATCTACGGGGAAAGCATGGCGGCACTCTTCGCAGGTTACCTGGTCTGGGAGGGTAGCAAGGTTTCCACCGCAAATGGGACAAGCCAACGAGACTTCAATCGCGCAACAGGTTTTGGTCTCCACTCATTTCAAATCGTACCACATCCGATACCAAACCGTGCGTGACACCACCTCGAGCACGAAGAGTGTTGCGCCGCGCCTTCCGGGATGCTAGCCTAAGCGAACAAAAGGCGAATTATTTCGTGGCTTTTCGGGAGACTTTACGATGGCAAGCAACGCATTTTCCCTCGCCAGAGCGGGCAATTCCTCCACCCTCGCCCGCGTCACCCAGGTCCTCGACACCTTTGCCGCCCGCGACCGCGACGGGGAAATCCTCACCGCCGTCCGCCACTACCCTGCCCGCGAAGCGCAATGGGCCGAATTCCCCGCATGGGCACACGCCGATCTTCGCTCGGCTTACAACGCCAAAGGCATCCGCCAGCTTTACACACACCAGGCAGCCGCCGCGGAAGCGGTGCATGCAGGCAAGAATGTGGTGATCGTCACGCCCACGGCTTCGGGCAAAACGCTGTGCTACAACCTGCCGGTGCTGGACGCGATTCTCGCCAATGACGACACGCGGGCGCTGTATCTCTTCCCCACCAAAGCGCTGGCGCAAGACCAGTTGGCGGAACTCCATGATTTGAACGGACGGCTGGCGAACCGCGTCGGCGTGTTCACCTACGACGGCGATACGCCAACCGACGCCCGCAAAGCCATCCGCGAAAAAAGCCACGTCGTGCTCACCAACCCCGACATGCTGCACACCGGCATCCTGCCGCATCACACTCGATGGACCCGCCTCTTCGAAAATCTACGCTACATCGTGGTCGACGAACTGCACACCTATCGCGGTGTTTTCGGAAGCCACCTCTGCAACGTTCTGCGCCGCCTGCAGCGCATCGCGCGCTTTTATGGCAGCAAGCCGCAATTCATCTGCTGCTCGGCCACGATTGCAAATCCTGGCGAACTTGCTTCGCGACTGATCGAAGATCAAGTGGAAGTGCTTTCCGCGAATGGCGCGCCCGCCGCCGAAAAGACGTTCGTATTTTACAACCCGCCGGTCGTCAACCGCGCGCTCGGCATCCGCCGCAGTTACATCAATGAAGGCTCGCACGTCGCCCAGGAATTCTTGAAACACGATTTGCAGACCATGGTCTTCGCCAATTCGCGCCTGCACACAGAATTGATTCTCACCTATCTGCAACAAGCAAATCCTCAGCAACCGGGACACTCCGAGACGATTCGCGGCTACCGCGGCGGCTATCTGCCCAACGAGCGCCGTGAAATCGAACGCGGTTTGCGCGAAGGCCGGATTCGCGGCGTCGTAACAACCTCGGCGATGGAACTCGGCATCGACGTCGGCTCGCTCGATACCGTCGTCATGACCGG